>Ga0126342_10001247_pt1 | contig 34763 bp, 34 predicted proteins | sample Cyp1metagenome_FD_92528 | JGI IMG/M metagenome (GOLD analysis project Ga0126342, IMG submission 92528) | Coral microbial communities from Lord Howe Island, Old Settlement Bay, Australia - Cyphastrea 1 metagenome | ecosystem: Host-associated > Invertebrates > Cnidaria > Coral ...
CTATTGAGACTGATTGAACTTAACTTCAATGATAGGATTCTGGGAAGAATGCATTCAGAATGCTTTCTCTGCATTCTCTGCATTCTGGGAAGAATGCATTCAGAAGGCATTCTCTGCTAGAACCAAGGGTCCCCCCCGGACTCCTGAACAATATCTTGGAATTTCCAAACCAAAACCAAGAACCAAGGACCAAGATTCTCCCAGGACTCCTGAACAAATCTTGGAATTTCCGAACCAAACCAAGAACCAAGATTCCCCAAAGACTCCTGAGCAAATCTTGGATCTTGGTTCTTGGTTTTAAATCTAAGATTACCCAAAACCAAGAACCAAGAACCAAGATTCCCCAAAGACTCTTGAGCAAATCTTGGTTCTTGGTTTTAAATCTAAGATTCCCCAAAACCAAGAACCAAGAACCAAGATTCCCCAAAGACTCCTGAGCAAATCTTGGTTCTTGGCTCTTGGTTTTAAATCTAAGATTCCCCAAAGACTCCTGAGCAAATCTTGGTTCTTGGTCTTGGTTTTTGGTTTTAAATCTAAGATTCCCCAAAACCAAGAACCAAGAACCAAGATTCCCCAAAGACTCCTGAGCAAATCTTGGTTCTTGGTTCTTGGTTTTGAATCTAAGGTTCCCCAAAGACTCCTGAGCAAATCTTGGTTCTTGGTTCTTGGTTTTAAACCTAAGATTCCCCAAAGACCCCTGAGCAAATCTTAGATCTTAGATCTTAGATTAGGGAAATAACGCATTCTGAATGCATTCCTGTGGAAATGCATCCATCTTGGGTTTCCCTTACGCAGATGAGATTGATTCAACTACCATGAAAAAGTTTCATTTTTGGGTCTGTTCCCCAAGCCTGATAAATGAGTCAAAGCAATGTTGCATTCTCTTGAAGGAATGCCTCAGCATGTTTAAGGAATGTATCACTCTTGTCAATGGAAAATTGCAAAAAAGTAATGCTACACTACAACTCTTTTGGAACTATTATTGTTTCCAGTGAAGTTATGCTGTGCCCTTTCAAGTCATTTTTCTTCAGAAGGGGCGCTTTCAATCTTACAAAGGTAGCACTTGTGATGTTTTTATTTAAGCAAAGACGGCTCACATTTGTTCATTTCAAGTATACACAATTACCGTCAAAACATTAGGGCATACTGACTCTAGAAAGCACAATGTTGCAGTACTTGTGCCATGTGCAGCATGTTCTTTTAAATATCCAACTTGTTTTTCAACAAATATAGTGTCACTTCGAGAAAAATATGTTCTTCAAAGTAACGGCTACATTTCTTAAGATAGCCTTATTTGATTTGAAGAGATACTGCATTTGATTGGAAGATGCCTTGTATGTTGCAGGGACTGTTTGTGCAACGTGTTTCTTCCTTCCAGAAGTATTGTACTTAGTACGTTATGACATGGGTGGGGAAAAACTGATTGATCGAAATGAAGAGATATATTTTCAAGAGAAGTGGCTTTCTGCAAAGGAATGCTGCCTATTGAAAAGGAATACTCTTTTTGCTTAAGGAATGCTACACCCTTTGAATGAAAGTGTCTGTTTGTAAAGCCTGCTCTTGTCACTCGGAATTGGTTAAGAGAAGGATGCATGTTTGATCGTCTCTTGTAGTCATGTACAGTGTTTTCACTGCCTTTTTCAGGTTTGGGGAAAAGACCCAAAGTTGAATTGAAGGATCTTTTTCATATGGGTTGAATCACTACTTAAGGGAAACTTTGCAGACAGTTTGAGGTACTTGGAGGTACGTAAAATATACTTAAGACATAGTTTGGAAGGGGTACGAACTAAGAGGTCCTAGGACCTCCTAAGACCCACACATCATCCAAAGTATTGAGCCACTGCAGCTGTACAACAAAAAAGAAACTACATAGTAAGGAAAAAAGGCCAAAGAAATATCTACCATATCTGCAAGATCTGAAGGTGTCCAATCCAAAATTTCACGTGTCACAAAAAGGAACAAAAACATTGTAAAAGCCAATGTAAAGCTTTAAATTGACATTTGGCCACAGTGCTGTGCGCATTCTGTCAATGTTTGAATTGAACGCCTTTGTTGGGAACACAATACGGTAGTCGAAAACGCCGCAAATACCATCAAAATATGTCATTGTATCTACACATGAAGCATCATGACTCATCATGTTCAAGCATCCAAAGTCTTCAAATGAATCAAACAAATGCTGGCTGCTTTTGAAGGCAAAAACCAACACAAATCATTGTAAAAAACAATAAAAAATCAAAACCGGTAGGTTTCGGGGGGTCAGCATATATATATATGCAACACTGTATATGCACATATCCACATTGTTACATACATATGTGTATATATATATATGTCTATCTATATGCATACATGCGTACTGTTGTACATATGTAGTCCATGATCTGTGTGTAAACCCACCTGATGTCATTTCCATAGCTTTCCTCCACGATGCTGCAGGGGTTTGGTGTGGCAACAAGCTGCTGTGGCGATGCGGGAAGGCCAGCATTGAAGGATCCAAGTACTGCGAGGATCATGGGCCTAAGTGTGGCTGGGCAGATACGGTGGGGTACCTACTTGGATCTACTTGGAGTGAACAAATTAGTAATTTCATCATTTAACGGGAATATCATGTTTTGACAATGGGTGATATAATGGGATTCACCTTACAATATAATTGGTGCAGCTGGGTTTAGAAATAATGGGTATAACTAGGGCTATAACCTTTCTAACTATGGCAAGATATACCCACTTATAATTGGAACTGCGCAACCCCCAGCAGAGCCCCTGTGGCAAGCTGCAGGCTGGTGCGGATGGGTTAAAGCCAATAGTCACTCACAAACATGCAGATAACCAAAATACATCAACATACACATATGCTACCACAAATATGCTAGCATATCGTCAACCAAATGCGATGTAATCAATCAACATATGGATGTAGACCACTCGAATGGCTGGAATCCAGACATGGGCACAAAATGGCACACATATTCAACCAAATGATACCACATGATAGACGTATTCATCTTCAGTATGATATTAAGAGTAAAAGGGGCAACTCCAATATTGACACGGTCAACTTCTACTTTCAGTAAGCCAGGAATTGGGGCTGCTTGAAATGGCAGGTATCCTTTGGGACCTGGCAATAGTTGGCCCCAAGGTCGCTATCGCAGTACTGCTGCCAGCCGGCCTTGCAGCCGCCAACGGTCCAGCAGCTCCATCTATTGCGAGCAGCATCACGGCATCTTGTGCGAACAGCGACGGCGCCAGAGGTATCAGGGGCGGAGGCTTGGCATTTGATGTGGGGATATGGCCATAAGCTGTTGGGGTTTAGAAGGGATAGAAGTTGCAGTATGGTTATATGATGTTATATGGGGATGATGGGATGTGACCTCAGTTTAGGGTTTATTGATGTTTTTTGGGGAAAAACGCAGATTCCTGTAGGGCCACGTTCGGTTCGGTTCGAATGGGTCAAGGCCATCACTTTCCATCGCAGACCCATGTCATGCGAGCAATGGTTGATAGTTATGTGATGATCGTAGCTGGTTTAATGGGATTCATTCTCATGCATTGGGGTCTCATTTCATAAAACATAGTTGAATGATGTTGAATGCAATATCATATGACATACATGATTCTAATAGGTAATTTAACGTGATGTTTTACAATGTCATTTTGTTTTTTATATCCTATTTCATTGCGTTTGGAGAATCCTCCCGGAAAGTAAGCATCATTTGCCCATTACTGTACATCCCGAGGGCTTCCCATTTCCATCTTGGATTCTCGGTGGGTGATGTGGCAACAAGTGACATTGGTCTCCACATCTTCTCCCCTTGCAGCGCAGCGGGAAATCTATTCCAGTATAAAGCACAGAAATATACATGGCTATGTTATAATTATACGATTTCAAACATTATACATCATGAAATTCTCTCTTATCAACAGGTGAAGCCTTATCTCATTACTGATTGGCACAGAAATTAACAGACATTATATTGCACCATGGCATCATGACGCCGGTGGAGATTGGACGCCATTTGGTCGTGGCCTAGTTTGTCCATGGTTTCTTTTTTTATCCAAAAGTTGGGATGAGGTTCATTTTTATCCAGGGAGTCTAAATTGATATGTTGTTCTTTTGGCGTATGCACATACATTATACATTATACAAGTACATACATATGATCATACATACCTATGTGTCTAGTACGTTACATAATACATGGTTATATATGTGCATTAGAGGCAGGATTAATTGAAAAAGATACGCCAACAGATACATGCACATGTGGTTTATATACATGCACACATACATACACATACATATATATATATATACATACATATATATATATATACACATGCATTATACATATATACATACATATACATAGCTATACGCCCATTTGTAAGCTGTTGAACCAATGCCAAGTATGAATACAAGTTTCGAAAGCGATGACTTGCGGCCTATGATGTGGATGCAGGCAGGGGTCCCAGCTCCAGTGTCTAAGGAAAGCTTGCGAATTTCCAGCTTGCAGTCAGCCAGCCAGGACCATGGTAATCCATGAGTTTTCCAAGGGTGTCAAGGTGGAAAGAAATCCACCCCCAGGAAGATGATCTAAGAAGCGGGGTACCCCCCGAATGGTGATGTCATTTGCTACTCAAATGCTACCCCAATGATCAACAGCCCAGTGCTGCACCGCAAAATCCAGCTTTAGCAACGGTTGGCCAGGACAATCAATCATGTTTGACAAGATTTGGGTCAAACATGTGGTTTGTCCATTAGCATGAGAGGCAGGTTGTTGCGTATTCAACTGCTGTTGGGTCCAGGGCAGAAACTTCTTGCATCATTGCCACTTTTTGGTCCAACTATCGGCGAACTTGGATCCCAATCCACCCCCAAAAAAACAACCTCTCTGACCCATAGACCTTTCGTCATATCAAAAAAGTCTCACTGTTTCCTGTCTTTGGATAAATCCATGGCTATCCATGGCTTACCAGGAGACGCATCGTCATGGCAGACGGTCACCTGGCCAGGAAATCACCATCATTCGGGATGATAAAGCCATGCTACCCAGTAGGCAAAAGCCATCATCAAAATGAATCCATTGAACGTCTCGAAGAATATCAAGGTTGCAAGAAAGAATAGCTGCGCAATTGCATGCAATTGTGCTATCAAAAAGTAGGGAATGATGTTTAACTTCTTCTCGCCATGGCGATAGAGATAGAGAGTCCGAGAGAGAGAGAGAGAGAGAGAAATGTTTGTTTTTCTTACCAGTTTGCAGGGGACCATTCCTCAAGCATGATAGTTTGATGTTTCATCAATCCTGAGTCAAAACTAGAAGTGAGATCTTCAAATGAGAGGAGTTTCCAGTTTTTTGCCTACCAGGGGGTGCGCCAAGATCAGGAAAAGCCCGAGAGATAGGATCTCAGGAAAAGGTTCCTTTCTGGCGCAAAGCATGAAATTCATGAGATAGTTGGCTCAAGCACACAGGGATATTTTAGGATGGTCGCGCTCCCGGACTTCCGGTTCCCCCACTCCAATCTCCCTCAACATTCACCAGGGTAAGGAAGCAGCATCCCAACCCCAGGAGCGAAGAAGAAACTGTGAGTGACACGATCTGACTTTCCATCCATGGATCTTCCCTCAGGTTTGCAAAATGGCATGTATCAAGGGTGTAACCCATCAAATCTGGAGGGCTGATCTGGTTTCGGATTTCACATCCTTTTATGTTGCGTCCTGGACTTGCCATTGCCCAAATTAACACAGAATGTCAGAATAGCTGATTTTTAGATGGAGTCCTAAACCACCATGTTTGGCAAGGTCTATGTTAGTTGAGGGGATGGCAATTGCCTGGGTCTCACTCAGAAGATGGGTATCCAACCCCAGCAATTGAGCTAACCACAGATGGGCAAGGCTAGTGGCTTGTGTTCATTGATTTTTGCCCAAAGATTGGCAACCTGATCAAAACATACTAAAACCGGCTATATTTTGCAGGATGCTTGTATCTGAGATTGACCATGCCGAACATCCAAACAGGTACTCCGTCGTTGCGCTGCATCGCTCATCGCGAATCGGTGCCCTCGGTGCCCTCGGTGCCCTCGGTGCCCTCCGCGCAAGCGGTGCCCGAAGAGAGTCGCTGTCGAATGATGAGTGTCTTGGCTGCAGCTATCTGCAGTTTTGGGCCACGGGGCTGAGCCAAAGATGCATCGTATATGATATTATATATATATATATATTATATGGCTCAGCCCTCCCCCCATGGTCACGGTCCTGTATGTACGCTGTCGGATATAAATGATCGATGTAGGGTCTACTTTACCCCCCACGCCCCCCCTGTGGGATCGGTGGGGTGTTATAGAGGTATCATGTAGATAGTGTATAGGTAGTATGTGGCTAGCACATATATAGCACATGAGATCTTGATAGTAGCTAATATATGGCTACTATAAAGCTACTTTGTGGGCAGTAATACGTTGTAAATAGATTGTATGGGCATATTTTAGGCAGTATTTAACACTGCATAGAGATATCCTGTTATGTAGCGCGTAGGTGGCACAAGGCCAGCATTTAGGTATAGCATATGGGCGTATGAGATCTTGACGGATGGTGGTAGATGGCTAGCCACCCCCGTGGGGGGTTGCCGGGGGTTGCCGGACGCCGGGCGGGACCACATATATATATAATCTATTTATATATATATATATAATATTATATATTATGTACATATTTACATACGATATTGAGATTTTACGTATGAGTGGGTCGCAAGATGTAACGTATGACGTCCTGTGGAGGTTGACCCAATACTGGCCGCCTGGCCCAGCAACTGCAAGGTCAGTACAAGGGCAAAAGTGGTGAGAAGCGGATCTGGCGTTGTGGCAAAATGTGCCAGAACTCCGGCTACTGTGAATACCATGAGGCCCACCTGCGCGACAAAAATGAAAGACGACGTGAGAAATATCACGCCGAAAAGCAAACAGTGGGTGTGAAATAGAATTGATGGTGTTGACAGATGTTGTTCTAAACCAATTGTGTCAGTTAATGGAGAGCACATGAGAGCACGTACCAATGCCATGTCTTTACATATTGCAACAAGCATCATAAAACATGGTAACAATAACAGCACTATTCAAAAACAATATTTAATAACACATAATGAATCATAATGACAACAAAAATAACGATGATGATTAATACATCATAATACTAGTCGAATAACAATAATCATGATCATCACCATCACCATGAGCATCATCATCATCATCATCATCATCATCATCATCATCGATGATGACTACCACCGATGTTTTTTCCACAACTTCAGTAGCAATCTGGAGATTTTACACCCACAAAACTGCCAGCGAAGGCGCCACTTGAACCGTGTCACAGCTTACCCCCCAACCCCTTAGGCTCGGTGTTAAAAGGGCAATGCCAGGGCCATGGGTTGCTGGAGGGTGCTGGTTTCAGTCCTGGGATACCACCCGCACAAAATGGGATGATCCTCATTGATCCTCAATGCCTTTCAATTCCTACTGGATTGAACATGAATATCTGAAAGATCTCTATTTTCCATTTCTCGATTGATTTCAATTCGTTTCCAGTTCCACAGGGGAGGAAATCAACAGATGGTGTCAAGGCCGAGCGCCTGCTAAGGATTTGGGCTGAACTTTCCGAAGGCTGTGAAGCGCTTTTGGGCAATCCGTGCTGCGATGGTTCTTATTGGACCCTCCGAAAATGTCCAGAGAAAGACTTGCAATGGCCTAAATCCCAGGGCCTATAGAAGGGGAAAATGAACAGACAATTCAAAAAAAAAACTCAACTAGATGTCCAAAATTTCAACAACACATGAATAGAAAAAGGTCTAAATACACCACAAACCATGGTTTTCCTTAAATAGTTATGTAGTTATCCCCTAAAAAACAATACATTGCTGCCCTGCCACAGGTGGCGTGTGTGGTTTTAGCCTACTGCACTTCGCGGCCTTCGCTGGGAAGTCAAAAGCGTGTCAAGCCTTGATCGACCTTGGGGTGCCTTGCTGTGATTTGGGCGGGCGCTTCAGAAATTCGATTTTAAGTGGTAGGAATGTCAACAACTAGAGTTGTCTTAGTGGGGCTAATTCTTCCATAATCTTCTGGATTCAACTGGTAAGCTCAGTTGTACAACGATAGTGGTATGTTTAAGTGGCAAGAAAGCAGGGCATAAGCCAAAAAGCGGGGGTGTGCAACGGGCCAAAATGGAAGGTGCACCAGAAAAAAAAGTGGCTTAGGAGGTTTCCAAACAATTCCACATTCAAACAGGAACAAACAAAAACAGTTTTAACCTCTATGGCCATGGACAATTCCCCATTTATGGATGATGTTACCATCAAAACCTCCATTGATAAGGAATTTCCCAGCCAGCCACGCTTGATTGTTTAAGAAGAAAGAGTCAGGGCGTGGCATCCTATGCTGGGCAGTGAGGTCAACGTCAACGCCAAGACACAGCCACTCTGTGTGACAGCGTCGCAACAGTTCTGTCGGCCAACGCCCTTGGATGTGACTACCTTCATTGTCAACAAGCGCGTCAGGCCTGGCTGGTGGGCCTAGCCGGGCGCTTTTAGGAGGTGGATGGAAGGCTGAAATATGTGGCTAAGATATGGACACTATTTTTGTCAGCGCAACGGGGCTATTTACGTGGCTAGTTAATAGGGCTAACAGCCTAACAGCATATCAAAATCGGATGATTGGCATAGTACTGAAAGCACTGGAAGGCGCGAAAAGCCGAAATGCATCGAAATGCATTCAATTTGAAATCCCTTTGGTCACCTGATGCTTCATCCACAGATTTTTAATGGCCATTTCAGGTGCCTAAATTGGAGGTACCTACCATACATAAGGCCTATGTAAGGCCTATGTACTGGGATACACCCCTAAAATATGGCTTTATACGGTACAGTAGCTCTATTTTAGGGTCCTGAAATTCACATTAAGGTTTAACCTATCAAAGATCATCAAAGCAGATCAAAGCACACTGCATACCCCAAAACACTCGAAACATGATTGTACCCCCTGACTACGGCCTTTTTTTAAGTAGCTGGTTATTTTCTCGACTATGGTTACTTGAAATGGGCTCAGGTGCAGTGACTCTTTCCATGTCACGGGAAGTCTTTTCCTGTCTTTAGCCAGGGAGCAGACGCAGAAGGTTCTGCAAGCCGCTGATGCTTCTTGGGGAGCGGTAAAGATGGATTCTAAGCGGCAGCTCAGTGATAAACAAGTTACCCTGTGGGTGGGAAACCAAAGTTAGATAATTAAGAAGCATTAAGAACTATATATAGATATGATATGAGATATTGGTTTAACATCATTTTCCTGAAGACACCTTGCTTCTCACAGTTTTTATCCTGGTTCACAAGAGGTAATGGGTGATTCGCGTTTCTGTTTGGTGGCTTGGAACTGTGTGAAAGCAAACACATATATACGTATGTGTATATATATATGCACAGGTATATATTATAGTGGGTTGCCGTTCTGAAACTCCTGGCCCAAACAGTTGGCTACCTAGTTATTGAAATGCCCTTCCAAAACACAAGCAAAGTGCGCATTTACCGAAGAAAGATCCCTCAGACAACGAATTTGCAGATCATCCTTTGCATAAACTATCTAGCAGAGGTGGTGGCGACCAAGAATTTTGCCCACACTTTAAATCATTAGTGAGGTGAGTTTGCAAAGCAACCAATTGCAGATGTTTTTTTTTTTTCAATGCAGCCTTTGGGACACCAAGGGAGCTGTACCACTTGTCTAAATATGTGGGGTTCAGTAAGAGGATTTTGCCAGGAGTTCACAATTGCACAGCTTTAGGCTAGGGCTGAAGCATTGGAACCTGGAGAAATGGCATGGCTTGGCTGAGGAAAACCTGGACACACTGTGGCAAGGGCTCATGAAGCATCAACTCTTGCCCCTTGGATCATCTTTGGCAGGTTGGCTTGGAGGTGATGCCTACCATCGTGGCAGGTGGTTTCAAACATGTCTTTCTTAAAACAAGAAAAGACGGTCCCAAAAAATCACTGTCATGATGATGATGATGATGATGATGAGGATGAGGATGAGGATGAGGAAGAGGATGAGGATGAGGATGACGATGACGATGAAGATGATGAAGAAGATGGTGATGATGATGATGATGATGATGATTATGATGATGATGTCGTTGTTGTTGTTGTTGTTGTTGTTGTTGTTGTGGTGGTGGTGGTGGTGGTGGTGAAGGAGTCCCCCAATAAAGTTGCTTGGTTTGGCAGGGAACCACGAATGACATGCTTTCAGCAACTCGGGTCAAGTGCAAGAAGTAGAGAAGAAGCATGCAGTTTTGTTCCAAGCAGGTGCTTGATGTACCTGTATTACATTATTACAGTAGATTTTTCTACAAAGATACTGTGACCACTTGGAGTTTCTAGTTTATCCTCGGCAAAATCGGTCCTCAAAGTCAGATTTCAAACTCCAGTTGCTAAGACCGCCAATCAGCACCGGCAGATCGTTGCCCATGTATTGGTGCTTACTATCGTACCCTCTGGTAAACGAACATCGCTATTGAAAATGGCCATTTATAGTGGATTTTCCCATTAAAAATGGTGATTTTCCGTAGCTATGTTACAAATTACCAGAGGGTAGATGTTTGTGGTTTTAGTTATGGCCAGTACATCGCTATCATGCGCAGATAGATCAGATAGCTGCTGGAAACTTCCACCTAGGCTGATCAAAGACGAGGTGGTGAAATACAACAGCAAGATTCCTTCAGGTGTGGATGGCTTAACTCTGGTAAGGTTCAAACATGGTTAACAAGCTTGGGTCTCTTTCAGATTCTTTCAGTGTTCCATCCGTTCCAACTATGCCAATCCAAGTGCAAATTGGAGGGGCGTTCTGATTTTGACCAAGAAATTTCAACAACCTCTCACTCGAACTGAATTGAAGAAAAAATACAGTAATCCTAAAAGCTTGGTATTACCAATGGAAAACAGTTTTGAAATCAGATGAGTTACTCGGCTAAACCTTATGTATTTGTACCCTTTTCTTTTTGAACACTGGCTGTCCCCAGCCCAATCCCTCAGTGGGCATGGATCAAAACAACTCAAAATCATCAGTTCCGCGATGTTCGGCACATCATCCTGGCATGTTTAGTTTGAATATGTTTTAGGGGGATGATGAACATCCGTAAAACTATCGTGTATACAAACATTTGAACATCATCATTCTATGACATGTCACATATAGATACATACGGAATAATTACCATCTGGTTATTTGTTACATAGCCATGGAAAATCACCATTTTTAATAGGTAAACCATCTATGAATGGGCCATCTATACCATGGCTATGTAATAACAAATAACCAGATGGTACATGAAACTATGCCAGATACTTTTGCATGTTGAGTGTCGGACCAGCGTGGGTGTCGTTGTTTTCCTTTCTTGTGCCATCTCTGCCCACAGCTGCTTTTGTCCGCCTCTGCTGCTAGCTGGCTGTTGTGCAGTTTCTTTTTCTGCGGCCTATGTGCAGTTGTTTTGCTTCTGATGTTGGCCTTTAGCCATCAGTGTGGGATACTTTTGCTGTGAACAGCTGGCCGTGTGTAAGCTGACCCACCAGCTTCGCTGCTCAGCATTGCGCCGTGTGCTGCGCACAGAGCCGCGCTGGCGGGAGATCGTGAACTTTCCAGGCGGGACGTTGAGAAAACAAATGGTGGACGTAAGGGAAGCACCAAAAGAGAATTTAAAGGGAATCATATGGGAAAATATGAGAAAACTTGGGAACAGATGGGAAAATATGAGAAAAATTAGGAACGTATTGGAACATTGGGGTTACCCAAGGGGAAATCCACTACTTCGGGAATCTATAGGGAATTGTGTTTATTTGGTGAGGTTCCTTAAGCAGATCCAATAATCTTCGGAACAGGCAAACTATTGGAAAATATGAAGAAAATTGATCTTGAGTATGGGGATGTTTAATTTTCAAGTCAGTAAAATAGCATTGTTAACTGGTGAGTGTAGGGTTACTGTATCTAATTTATAGGGGTTTGTGAACATAATTAGCGGGATACCTATTCACCAACCAGTATAATGGGATGGGGAATAGTATTTTTCATGGCTCATTTTTCAAGGCATCAACAGTTTTGAAGATGTAAAAAATGAGGGGGTTCAGTTTTGCAAACCATCGAAGTTATATAAGTTTCACCGAGTGGTACATGCGCATCCTTTTTTCATTATGGCCAAAAATAGAGGCGTTTTTTACCGGCACTGATGGGATTCTTACCAGCAGAATTGGATCAATCGACAAAAAATAAGTCTATCTTTCAGCCAGCAAACATGGGACAATGAGAGGGAATTGGTGAGCAAGGGTGGCTATATTCCAGCTAGTCACTAGTCTCTTTGAGCGCTGAGTAAATCTTGTACAACCGCACCAAAGCTGATTGGACCACAGCGCAGGCGAAGATGCAGCCACGATGGCCGCTTGGCGCTTGGGGAACTCTCTGATGTGGCGATATTATGGTATGTATGGTCACATATGAGGATGAAGATACTGATGCAATTTTCAACATTGGGGGAGGGCAGAACATGCCAACTCTCCCGAATGTTCGCAAGTCATGTAGTATTACCGTAACTTGGCAAACCCAACAATGAACCATCCCCAATGGAGGTTTATTCTTGGGTTTACCACATTACTAAGTAATTATATGTTGTGGTATCAAACTGTACAAAAAGTTGCCTGTTTTCCATCCTACGGGCATTGACGGTGCCCACCTGCAGGAAAGAAAGAGGTTGAGCTTCTTGGCGGATGTCATGTGTGACACAGGGTGTTCCCGAGAGTTTCGCCATGTGACAATGTTGCTAGTGTTTCCAGGTTTTTCCAAGTTGTTGTCTCACCAATTTTGTTGGGCCCAAGCCCACTAGTTCAAGGGTGTTCAGGGGTCTCAGCTCTTAATAATTTGATCCTCATGTTGCTGCACATCTAGTATTCGCACGTACAGCGTGCATGTGTGTCCTTGTAATTATTTGCATATGAGCAACCGCATGCAATGCCACTTGTTGCAGAGCGATGTGGGGGGGAACTCCAAAAACCAATATCCGGTGACTGCGCGACAGCGAAAAAGAGGTCACCGGAAACATGTTGCGAACACGTACACCGTATACAACATGTGTGAACGATGTAGGGGGGAGGGATGGGGAGGGACTTCTTTTATCCTCTTTATTTCCGACATGTACCAAATCAAAGTCCCTTTGTCGTCGCTCACGTACAGTGCATCCGTGGCAACAAGTTCTGAGGAAAAGCGTTCAAAGTTTGGAGGCTGCACCCGTGGCACTGCGGTGGAACCATCCCAGTATCCTTGAAGATAGAACGGGATCCCTAAAATCCGGTTGATTGACACCCGCCATTGGCCGAAATGGTTTGATTATTGTTCTCTGTTTCTGTACTGTTCTGGTCAAGCTGTTCTTTTTTGTGTTTCGGAGTTACGGCTGTGCGCATATGGCAATGGTAGGCTTGCCAGTGACAGTGGCTTTGCACGCTTGCTTTCGATGCCTGTGTACGATATGAAGAAGTATTCCCATCTATTCCCTATCATCTGATCAGATGTGCAAGAGCTTTCCAACAACATGGACATGGGTCAAATCTAAGCCCTGAGCAAACCAGAGTTTAGTCAATTTTTCGTGTTAACCATCTAATTCTCGGGGAATATATATATATATATATCCAATTTTGACCCATATCCAATATCCATATACATTTAAGTGTATCCCATCCCCACAACATGAAATCCAAATTCCCCCCAGGACCGGGCCTCCAAAATGAACAGGTCCAATACTAAACCATCGCTCCTCAGGGGGATTACCCGCTGGAAATTTTTTTTAGCATAGCCATGGAGAACGGTCCATGTATAGATGATTTACCTATTATACAGGAATGGTGATTTTCCATAGCTATGTTATGTTAGTTTACTGGAGGGTATCGGCATCATTCATCGAATTTACAGGGACCCCCTATGATGGGCCCCCATTCCCACATTTTCTCATGCCATTGGAGTTTCTTATGGGAGTAGTCTTCCATTCCCATCATTACAAGGTGAAACCCATAGATAGCTAAGTTGACTTAGGTTTTTATTTTTACAGGGGATAGGATATTTTTTCTTTTGGTATTCAGGGGTTTTTAAACCAACAAACAAAACTGGGGGGGCCTCATAAAACTGGGGGTTTTCACTCGGAGACGGTGGGCCTCGCCGATGGATTCCATGGATCAGGCGCAAGTTGCTGTGGGTTCTCATTGGCGACGCCTCTATGCCGCGCAATCGACGCCTGGGGGTTGGGGAGCCCATGGTTGGGAAGTCGAGTAGCTGCTGGGAATGGAGGTCCCATCATTGGGGGCAATTCCACAATAAATATCAATAAATGGCAACATCAACAACAACTGGGGGGAAACAATATTAAACAAGTATTGTAAAAGGCCGGTCCCCTGATTATTCAATCTCCCCCGGTACCCGAATCCAACGTGAATAGACCCAGTACTAAACCACAGTTGGAGATTTCATTTTGGGGGATTGGATGAAACAAGAAGGAAAAGTCATGTGGAAGCAGGAAAAACTTCACAAGATGATGTCTGTCAGACTCACCTGCAGAGATATGCCGGAGATATGATGTTCAGTTTAAATACTTGCTTGAACAGTGGCCGGAAGTCCAATCAATTACTGCATGTAATGACCCATTCAGATACCACAAAGGAATGGTGCCATGCCGTGCTAGTGAGGCCATATTTTGAGGAGAGATTTGCAAGAATGAAAACCCATAAGGCCCATAAGTCAAGTATCCTTCAGTATCCTTCAGTATCCTTCAGTATCCTTCAGTATCCTTCAGTAAAGTAACATAGCTATGAAAGGTCATTTGCAATGGGTAAATCATCCAAAAACGGACCATTGTCGCTATGTTAAATCACCAGAGGGTATACCCAACATCCCAACATCCCAACATCACGAGAATTTTGGATCCTGAAGTGCCTCCAACCAGCAATGCTTAAACGGTTGAACCGCACTGCGCAGGTCGTGGCGTGGAATCTGCTGCTGTTTCTCCTCAGTTGGTGGCTCTTTGGTTTTCAGACCTTCGAGCTGCTGCAGGCGCCAGATGGCGCCAGTCCAGGGAACAAATGGCGAGATTTTGCAGAGGGAAAACAGGAATCAACACATCAAGGAAAAAGAAACGGTCTTACATACACACATACACATGTATGTGTGTGGAATACTAAATATCATCTTCACACACACATAGATACATTACATACATACATTGATAATAATAATAATACCATATGATATATAATATAATATAACGTAATATAATATAATATAATATGATATGATATGTTTTGACATCACATCATATATAATATTCAACATTTATTATAACTTAATATACTATATAATGCAATATATAATATATACAATATATATATATATATATATCATTTATAATATAACGCATATATATATATACAATGTATATAATATGTTTGCTTAAAAAAAACAATGTACATAATCTTTTTCAAAACAATATACATATATATGTATGTATTAGATAGTATATATATAATATATTATAAATATGGTATTATATATATATATACAAATATGTTTATAAGATATAATAATATATATATATATAATATCTACATATAATATTAATATATAATATTCATATATACACTCATATTGGACTTTAAAACCAGCAGTGGAATCCACAGGATCAGTGCCAGGCCATTTTGGTGGCCATGGTGCTGATGGCTCTAACCAGCCTGGTGCGACACATGGGCGCGGAGGAGCTGTGGCAGAAACTGCCGTCGCAGGACGCTGCCCACGGAGGTTTTGGGAAAGGAGAAATCAATGGAGATCTGTTGAAACCCATGGGAATCCAAAGAAATCCACATTAGGAACCTACAGAAATCCATAGAAATCCTCACTTTGGTGGAAATTTCTAGATATTTCTGGGCAAATTGGGAGGAAACCAAGAGGGGCAAGAGGTGATGGCTGTGGATGTTCCGCAATTTGGGCGGGGAGGCATGAGAGCAATTGTTTCATGTTTAGGGCCCAAAAGTGATGCGATGAAAGGTCCCAGAGTGGAACACAGGTTCAAAAAATTGCAAGTAGCATGTTGGCTCATTTCACATGCTTTCTTTTGCACAGAAAAATCAGATGGATGTGACATGGGTCTGGGGCAGAATCCAAGATTCTTGAACAAACAGCTAATTCCCTAAGTTGGAAAACCACATGTTATCCCATGTTCCCCAAAATATCCCATTTTCTGTGTAAGTTCTCCATTTTATAAGGCCGAAAACCATCTCTCAATACTTACTGTGCGGCCTGCACAGCTACTGCACAGGAGGAATTGCAAGGTAAAGTGCCACGGCACCAGATGGAACAGCAGCTTCAAAAGGCACAACAACTTGTCATCGTCATCATGGTCGTCATCATCGAAGAAGAATATCCTGGTGACCGGAAGTTGATGCTAATGGCGATGGTGATGGTGATGATGATGATGATGATGATGATGATGATGATGCTGATGATGATCATGATGATAATGATACATAAAAAGACACAGAAAAGTAAACAGAAGTCTATCGATGACAAATCTCTGTGTTTATTCATTTTGTTGTGAGGATCGTGAACCGCTGCTTGGCTTACATCTTTAAGAGGTGAGACCACCCCAGTTATAAGCTGGTTTATAAACCCCATTAACTATAGAATACCTACCATAAACATCCATAAACCATAGTTCACCGCGTAAAAACACAACACCAACTTAGCTATCATACGTCAGCTATAAATCCCATGAAATTCCCAATTTTTGGTGCTTAAATCACAATCTTCCTATGGGTTTCTTATATGTTTTGATGGCTCCCCCATTGAAATCATTGGCCAGAGGCTTGGCAGCGACTCTGCCATGCCAGCGTGGCTGTACCTTGGTTGTGGTCAGTTTTGGGCCCCAAAGATCTGGGGAAACTGGACAAAACCTTGCTAAATTGCTATAACATATATCGCTGGATTGGTTTAAGGGAAAATATTGACCGGAAACCATTGATTTTCCCATGTAATTTTTCCCTTAAACAGGCTATAAATGGATATAAATGGTAGGTGACTTGGGATAAACGGGAATTTTCTGAAGACATATCCAAAATGGATGGTTTGTCATGGAATATCCTATGGAAAAATGGATGATTTGTGGGTTCCCATGGGTTGGAAACCTCCCAATTTCACCAAGATATCTTGAAATGTCCTAATTGTGGAAAATTCTAGATGTCTAATGTTGCTTTTTCACATGGACAAATGGTGCATTTTTCCCGGATCAGGTGGAGGACATTCTCCTGATGCTCCCAGGGGAGATGAAAGAGTTGAGATCTGAAGGCCTTCAGAGCTATACCATTAGGACGAAGGCCCAGATTTGGGTGAAGGTTGGGTTGCTGGGAAATCCATTGGATGTTGGATGATGTTGGTTTCCCATGGGATGTTTTGATGAATTTCGGGCATGATTTTTTTTTTTTCAATGAGCCTCAGATTTTTTGACAGAAGTAATGACAGAATTGGGGAAGATGCGGACCCCCACGCCAGTCAGGATCGATTTGATCTGTGGCTGGCAACAGTCCCAGAGAAGGAGGAGGTGATTGACGATGAAGAAGAGGAGGCCGTGGGCCAAAAAGATTGAATTTACCTGCTTCGAATGCTTCAGAATGACTGCAGGCATGGCCATGAAGATCACAAAATCACAATTTAGGGCAGTATAGTTACTTTCAGTATCTTTCAGTATGTCTAGGTGGTGCTGATCTGTGGTGATGTTTATTATGTTTATTTCCAAGTGGTTTGCAGTCGGGTGGCAGGGGACATTTCCAAACGGGTAGGATAAAATTGGTGTGGCCTGCACTTGGGGCTTGAATATTCTGGGAGATGTCAAGAGTGGCCGGTGGTTTCCAATTTCTCAAAGCTTGTGTCTAGAACAACTCCTCATTTTCCATCCAGTTGTCATTGATTTTTTCCCAAGACATTCCAACATCCTTCGGATTCTAAGCAGTGCACCTCTTGGAAAAAGCTGACCGTTTTCCGTGCGACTCTTGGGCCTGAGCCAGGAGGCGAAGGAAGCAAACGAGCAAAAGCGGAAGAAATCCGCTGCCATCGCCAGTAAGATCAAAGAAATCAAAGCTGGTGCCTTTGACGGCAAAGCTTACTTGAGGGTCGGTATATGTCGGGATGCTTTGCAAATCCCTGGAAAAGCGGAGCAAAACATTTAAAATCATTTAAAGACCCCAGCCAGCCACATGCTGTAGATGCATTCTGAATGAAACTTGTCATTTGTTCCACGTCCACGGTCTGTCTACATCAGGTTTCCTGAGGATTGTAGAAAGATCACTTGGTTGGCAGCAACACGCATGGAACACATTTCTTTGTTGTTCCAACGCAGCTCATACACACATGCAGAATCAGGTACACATACATACATACATACATACATACATAGATACATACATAGATACATACATAGATACATACATACATTACATTACATTACATTACATTACATTACATTACATACATACATATATATATATATATACGCATACAATTCTTACACATATCATAAGTAAAGCGCGCGCACACACACAATTCATATACATGTTTGCTATAGAATATACGGTGGGCATCGGTGAACATATCTGTTTACAGACATTGGTCATTGGTACATATATATATATATATACATAACATATATATATATATGTGTGCGTAAGTAAATACATAGATAACTAAAATAATATATATATATATATGTATAAATATATATATATATATATATGTATAATTTTATATATATATATATATGCACATACACGCGCTTATTTTTACATAGTGAAATTATCATTGTAGACATTAGCACTTGTTCGCCAGGAGAGGCCCCGGCAGATCTGCGACGGAACAAGGGCCGACGGCGACATGTGAAGTGACATGCCGGTGGAGTCGGTCAAAAAGTGGCCATCCAGGAGGAAGCAGCTTACCCTCTGGGGATTTAGCAGTTTGCAATGGAAAATGGATGAACATGGCCCATTGATAGATGATTATAATTAATTATATTTAAAGAGGTGAGTTTTTAGCTGTGTAAAATTACCAGATTGTACCCTGACGATTGAGTTCATGGGATATCCACTTTATAGTGACTGAGTGTTACAAATTGGCACGTCATGTTCAAAAATTCCCACCCGAACCAGTGTCCTTTTCAACCCGGCTATCTAGGTTTGGTTAGTGTTATGTCGATGCCGCAGTTGTGATAACAGCTCTTTGATACCTGAGAATTAAAGCGGCCTGCCTTGCGATAAATTGAAATAAATTGCACAGAATCAAATCCATGAAAGGAATATTTACTTTTATAGGCCTTATCCCCCCAAAAAAAACCGTGGCATTGGGACATATGTAGGAAATGGGCATTTAAATAGGACTATCATCCATAAATGATTATGATTGGGCGAACTTTGCATTGCCATGTTTGAGCACCAGAGGAAGTTCGGCATGCATCGGCATGCCATGCATTGCAAATTGCCATGGCTCCAAGGTTGGCTTTGCGCCCGACTTGACCATGGTCACACTTTCCAGAGTGTGAAAATCAAAGATCCCCAACAAAATTGTTTGGTGAACATTTTGAGGCAATCCAGGCCATTCATGTTTCAGTTTTTCACCTGGGTTCCACTTCTTCTACTTCATACTGAAGCTCCTCTTCCAACAAGCAAGTATGGATAGAAGGACTCATCCTGCCCCTTTCGATTACCATCAAACCAGCCAAGCTGCACAACCCTGCGATATCTTGCGATCCATTGTCGCCATGGCCCCAAAGCAGGGCAGTGGCTCTAAGGAGTTCTGTAAGAAGTTTCTGTGCCCTGGCTCTCCAGGAGGGTTACTGTAGGATACTACAAATTTAATGCACCCCAGCAGCAATGAACTGCGGTAGAGGATGCGTGCCTTAAGAGACATGGTTTGCCGCAGGTGGGATAGGCCTGGGCCTTTTCTTTGGAGGTTTTTGGGTGCCAAGCGGGACAATGGGATCAGAGCATGAGTGGACTAGAGTGCCTGTTTTATGACCATTGATGATGCTTACCTTCCTGCTAACGGTCTGGGAATCATCAATGGATTCAAAGGAAAAAGTCAGTTGGATATTGATAGTTCGTTATTTTCCATATTTTTTCCATCGTCATTGGGAGGATAAAGGTAGTCTCCATGGTTTGATTTGCGGCGATCTCAGGCCGCACATTTTTCGATGTTATGGGAATTCACAATTAGTTTCAGTAATCTGGTAAACCCAATGCCATGAACCATCCACAATAGTGCGATTAATGGGATGGTTTATTACTGGGATTTATCTAAATTTATGTACATCATCAGTTTTATCATCTACAAATGGGTCACAGTTTCCGTTGCAAACTGTGAAATATCCAGATGGTAAGGTAAATTCCCAATGTTTCATGAGATTCCCATTATTTATATCATGTCCCCATGAAGTCTCCATATTGTTGCCTAAATATTATCCGGATTATATCCCCAATATATCCCAAAGCTACTGATCTTTGTCACGTTGGACCGTTGGACCTTCCAACGTTCCCATGGGAGATTCGGTCCCTGCGCGACGAGTCCGCGCGAAAACCAAGGTGCTCGGCCAGCGTCACAGCATGTGCTTTGATGCTCTTGAGGACGGACCATGGACGGACGGACCTATCGAAAAGACCTATCGATTGGATGGGCTCCAGTGGATAAACAAAATGAATATTTGGTTGGTGGTTTGGAACAGCCATAATGGTGGTTAATAGTGGTTAATAATGGTTAGTGAGATATACTGGTCGGTGGTTTGGAACATGGCTTTTATGACTTTCCATATATTGGGAATTTCATATTTTTCAGAGGGATTGGGACCACCAACCAGATATTATTGGATTGTCCTGTATCAACATACATTGATATGTATCTAGATTGTTCGGATTGAAATTAGTCTAGAACTGCATGGAATTGGAATGAATTGGATGAATCTAGTCTAGTTCAGTTCCACATTGGATGTTAGTACTACAGGTATGAGAATTTTCAGTTCTTGATCAATGCCTTCCCCTTTTTTCACTTTGAAAGTCTCGTGGAATGAACATCTTGGGATGATCGTGATCGCTCCAGTTTTTGTCGATGACTGCGACGTATCCACCTGTTTTGAACTGCGGACCTACTGTTTGTTAGATTATTAGACATAAAAAAACACATGTTCCAAATGCCATGTGGTTGATTTTCGGGGTGGGGTCGCTTGTCACCATGGCGTTTTTTGTTGTTGCGTGGTTTTATTTTTTGCTGTTGCTGCTGCTTCTTCTTCCCGACAGATTTGACGCCGCAAAACTCTGACAGGACCTTTCGGATGTCGAATCCTTTCGACGGAGTGGAATTCATTCAGCATCTTGATGCAACCTGTTTTCAGGCTGGTTACATTGTGGATACCCTCTGGCAATTGAACATTACGGAAAATCAGCTTCTTGAATGTATAAATCATGAAACTATGTAATTAAACGGGCCATCAAACAACCATAGCTCCATAACAATTTACAAGAGGGTTGGGGTCGACTTACTGACGTGACTTCACTGAAACTGGGCCCTTGCCACTGAAGTCGCTGGGTTGAGACATGTTGAGACCATCCTATATTGGGGATTCACAGTCAGAAACCATCCCCAACAACAATATGATATATACATAATACACACACACATATATATATACACATTATTCAGGTTGCATATAAATAGATATCTAATCGTGTTTATTTTGTATATATATATATACACGTATTATCAACCATTTGGGGGCATTATATAAATCAACCCAAGCATTCATGTACCCACAAATAAAACGCAAAGTGAGGATGGTTTATTGTTCTGGATCCAACATTATACGTTTCAAATATTGGAAACCCATCCTTACCACCAATAGGCGATTCCGCAACACGTCAAGAATTCGCAGAGAAATCATCAAATGTGCCGAGTGTTTGGAGTCGATATTGTTGTTTCTGGGATGAGAGAGAGTGAGCCCCACATATATATATATACACTGCATATATATATATATATATTGAATGCATAAATATATCTGTATATATGATTACCTATATGTATATATATATACATATATATATATACATGCATATTTATATATATATATACATAAATATTTACACAAATAATTTCAGTATCATCATCAAATTATATATACAATATATGATTATAAATATTTTTTATATCATTTTTATATATATATATATATATTTATATCATTATTTTTGTTTTATACATATATATGCACGTGATGCATTTACCCAATTGTTGTTTACAGTAAAGAATTGGTTTACATATTATTTGACATTATGAAAATTCTTACATTGAGTACATATACAACCATATCCCTCTATATATATATGTACATAAGCATAATATGCATATATATATATATGCATACAGGCTAGGCCTACAAAAAGGCACATTTAGTTTTGCATGATTGGATATACATGACTTGGATATCTAGTACTGTATTGATATGTATGCACATATTTATATATGTTACATCTCTATACATCCGCTGTTTAGATATATGAATGTTTCAGAGGAAGTGATGGGTTACACGCCAGGCATATCACTTTACATCGTCCCATTGAATTCCTGCGTGTTTGAGGACCAGCCGCTCACTGCTACAAGACCTTCAAGCCAAGGGTGGGGACGGACAGGAGGTGAGCCATCTGTTTCCCGGGTTTGGTACTGCCAGATTACATCTCATTCTTGCTGGTCATGTGAATTCTTGTTGCTTGTCATATCAGTTTTGTTTATTCATTCCATTTCATGACCAGCCAAATTTGAAGCCCAAAAGGTTCTTTGATGACATGACCAACAGTTTCTTTCCAGCCGAAACAGTCCAACAACATTTCTGTGAATCTCAAAAACACATTAGAAAATTAGAGACACCAGCATGTTGGGTTGTGATAGGTGTGACAGTTTTTGCCTCATGGACTCTGCCAGGAGTTTCACCCCGTGAAGTTCATCACCTCACCGCCTGCGGCACCGCCTGCACCGCCTGCACCGGCCGCGAAGACCGTGGCTGTCGAGGTGATGGCGTCGGAGACGCCAGGGGAGAGCGGCTGGGCGCCATCATCCACTTGGGGGTGCGGATCCTACTTAGTCAAAGGGTCAACCAAAAAAAACAGTTAGATTCATGGAATATCTCCAATATATGGTTTAACATGGGTTATATATGGTTTATAAACATTAATAAACCACTTACTAAGTGAGTTGCACATCCACACAGTTGATTGGTGGTGAACTCGGCGAAACACTAAGAGATTCAGTTGATTCAGTTGATTGCTTGGTGACATTTCTTGCCATATTTGATGGTGACAGTGACATCTCATGTCTTAGAAGTATCTCCGAGAATCTCTCCGCATGATGCCATGTACAAGTGACACAACCACTGCCTTGATTCTCTGGAAACTCTTTTCTATCCCTGCCAGCATCATAATCTGATCAGGAAGTTTTTTTAATGAATTTTCACCAGCCCAAACTGTGATTTAACCAACCAACCAGGGGATAAACATAAACCTAGATATGACCATAAATATAACTATATAAATATAATACACACATATATATATATATACACAACATATAATAAGTGTAACTATTGTACGCAAAAAATTGGAACATCATGGGAGATATCACCAATAATGTGATGTATGGGTGTGATTGGAAATGGGTACACCCGCAAATGACCATTTCAGTACGGAACATTGTGACATATTGTGACAATTATTGTGACCATCAAATGTTTGCGTGCCATATTTTCAAACAAACCCATATGATGATCATTTATTCATGATTGAGATTACCACTTGTGTGAGCAACATTCAGCAGCTGCAGCATCAACATCATCTCCATTTCATTTGGACAACACCGGCAGGCACGTGCCACTAACACACCGTCAGGCCCTGCCGGTTTGTTTGCCTCATCCCAATGTCCCAAAAAAACGGCCCAGGCTACAACGGTCATTTTCTGCACCGCTTGAGTGCGAAGAAACCGGGATGTCACCCGGCCGGATTTGCTTATGACGTTGTGGTGATCACATTTGTGGGATTCTCCACAAAAAAACAGCTGGTAGATGCGAACCATTGATAATATTGAATAATATTGATATGTTTTTTTCTCGCGGCTTTGTGGTCACCAAAAAAGGGAGTTGGGTTGGTCCCGATCTCCGGATCTTTGCCTCGATGCAATGAGCAAAACTACCTTTGTCCGTTGTCCCATGCTATCCCATGTTTTTTAGGGGGAGGGCACCAATTCAACATTGTTTTTCTTTTATTCTGCTCCTCCCGGATCTGCAGGGTGACTGTGGTCCCAAGATGTTTATTGCGTTGCGTTGTGCAACCAAGATGCTGATGCTTATGTAATGATATGTGTCTTTGAACTTCAAAGATCCTCTTAGCCAGGTGGCCAACGTCGTTTTCCAATGAAACCTCTTAGAGCACGTGGTTTGAAGATGTTTTAACAGTTTCACCATTGATGGATGTTTGCTTCCCTTGCTTCCCGCTGACCGGGAATGTGGCCTCGAGTGACGGTGCAAAATCTTCTCAATGTCTGAACAACATATATTTAGATCTAACGGTCATTTGTTGTTTTGTTTTTTCCCATCATATATAACTAGGTATATATTTATATATATATATATGTTTTCAGATAGGGATATCATAGATATCTATATATATATAATTATATACATAAATATATATTGGATAGTTTTACATTTTCTGACTGGTTTCCGTCCCTGCCGGTGAGACAGGTAAAGGCTGCTGCAATCTAGGAGAGAAAGTTGTGGACTGTTTGGACGTTGAGCTGCTTGTCGGAGACCAGGGAGGGAAAAAGGTCTTTGCTGAAGGGCCAATGGACCCCGATTTCATTTTAGTGATGTTATTATGTACATGATGCGCACATTTATCTAACTTCAAGTGTGCCAGAAACATGACTTTACGTGCACAATGGTGTGCAATAATTGCTGTGCAAGACAAGACATCACAACACATTCTTACGTGTCCAGAATTGCCCAGTGGTTGGCCAACAAAAATTACATGGAGAGGAGCATCCACAATATTCTCTCCGGAAAATGATGAACAAAACTGCCACAGGAAATGCGCTGAGAAAGGCCCAGAGAATGGAAAGCACCTCGACGAGCCGTAGCAACACAGTGAAGGTGATCGTTCCCTTGGTCGAACTTGCCTACCCTCTGGTAATTCAGCATATCATAATATATAATATATGATATATATATATATATATATATATTATGATATGTATTGTATACGATAAACACACACACATATATATATATATTAGCCATTGAACATCGACATTTTTAATAGAAAACAATAGATAGATCATCTAGACATTGGCAGTTTTCCATGGCTATGTTAAATAACCAGAGGGTATCCAAGAATTGGAAGGAACACACAGCGGGAGACCCATCTATTCACCGGGGAAATGAGCCAACAGGTTCCGTATATTATCCAGAACTCAGTGATGTACATATGTAACACGCACACACACATGTATATATATATATATGTGTGTGTGTGCGCGTGTGTGTGTGTATTTGGTTACGTATTTGTTGTCAAAACAGAGACCACAAAACAGATTGAGCTTTTACATTTGGTGTTACTGTTACCCATTTTGTACAAATGAAGCCTGCCAATGCGATGTTTATGCTTCGTCAGTATCCAGATAATTTATGTATGCTCTATGTGTGCTTTTTCCACCTTCAACCACTAAAATGTTCATGAATATCCAGATACTGCAAATCCACAAATGCCCTTTGGTAACATCACATGCATACATGCTAACAAAACTATGCCGTTTATATCCGTTTATGACCGTTTATGACCGACCCATACATGCCTACACATTACTAGCCTTTCAAAAAATGTTGCGGCGCCAAGATATGCCCTGGTGCTGAGCCATTGGGGCATCCCAAGCGAAGGAATGTTGCAGAGACTCGGTGGATCAAATTGGCACGTGGGCCAGTCGACACAAAATGGCGTATTGGGTGAAGCTATGCTATTCTGTGAAGTTTTGGTGTGTTGACCATTGCGGGAGTGTTTAGTTGTTTTGGGGGCTTTGTCTGAGCCTAGGGTAGGGCATCCCTACATCCAGCGGTTCATCATGTTCATGTTCCCCATCAAGATGGCCATTTGGGTGGCCTAATCCTCTATTTTCAGACACCGCCCACATCTGCCCATGGATGTTCAGGTCAATTACTTCCATGAAAGCTGCAGCAATGGCAACGAATGCAGATATTTTGGTGATGATGCTGCAGCGCGATGCCAGCAGGTTGGAGCGCCAGTATGGTCATGGCCAAAGTGTGGCTGCTGGCCAAGGATCAACATGGATCAACCAATATACCCTCTAGGAAATGAACACAGACCCTGAAGCTAGTCAGTTTTTAGTGGAAACTAATCTTTAAACTCCCTCTTTGGCAGGGTCTATGTTTGTTGGGGTAGGGCATGAGTTTGTCCAAAAAGGGGTTTCCTAAAATGGCAAGTCTAATAGGGAAAGTAAAGATCAACCTTCAATCAGCGGCCCCCTATTTTTCAGACGAACGCCCGTGTGATATCCAAAAACGGGGATGCCCCAGATGTTCGGTGTACTTTTTTATGGGACATTGACTGATTTTCGCGCGGATGCGAACCAGTCAGTTTGCCAGTTCTGTGCAACAACAGGATCCCCGGGAAAGTGGACAGCATGCTGAAAAAGTGGGGTGTCAAGGTGCAGTCATGCAGTCATGCAGGGTTTGATGTGGATGCCACGTAAAATCAACAGCTATAGGGCTATTTTTATATGGCTCAACGATTGGATTTGTTCAGAGCGAAAAATACTGTATTGCCCTTGATTGGCACCCCAATAATATGGATGAACCTGGGGCCCTCACAAAATCGTAAATCAGTTTGATGTTAATTACAGATGACCCGCATTTGAAAGGCAACTCCATGATTCTGGAAGTGTTGGCGGATAGAACGGGCCTGGATCAATTTGAGGTTCATTTTGCAACCCCAAAATTGTGGGGTTTTCACCACGACTGGATTTTGAAGGTCACTCACCATCCCAAATTGGACGTTGCATGGTCCCCAAACATCGCTACATTGTATCCCCAATTGGAGGCGTCTTGGTGGGTTTGCCACACTACATACCATTTAAATTCATTCAAACTATATATGAGCCAGGTTTATGATACATATTATAATATGTATATATATATATATATATTTATAATACACATACTATATATATATAGCTATACTATATTTATATATATATGGGATGATCGACACTGTGTGCCCAAAGAAAGGCCAGTCAGACGGTTTTTTTGCTGTGTTTTTGTGGTCGCCACGGTTTGAGCCATACCCGTTGTAGCTGGCAGCTGCCTTGGTTGAATTCAGTGATTCGAGGAACTCTGGTCTTAACAAAGGATAGTGTTGCTCATGGTCAAATGGACTATTTGCGAAGAGAAATGAATGAGGGAAATGGCCATTGTGATCCACTGATTGAAATTACTTGTCATACTTACATGTTCTTATCATGTTCTTATCATCTTTGAGAATAGCATAGACTATGAAATCTGAAGCGAAGACCCTGGCTTCTTTCGCGTCGTGATTTCGGCCGAAGGTTCATGTGGTTCCTTGGGATGTGCCCCCAGGGTCCATGTACAATCCTCGCCATGATTGGTGTGCCTTGGTTGAACGGGGGATGTCCACTAGAAGGTTGGTGATCACGCACATGGATTTAAGTATGTGTAGAATGATGATGATGATGATGATGATGATGATGATGATGATGATGATATATATATATATATTATACACGGTTGTATCATGTTGTATCTTTATAGTTATAGCTATATATATATACATACATGCATATATATATATATATTAACACTTGCCAGAGAGAGAGAGAGAGGGAGAGAGGGAGAGAGATATGTAATATGTGTGTGTGTTTATTCTGCAGGTGCAATATATTTTTTCTTGCGACTGTTGGGGCGGCGGTTCCACGGGGTTCCACTGAGGCGGTCATCAGGATTTGATACGACTTCACACGGTGGGACTGGAAGGACAGCAGCCATGCGGTGCCGTGAGAGATGTGGTTGTTTGAAGGCCACGGACAACAACCAAGAGTTGGGACGTTGGACTATATAATTCAACTTGGAAGCTGAAAACTGTCAAATATTCTTATTGTTTGGGATGAGCCCATGATTGGACGTCGTCAATAAACTGGGCGGTAATGGGCTGACCGGGCAGGATATGATGCTGTGGCTTACTATGATGCAGATTGTGAACCTTGGATGGTTCGAAAGTAAGCATGGACCCCTTGGAGCCCGTTTTGCGACGGCTCCTTGCAACATTTTGCAACCACCGTGCCGAGGCAAGCTGTTTAAGGCAGTTTTGGAGATGTCGCGCGTGCTTTCCTTCCAAACAATGATGGGCCTCATCCGAAATACAACTGAGACTCTAAATGCCGTGTTGCCTGGGAGTTGGCTCCTTTTCTGAGACCCCATGGAAGCATCGTTGGCAAAGAACTGAGGAGTTTCAGGGCGACATTCTACCAGTGCTGAAGTGTGCAGCTCGAGGTTGCCCGGGATGGGAGACAGCTGACGTAAGTGGTGTAGGTGTAAAACTTGCATATTTGGGGTGGCAGCGATAGCGTGCATCACATGCGACGCGGGTAGCCATGACCTGTCAACCTACCATGTTGATCCATTCCAATCATTTAAGGGCCCATTCAGGTGCCATGGAGAAGCTAGCTGCATCTAGATGCTACGGAAGGCCTTGTTTGGGGTTGTAAACCGACTTCAACACTTAGTTAAACACTGATCAAACGCACAATATGGACCTATATAGTTTCTACAGTGACCCTATACCCATTTACTTTAAGACCGTTTGTCATTTTCGTTGTCGCCGACGTTTTTTTCCCTTTGCCAGGCTACTTCTTGAGCACCAACGGCGGGGTGGGCGAAGCCTTGAACATTGGTGCCTTGGCCACTGGTGGATGATGTTCCAAGCATTTCCAAGCTATAAATAACTCTCATTTAGTGAAGGGGATTTCCCACTGAGCCATGTTTCAGGACACCGCAGGCTTGATGTTCGAATGAATGTATTATATCTGTATATGGTATTTTTAATCTATTTGCAATGGGCAATTAGTTCAGTGAAAACAGAAGGGAACAGGGAACCTTAAAATATCCCAAACTAACTAATGTGCAAAAATTGGTTCCCCAAACATGCTGTTGGCGGTTGAAACCTTTAACTGTCCATCCTTTGAGCAAAATGATCAAACTTGATATTACTGTAGACATGGATCATGGATGGATTGAAACCACCAACCGGAACACGCAAAAAGGTTCATCAAAGGTCCAAATCTTGGGGAAGGTCTCTGGGAGAGGTAGCGATTCCTGCTGTATCATTGGGATGTTTTTCCTCTGAAATGGGGAGGAAGACGCAGGAATAGGGCAAGGACAAGGAAAGAAAAGGAGGGAAAAGGACGGCAAAGGAGAGACCAGGAAGGAACAAAAGAGAAAAGGAGGAAGTTAACAGTTAACCATCAGTTACCAGATGCCAACATATGCCAACAATCTTTGAATTGTGATGAATTTTGGACATCGCCCAGATCTTACCAGGACCGCGCCGTATTCCAGCTATGTTTCTAAACAATTTTGCTTTCCGGACTCCTGGGCCGGCATTCCCACATCACAAAGAAACAATACAATTGGAGGGCGCCCTTTGGTAAACAGCCAAGAAGACAAGTCGGCTTTAACATGATTCTAGACGATGTGTAGCAGTAAAGTCAATCGTGTGTAAATCAATCATCCTTTGTTTTGTCGTCTCAACCATGTGAAACCTCCAATTTTGTGCGGGGCAACCGGGCAACCGTTCTGCGAAAACCATCCGAGGTTTCATCGCGGTGCGACCCAGTCCCCAATTGTTGGAGGCCGCGCTGATCTTCGCGCGCAGTAATAACTTCACCATCCGAGATGGTGCCACGGCACGGGATGGGACCACAGATTGACATGTCTATGTTTAGTAACCATCTAATCATTGGGGTACCCAGTTTGGACCTATACTCATATAGATGGAATGTGATTGAAACCTGAGGCTTTTCGATGATTTCAAATGGGATGTAATCAGAGAAAAACAGGTTGCGCTCGTACATGAGTTTGTTTGGAAAAGGCGGGGGTGCAGCACACCCAATTAATGGCAACTTTCAAGGGGCAAATGATGATAAACCCTTAGTTCCGGAGTTTGTATGTTTGTCCAGGTTGATGCAGAAATGGGAGATTTAGCCCTTTGAAACCAACAATAATGGATAAAATCGGATGTAGTGGGATATCCGCAACACTAAGCGGCTTAGTCGTGTCCTGAAATATGGGAAAAAACATCAAGATATGGCAGTCTTCATGGGAAACGATGATGCAGCAGATTTGGAGGTTTGCCACAGCCTTAAAGATCATAGAGATGTCACTTAGCCAATGAAGAACTGGCATGCTGGTCGTTTAAAACGGAAAAAATGCTACGATTTCGCTCAGAAATTGTGCCCATTGAGTCACGGATGTGGATTGAACCAATAGGCCCAGTGGATGAGATTTCGTTAAGCAACCGGGGCAACCGCCTGTGTTCCAACATGGCAATGGAACAGCCGAACAGCCCATTGTTTGCAGAAAGTTTGACAGAGTTGAGTTTCAACGGTCATGTTTGGTTGCTCCAGTACGCTCGGACTTCTCAGACATCCAGAAATGATTACACACTTACCACTAGCAGCCATAGATCTGCGGAAGACCAGGGCAAAGAATCCTCATCCAACTCGCCCCCACCAGAAAGTGGACACATTGGAAACCCTTTGATCATTGCTGGCGGCCTGTGAATGGAAAGCCATTCTGATCACCCGGCTGCCTGGCATGCCCAGGTTGGGGCAACACTGGTTGGAAGCCTTGTGGTGGTTACTATGTTGGTGGAGAGTGCCCTGGCCACCAGCTATCACCAGCTCCTGGCTGAACCAGGTCCATCCATATCTTTTTTTGGGAGTTTTGGCAGAAACTGAATGAAATTTGGGAACTTTGGGATATGCATGTTTTTTAAAAGCTGGGCTGGACTAGGGTAAGATGCGACGACTGAGGTGTGGGCAGGGCTTTTTCTACAGCCTCTACTACTCCAAAAGCAAAGCTGCTAGGAAAGCCTTGGAAACTTGATTTCATCTCGGTGCAGAGATAGCTGTGGATGGACAAAAGCCCATGGCTATTCAGCCCCAAGAGTCATGCAAAGTTCAACCCATACAGTTATCATGTAGATAGGTATTGATAGGTATAAATATATAACAATAAATAAAATAGTCATCAGGCAGTCATCAGGTATACATATCTGATTAGATGATATAGGTGCACAGCGGGATAGATTATTACATGAACCCATAGTCTGGTTTCTATTTTGTATATGGTAATATATGGTAATCGATCTAGAGGTCCTTGTTTTTTGTTCGAGTTCGCGAAAGAGCTACCACCTCCTGCCGCCCGGAGGTCCGGCAGGAGAATGGTACCGCGCATTTGCCTTTCTCTTCATAGGTAGCAGCCAAGCTTCCCAAAGATGATGCGGGTAGGGGTATTTTCGCGAAAGTTCCGCGAAAGTTCTGCGAAGGAGTGGCGCAAGTCAAAGTGCATTTTGAAGGGAGTGGCCCAGTAAGCCTTGCAAAAAATTGCCTAATTAGCAACAACTTGTCCTGAGAAGGCGATTCCGTGATGCTAGCTGCATGTTTACAAGGCTATGAAAACGTTACCTGTGATAATTAATTTGGTGTGATTTGGCAGCTGATGAATGAATCTTCATAAGAGGAGTTGTTGCTCAACATGGGTTCCGCGCAAGATAAACCTGGGGTTCGCGAAAGATTCGCGAAAGTTTTTTATTCGCGAAGAATGGCCTTTCCCGGACAAAGGAATTTTGATCAACCATCATACAGTACAGATAAATATATGTATATTTATTTATTTAATTATTTATTGAAGATTATTATGAGATTGAGATTTCAATTCTCAATCTCCAAGCCTGCATGTCTCTACATCCCAAGGAAGAGGCTGGCATCTGGGACAACGGCGCCTTTGAGCCGGCCCAGATCGATCGCTGCCTGTGGAACTACCAGACCAGTCACGCGGTTTCTGCACGTGGATGCCGATAAAAGAAAGATATTTTATGATATTTTATACGCATAAGCATGCATAATTGATGATGATGATGATGAAGAAGAAGAAGAACGTGTGCGGAATTACATGGGCGCTCTAATTGAAAGTGTGTGCCATGGTCTACATGGCATCGTTTGATTCCAGTTTCAAGGGCGCAGGCACAGGTGTGGCACAGGAGCCCTGGATGTGACTTCGCAGGGTAAAACTTCATCCTGACAACTATCCTGTGCCAACCTTGCACGGCAATTTCATCTCTTGCCACAGACTAGTTACCCTCTGGTAACTTAACGTAGCTATTGAAAATGATCATTAATAGTTGATGTACCTACTGCAAATGGTGATTTTCCATAGCAACCTGTTAGTTTACCAGGGGGTACTCGCCAGCCATTGTTTCTGGCAGGGTATCCAAGGCTCAAGCCATCCCCGTTCACTCTCAGGCTACCAATGCAGACCTGAATTTGACTGCGAGCGGGTGCGGGTCCACCACAAACCGACCAAGGAGCGTGGTACTGATGCTTGGACTATACTTGGTTATGCCCTCTGGTGTCCTCAGCTCTAGCTGGGAAATGCCCTACAAATGGAGGTGTTTAATGGGAAAATTGAATGGTGAATTTCCCATAGACACGTTTGATTCCCGGAGGGAACACTTCGTTAACTCCCTTTTGCAGAAACCCTTCAGCCAGTTGGTGATTTTGATGCCAACATGAGTAGGAGATTAACAGCGTGGGTATCCATGAAAGGCAGTCTCTTTTGAATCGAACCAAACATAAGTGCAACGTCGCTACCAAGCTGTGCATATGCTTACGAAGCACTAGGCGTAATCTTCGGTTATGGAGCATGTATTCTGCTCATATGATTGAGGGCGTTCGCACATTTTGTTAGGCAAAACTTTGAAGTTCCTTCCTTCACATGGTTTGCAATTGTGGGTTTCCTTGCTCTGGTTCCAAAATATTCCAAATGTCGTCACACTAATTGTCACGTTTTTCTCCAAATCAAATATGTTGATCATAGGCTGTCAGCGAAACTGGCCATATTTGTCAGAACTTCATGCTCGTTGAAACTACAAATATGCAAAGCAACCTTAATTTTGCATGGCTTAGTAAACTACAGGACTGGTATTATGGCAAGTTTCGGCAGCTTATTTTGGCATGCAACATGGATACTTTCTAATGAGCAGTGAAACCACCCACGTACTAGCCATCAATCCGAACAATTATTAAACCCATATATATATAATTATATAGAACACAAGAACAATCATTGCTGGTAAGTCAAGCTGGCATCATGGGTCTAATTAGATTGACCATGAAGGCAAGGGGTTTTGTGTGGTTTTGCGACTAGGTTATATCCCCAAACATGGCTGTGCATAACGGGTGAATTAACTCAGTTCCTAACCAGTAAAATCCATGGCCCATGTGAACAGTTTCTAACACCTCAGTTGGCTGGGGGGTTTTGCCGGCCATGCTTTTTTGATCTTTTTTGGGCATTGTCACTTCACAGGTTGGGACTATGTAAATGGACTGGCATAATAATGCCAACTGTACAGGTCATAATCATAGACCTACAATCGCCTATAGATATATACAATCTAGATTGTATCTACTATACAATCTAGATATAATATCCCCATCCACCAGCCATCAGAAGACACCGCACTCTCGCCGTTCCAAGGACCGCAACGAGTGCGAAAAGCTGAAGTACCGCGAGCGCCGCAAAGAGGCTGCGCGCAAGAAAAAACTGGCGCGGGCGCCACCCACGGCGGAGGAGCTTTCAGCGGCCACGCAAGGCGCGGGGGTTTGAAGGAGCAGTGAGAAACGGGGTGGAGGTGATGGAAGTAGAGTAACCATGGGTAACCTGGAAGATGTTGGGGATTGTAAGATCACTATCATTGTCAGTGATGATAAATTATACGCACATGGAGGGAAAAAGACGGAGGTTGGAAATTGAACTGTGGCGTTTTGAACTAGCAATGATGATCTGAGGTCCCACATATCCAAATGTTTGCAAGCCCTGACGATCTAACCTGGCAATGGAAGCTCCAGTTATAACTATATAGATTGTATTCATATATATATAGAATTATATAGATATGGAACAAGGGGATAGGCCAATGTTGGCCAGGTTAAAGTGCAGCAGGGTGAGTAATTAGTTCCTTTCCTCTAAGATCATTGTTTCCCTCTAGAATTCCCTATTTAGTATTGGATCTATTTATGAATTGGGGTCCCTTGTTATACATACATACACATACACATACACATACGTATACATATACACATACATATACACATAGACATACACATACATATACACATACATATACACACACATATACACATACATATACACATACACATACACATACATATACACATACACATACATATACACATACATATACATATACATATACACATACATACACACATACATATACACATACATATACACATAAATATACACATTCATA
>Ga0126342_10001248_pt1 | contig 34762 bp, 32 predicted proteins | sample Cyp1metagenome_FD_92528 | JGI IMG/M metagenome (GOLD analysis project Ga0126342, IMG submission 92528) | Coral microbial communities from Lord Howe Island, Old Settlement Bay, Australia - Cyphastrea 1 metagenome | ecosystem: Host-associated > Invertebrates > Cnidaria > Coral ...
CAGATAGAATGCCAGATAATATGCCAGAAGATATGCCAGATAGAATGCCAGAAGATTTGCCAGATAGAATGCCAGATAATATGCCAGAAGATATGCCAGATAGAATGCCAGAAGATTTGCCAGTAAGAAAATGTATAAATGTCATGGTGGGGATCACACGAAGTAAAGTATTTTTTTTAATCATGGGTATCATTCAATGGCCTATGATGGTCCTCATGTCAAACTGGTTTGTAATGTGTGGGTATCCTGCATAACTGAATGATTTCTGAGCAACGCCATGTTTGCTCTATAGGATGTGTTTAGTATTCTTCTTCGGGGTTGCTGTTGCAAACATCATTTTTGGTGGTTAACCTCAAAAAGGTGCTGTTTGTTGGATCAAAGATTTTTGTTGCTGAGTAGATCTTTGCAAGAAGTCGCAGTGGCCAAAATAATCCCACGAAGAGGCTTTCGGTTTCGATTCGGGGGGGAAGATCTCATTTGATAGAACTCTGATGTACCCTCTGGTGAACTAACATAGCAATGGAAAATTGCCATTTATAGTGGATTTTCCCATTAAAAATTGTGATTTTCCATTGCTATGTTAAATTACCAGAGGGTACCCGTCTTGGAACTTTTAGACCACCAGGTTGGAAACTTCTGCACGGACTTATATTTCTAACCAATCACAGCAATTCACAGCACCTTGGAGTAGAAGCTATCTCAAGCCCAACTTTAATGCAGGATGGACAAGATGTCCAACCGAAAATATTTCACTTTGACGCAGCTGATTAGCAAGATGATGGGTCCCAGTTCGATGCCCAACATTGATTCATTGAAATAATTAATTGCTGAGAAAGTTCGAAGTATCAGGGGCCTTGGAGGTGCATCAACTGTCTTCAATATGCAGTCATTGGCGGTTGGATTTTTATGTGCTGGTGCGTATACATCATGTTCACTTTCTGTACCAAATTTCATGCATTGCGTGAAACATAGAATGTTGCGTCAGAATGTGAAGTATACTACTGATTCTTTATGATAATTCATATGCACTTCCTTTTCTTCCCAGTTCTTTTTTGGTCATTCCCTCCCAAATGACTGCTCCAGAACAAAAGCTGACAAACCCAATCCCCTGATCCGTAAATCAAAACGACCGCGTGTCGCGGCGTCACGACGTAAATGATGGTGAATCTACGTGTGACTATCCGAATGCCATCGAATCCGAATATGTGGCCGAACCTTTCAGGTTGATACATGTTCCAATATGAAATGTACCATTATTAAATCCATATTTGTTCATGGTATTTGTTGCTTTGCTAACATCAAATGTGAATATAATTACCTCATCATATCCCATGAATATTGCATCAAAGTCCATTAAATCCCTATTCATGGCAAAAAAATCCTCTTGATGTTCCATTCAATCACTTTACAAGGATCCTTCACTCCCATTCCATTTCCATTCAATTCCCTATCCCCTTGAATTTCCATGAAGTTTTGTGTTCAATCCCGTTTTTCATCACCATCAAATCCCATTCGATTCCAGTATTTTTTCCATGAAATATCACCGATTTTCAGCATAAAACCCCATGAGTTCCCATGAAATCACCAGCCATGTTGGTGAAATAGCCATGGCTCCAGGCTGAAGGCTGGGTAGTGGCACACCCAGGAGGCCCTTGTGATTCCCGCCGATGGTCCCTTGGGCAGAACGGAGGGCCGGAGGGGCACCACGGCACGTGCCTACTTCGGATAGCTGGGAACCAACGAAACACTGGGCACGTGCAGAACGATAACAATTGCATGACAAAAATACCAGTGTATTCAACAAATGCAACAAATAAATACAAATAATCAATAACAATAAGGGACAAACAATGATAAACATAATGATATTGATAAATGCAAGAATGAGTCACAACCCTGCATACCCTCCGGTGGTATCAAACATGACTAGCCAGGAAATTCCCGCACTAAATGGGAATTGTCCATTGGCATCTTTGATTTCCAGAGGGTAACCCAGGAATAATAAACCCCTAGGCTGTTTGTTGGGGTACCAATTTCCATGTATATTACCAAGTTCCATGTATTACTTTGTAATCCTGCCTGTATGCATCTGTATTTATATATATACACACATATATATATATATACATTCATTGCAGGGAACATTTGCAGAAACCATGGTTTAGCCCCGAATGTTCAGGGTTCCTGTAAATTTCCCTTTAACGAATGCTGGGAAGATAAGTCCAGGTGTGTTTATCCCTATTTTAAGGTAACCACCCAAAATTGTTTACCACTGTCACCAGTGTTGGTGGCCAAGTGGCCAAGTCGATGGAGGATTTTTTCAATGTTTTTCCTGGTTCCTAACTATGATGTTAATTTGGATGATTTTGAGGGGTGGAAAGGGTATGACCCTTTTTGTCATAAACCCCAGGAAATATCGACGTGCTTTGCAAGCGCAATGCTAGTAAGTGAAATCCATGAAATATCGAAGTGATGTGTGGAGCTATACCTCAGACACCCGCAGTCTATAAGCATCATTCGTCCATTTAGATCCTACGTTATTGATGATTTACGATTTTGCCGTTCAGAACATGAGAATCTCCCGTGTTTCTTTCTTGAATTTCAGAATGTGTACGGTTTATCTTTCACCTCCCAACCTTTGTTAAGTTCCATTTGTTTCATTTAGATTCATCTATAGTTGTTTCTCAATTTTAAGTGTGACATCTTTATTTTGGACCACTTTAAAAACATCAGAAACGCCAAAACCGAGGCAATACAGTTCGGATCTCAACCGCTCCAACAACCGCTGGGGTTCTCAATCCACCGGTCTGGGCTGTCGACGACGCCTGTGGAGTTGTGTCTTCACAGAAGGCTGTCGCGTGCTTTTGTGACCTCTGAGGGCGCTGTTGTGACTTGGCATGTGCCAATGCTGCGTATTAAAAGAGAACAAGTGCGAAAATAGTTGGTTGAGAATGAGGACTTTGTGATTATTCGTTGAACTTTGCCTTTTATTTTGGATTTTTGAGGCTTGTGAACCTCCAAATGATCAAATCAAAGTTTGGGCATGATAGCGTGTTTTATCCATGTGTTTGAAGCTGAGTTTGCCACATTATGCTTGGAAATCTATGCAGCTGAAATGATGGTATGACGTCTGTCATGGTAAATGGATGTAAATGGTGGTTAAGTTGCGAACTACCCGCTAATTACTAATTTAACATTATGCTATGGCTATGGTATAGATGGACCATTTAGTTAGATAATAAATCCATATCAAAAATGGTAATGTTCCACATTCACAGATGATTTACCGCCTATTGAACAAGACGATTTTCCATAGTAAACAAGGCTATGTGCGATCTTTGCGTTTGTTTTGGGTTTCGTTTTTTCCTGAGACTTTTCTAGATATCGAAATCAGATGGAGATGTATGGAGCCACCCTGTGTGATTGTGATAGATACATGGATAGGCAAACACATAGGCAGATAGGTGGATAGTTAGATAGATAGATAGAGATAGATAGAGATAGATAGATATAAATAGAGATAGAGAGAAAGAGAGATAGAAAGAAATAGAGAGAGAGAGAGAGACAGACAGAGAGATGGATGGATGGATGGGCGCATGGATGCATGGATGGATAGATAGATAAGTTAAGTAGGTATAAGTAGGTAGATAGATCAAGAGGTAGATGATAAATGATAAAGATAGATAAAGATAGATAATATATGACATATATATAGTTAAATATAGGACAACATACGTGTATATATATATATGTACATGGGTAAAGTTAGATAGACAAAACTAGATAAAGATAGAAGAACATAGATAGATACAACAAACACACATATTTGTATGTATTATGTTGGCATGCATAATGTGCACACATGTTTTTGTTGAACATACTTCAGACATACATCCATGACACAGATGGATTCGCATTTTTGAACCAGCACTGCTGACAACTTGCCAGGCCATTGTCTCAGCATGTCCCTCCAGTCATTTATTTGTAAACGTGCTTTTCGGATGGACGTCGCGAAGTTGTGGATGGTCCAGGATGTTTTTCGTTCGCCACAAGTGCTCCTGTTTGTTGATGCTTAGCAAACGGGCGTTTTCTTCGGCGTCGGGTTGAAACCATCCTCAACATGACGATGCTGGATTATAGACTGAGACTGATGAAAGAAATCCCAGTTTCTCTCCCGCTTGGCCAGAGAACGTCAGAACTTGATGTTCTTGCAGATTTGGAAGTATCAACGGTGGAAAGCAAAACTCAATGAAAGGTACTTTTGATCCTGGACTCCCCATTGAGAAACTCATGATGCTTTCGATGCTTTCCCTACTTCAAAGCATGTATTAATTACGCATGGAATGTAAACTCAACCAGGATGAAGAATTCTTTGCTACATAGTTTGCCACTTAGAATGATTTTTGTGGATTTACATTGCCTTAAGAAAAGGCTAGCATGTGCCGTTTGAAACCACAAGATGACTGATTCTTCAAAGCAATGGATCAGGCTTAACAATTGCTGGAAAGCACAGATTTCATTTCAGCTTAGACATGCTTAGACCATGATCGTTTCAGAGGGGTTGGGAGATTGGTACTGTGGTTCGATACTTCCAAGGTCGTTCATTCAGGTTTCGAGTTGAAATGTCCCGGAACTGCGCAGATTTCCATCCGTTGTAGTGGACATGGCTCAAACATTTGTAGCATATATGCAGTTTTTCATATCAGTACATATTCAAATACTATATAATACTCTATATATATACATGCTAATATACTCATAAAATGATCAATTGGTCGGTGTCCAACTTTCGACTCACCATTTCAAGGCATTGATCAAGTAGGGTGATGTGTACCAGTTGTACCAGGCATCGAAGCTAGAAGGAAAAACTGATGAAACATCCGCCATGTTTATCCATTGTTTTATGATGTGTTAATGATTTGTTCAAGTGTTTTCTGTGTGAAATGTATTTTCTTTTGGTATTTGCCAGAGGAAAGCCATTCCCGGTGGTTCCAGAGATTCTGACGTGGTCCTAGTGGCTTCGGGGATGGCGTTACATGGCACAGCCCAGCCTGGATGGTATGGGATCATACGGCATTTATCATTCAACCACCATTGAATCTCATAAAGTATATTTAATACTATTTTATTATCCCATTCAATCACCATTTTTCCATCGAATCACCATTGAATCACCATTGCATCTCTTGAAACAAACCTTTCGCCTTAGCTGCGCAGACCTTCCCGGGCGCAGTGCTCGTGGCAATTCACGCGCCCAGCGCGGCGTTTTCGTTTTCCGATCGCTCGGCGGGGCCTCCGAGCCTCGCGACCCTAGAAGTTCACGAGTTGCAATGGTGCTGAGGTCCGTTCATTTCAGGCATTGAGTTTCACTGGTCGCAGTGAGCTGGCCGCCAATTCCTCACACAGGACGTGGCGCAGATCAGCTGCTACCCCCTGTCGCTCGATTATTCGCCAGATGCGTTCAGAACATGTCGAGCTCCATCTCTGAACCGTGCATTTGGCATCGAACTCAGACAATTCGGCAAGGGGCAGTGCTAGCAGCATATTTGATACGACAAGTTGGAGTTGGAATGAGTTGGAGGGCTCCAAACGCGATAGGGCCCCCAAAAAAAGGATATCGACACAATTGTGGATAATGTCCACGTCTGAAGTTGCTGAAGTTGTCTTACACAATGTTGCAGGTCATGCAAGAGGCGAAATTAGCAATACCCCTAGCAATACCTCAGCGATACCCATGTGTTCAAAAAGTAAGCCCAGACCACAGATAGACCCTTTCCTGTTTTTTTTCCTCTTCCTGTCTCCTGTCTTTTTCCCGAATAAGGGGCGCTGCTTCCTCTTCAAGTCTTATTTTCTTTTTCCTTTGTTTTTTTTCCTCTTTTTGTTCATCTTTCTTTCATTTTTCTTTCCGCTTGTTTTCCCATTTCTTTAGTCTTTCTTTCCCCTTTGTTTCCTTATTTCTTTCCTTTCCTCTTCGTTTCCTTACATAAGTTTGATCCTCCACCTTCATAGGTACAAAAGTACGAAACCTTGGTTGGCGATAGGGACCCAAGGCGAAGACATAGAAATTTTCATTTGTCTCCGAATTTGTCTCCTGTACACTCTCAAGCAAACATGACATCTGGAAATCCACCTATTTCATAGATTCATAGATCACCTATGGGAGTTTAATTGTCAGCTGGAGGCGTCTAAAATTTTGTTGACATCACAGGACACACATACCAGGTTCAGGGCTTCAGGTCCGTTTGGCTGCCGGGGCCTAACTTTGCTTCCACTTCGAAGATCTACAGTACAATCATAGGATGGTTTTACCAGAAAAAATGCAGGGAACTTGCAGTATATAACACATATACTAATATATAATACAAACACATACACACACATAATTATATATATACACACCATATCACTGGTGGTGAAGATAATACTTTCCTGAAGATGTTCCCTTATATATATATATATGTGTGTGTGTGTACATTTGGTCAACTTTGGGTGCGCAAAAATTGGATGGTCTCCTGCTGAACATGCCAATATGGGTGGGAAAACCAGGTGCAGGGCTATGATTTTGATCGGGTACCGTACTCATAATATGGAATCCGGCGTGATTGTGGGTCCCAAGAAAGTTTTTTGAGTGCTGATTGGTGATGATGGTAATGGGTCAAAATTGTTTCTCTTGCCTGGGTGACCCTTGCTTGGGTTATAAGGTTTTATCATGATTGGTTGCAGACGGGAGCACACCATACCCAGTGAAAGTAGATCGGATTGTTCTGCTCCTGCCTGGGTCTCTAGGATGATCTATGCTGCTGGCAGTGTAGCTCTTGCAATTTACCAAAAAAACATGCCTGCTGTCGCAGCGAAATACCGCTAGAAGACTGGTCCACGGGGTGCTGCCTTACTTTCGATGGTTGCTCGGATTATTTGGCAATTGACTTTGGAGGGCAAACTTTGCAGGTATTGGTACAGCTAGAACATGCTTTGAACATGCTTGAATTTTTTATGCTTTCTACATGTTTGAATACTCACATGTTTTTGCTTGTAATATGAATATGCTGATATTGTCTTGTGTTTATACGGGCCCAGCATGGGTCCCTATGGATGTGTATTTTTTTACCATAACATATCGCCCATCACGGCACCCTGCGGGCACTTACGCTCTACCCGTGCTGCGCTTAAGGCGTTTTCGGGAGGCGCAAGCGCGTAAAGCTGCGTTAGCGCGTGACAGACAGGGAGAAAGCGAGTTGACACCAAAAATGCAGCCGGGCAAGGCATGCCTAGTTCTCGCCTTCCTCTCTTTTGAACTTCTGGAGGTGGCATCGAGCAGGTTTGCAAGACGACCCCTTTCGTATCTAATTTCAAAAAACATCTAAGAACCTCCACTCATATGTTTCCCATTATAGTCTTCAGTTCTTTGGATCGGAAACATCAGCCACACTGGAATGGGACCTCTAGTGAGGGCGACTTCCTTGTAAGATTGTAAGATATTTTAACACACTTTGAAGCGCAGCTGGCTGATTTATACCATTTGAAACGCAGATGAAGTTTGCCAGCTGCGTTTGCCAATGTTTGACTACCCTACTGGGTGATTTCATGATACGCTTCCAATTTTAGATCACATTTGGGATGATCCAATGATCCAATGATCCACCATGATCCTCCCTGATTTCCATATGCTGTGGGGGTTTCGAACCAGCACCCAGAACCGGCTCCCTGGCGCACCCGTCCTTGCGCCATGACGCTGTGGGAGTGCGACGTTTATTGCAAGGCCCAGCTAATTCGGATGGTCCCAGCTGAAGCTCCAGGAACCCATCGAACACCTGCAGGTGATACATGGTGAAACCATGCTTTACGTCAGGATTTACGATGATTATATATGATTATGATTCATGATGTTTTATATACATCTGGATGAATTACAATGAGATCACTAGAGTGATGCTGAGTAAGGGAAATTATCCCCAAATGTCCTGATTTCAGCTATTTTCAGATGAGTTAATGATTAAATTTTAGCCAGATACTTGGCAAATCTGCAGGGAAACCGCTGCGCAGGTGGAAATCCTCAATGCTTTGACCATGCTGCCGCCGCTCTTCAGTGCAGCGCTGGCTTGCTACATGGTGAAACCGAAGGTGCCTTTTCAAAAAAATAATGATACCCCTCGGGATCATGTGCTTGGGCGGGGAGGGCAGTGGGTAGATAGTAGACAGAGAGCTAGATAGCTAGGCTTCTACAAATATGTCCCAAAATCATCCAAAATCCATCAAAACCCCCATACTTCAGAATTTGTGTATCTTTGAGATCGCTTTCCTGATGAAGATTGTCATCTTGGGGAATACAAATTATTTTGGGACAAATCCAGATGTGGCTGGCTGGAAGGTCTCTAAGTCTTGTTGTTTTTAGATGTTTTTAGGAGAAACCTCGCTACAAACCAAACTCATCATAACTCATCGGATTTTCCATTGCTAGTTTGAACTTCAGTCATTGAAGTGCTGGTGCTGAAGCGTATATAGACATATATAGACGGACGCTTGAAGCTAGGTCTGTGGAAGTATTTACTGAGGGAGATTGTGTGGGTTTGATTTGAGGAGTTCAATTTGGAAGCCCCGTACAAGAGGCCTAGGAGATGATTCACCCAGTACAGATGGCCATGGGATGCCATGGGTTCTAAAATTGGGTGATGAGATCTATGAATATCGGTCCTCAAGTGGGTGAATCCCTTGAACATGACATCGGGGGGAGGTCTAATATATGGATTTAATATTGCAGGAGCTGCTGCCTCGCCATTACAAGCTTGACTGGATTCTCACCACCAGAGATGATGAAAAAGAAAAAAATATGCATTTCCTCCAGCTGATTGTCAAACCGACCTCAGAACAACTTTTTGCGCGACCTCACCATGCAGGGTGATTATTTTCCTGGGATTTTCCAGGCGAAATCCCGATTTGTTTGCCGCAAATGCAGGTCTGGTGGCGTTCCAGCGCCGCCTTCTTCCTTATTTGTGGTTGGATGGTCATGATTCCCTTCAGCACCGCCAGCCATTTGTACTGTGCCTTCAATGGAAAGTACTCGCATATTTTGATGCGATTGGACCAAACAGGCCGGGGATGATTTGGGGGATTTTGGATCCACTATAATTCACTTTTATACCTCTGATCGTAATATATCGTAATATAATTTAATAATTATGGACAATTGCCCATATTTTATAGATGACTCACCTATTGTATATGTTTATATAAATATATTTAATATGTTTACGTGACCCACCAGAGGGTACAGTAGTATCAGTAGTTGTGTAGTCCATCCCATTCTTGATGATAGCCCGGCCCAACTTGACCATTTTTTGTCGAACTCGTTGAAACCTCCTCCAACAAGCGGGGCTTCGAGAAATCGGAACCAGATATACAAAGGAACCCTGACCACATGTTGTTGGAGAACTGGAGCGGTGAATCTAAAAAGCGTGTCCTCAGAACATTGCAAAGTGGAGGTGGCAAGTGGATCCCCACCCTATAAAGCATTGTTTCTTTGGTCGCTTGGGAAGCCACGGGGCGGGTGAAGATTTTGAAATGGCACACGTCGCCATACCGAGGGGATCATCAGGCGTGGCCTGGAAGGCCAGGCCATGGTGAAATGGACCATAAACCATTATATGTATATGCATTTATACACCATTATATATGATATCATATATATATATTTAATTATATATAACTATGTATACAGGGTATATAGTTTTTGTAAAGAGAGACATGTATCAGCTTGTTTATTATAAACATATTACAAATAAAAAATATAGACATATATGTCATATTATATATATATATATCCATACATGTATGTGTCCCCTTGGAATCCCATTTGTCAACTTCAGCGTTTCAGGCTGAATATATTGGAGATCGGCTCACTAGCTCATACATTTCATCAAAATGACAGTAACATACATTGTAACCTAGTAACCCCAAACAAAACAGTAAAATGGTAATTACTGTGGCAGACCCAATAATAAGCCTACCATTTGGGGATGGGTTTAACATGATGTGTTTTTTTTTTTGGGGGGGTTACCACGTATTAAGATGTTCCATTTTCTTGGGAACGACGATAAGCTACCACTCAGCTACCCTTCGATTCCATGCGGTGCCCCGGATGGCCAGGCATTGCTATTGCTTCAGTCATGGTGGGTTGGGCCTTGTCGAAATGCCCCAACTTCACGTCCTTCTTGTCCGTGGCGGCCTGGACGTGTGCAGCCAGGGGTTGGTTTTTCCAGTGGCAACCAGGGTGAGTTTTCAGAACCACATGGAACCAAAACGTTGTCATTGATCATTTGCTGAAGAACATGATGTTCACCCAATTTCATGTAGGCTCTACGGGACCCATGCGCTCAGCTAGGAACATGTGGGGTAGAATCCTGAATTGCCCAGTCTTCAACATGAACTTGTACTTGTTTGGATATCAGGGGAAGTTGGGGGCCACCGCGAGATGCTACTGTATCATGACTGTCTATCAAGATGGGTATGGTGAGATGAACCACCAACAAACATGATGTAAAACAGGTGAACATCAGGTTGACACATGACATGTCCAAAGCATTCAAAAACCATGCTTGTTTGTGTTTTTTTTGGCATGTTTTCCCAGATGTCATTCCCCTGAGGCTGGCGTATGCACCATGGCTGCAGGATGCTGCAGGGCTGTTGTACAAAATTATTTCGAGCACGAGAAATGCGGAGAGTGTTGGAGCAGAAGTGGCTGATGAGTGGCTGACTGGAACATCTCAATGTTGTAGTGAGAATACATATAGGAACTCCGCAAATCGCCGGCAACCCCTGGCTGTAAAAATCGACATCCTAACCCTAGAAGTTCGAGGACATTGATGAACAATGTCTGAGTTATTGCAGGTCAAGTGCGGTCAGTGCCAGCTGTGATCATTCTGGGGTTGATGCATTTTGAGTAGTTTCGGTTTTGGTCTATCTTCCAGGGTTGTGATCTGTTAACTCATCCACTTCAGGATCAACAGCTAAACGATCCTGGTTGATAGCAAGACTTGGTGCCACGTTGGGAACTACAATATTTAATTATTTGGGATTAATCGTGACGCATCTGTGAAAACAACCTGCAATAGGTTTTGAAAATTGCATTATTTCTTGATATTCTTGCTAGTTTACGCTAGTTTTCGTTGGTCCCTTTGGGAGGCCCCATTCCATTTTTTCGATGGACTGGCACAGGGGTTGCAACTTAACCAGACTTCATTCATGTTTGATCATGTTTGAAAGGGGCATTCGACTGGGGAATATTGATACGGATGTTCCTTAAAAGGATTGACCCCCATAAAAATAGATGCTTCAGTGGGCACATTTCAGCACTGAGAGTTGCCAAAATCTTTTTGGCCCATTTGTATCCATTCGTGCCATTTCGGTCCCCATTCTGGCATTCTTGTTGGCCCTGCAGCCGCACCGCGAGGCATTTGCGGTTTGATGTGGTTTGGGCCAGAGTATCTGAGAATCCACGTGGAGTGGCGCACCGTAAGCCTAGCAGGCCCCTTCCGCATCGAATCATGTGCTCATGACATGGTCTGAACATGGCAATCTGACTGCCACTTCACTGTATAAGTAAGCCCATGTAAGTCCAAAGATCCGCGAGATCACGTCTCACTATGCAGGGGGCTTGATTCTGTCATTTATATACATACATACATTACGTTACGTTACGTTACGTTACATTACATACATACCTACCTACCTTCCTACCTTCCTACCTACCTACCTACCTACATACATACATACATACATACATACATACACGCACATATATATATATATATATATTTACATAGTTGATCATAGTTGATTTGTGTCCCAACTTGTGCTTCACTGTTCTGCCATAGGCTTGGCTGCTAGATGTCCTTGTTTGGCTGGTAGCTGGTATTGTCCATGGATGTCCATGCCACATCATGGCACGCGGATCCACATGTCGGATTTTTCCGGCGGAAGGCATGGTACTCGCATACTTGAGCCCAATGTTTTGGATGAGAGACCCCTTTGATTGGAGTTTCTGGGACTTTGATGACTTTGCTTTGCTGGGCGGGTCGCTGGGGGATTGCTTGGGCACTTGAAACATCTTGAAACTTATGTTGCAGATCAAAAACCACAAGTACCTCCTTGTATTTTGACATGTGCTGGGTAGTTGGGACGAGCGATGCAAAGATCTCGTCAAACACCGGTGTGCTATGCGCAGAAGCTTCCACAAAGCTATATAATGTAAAAGTTATTGGTGAACATTGTTTCTTCAAGATGGGTAGCCAAAACATGCCAAAACTGCGCTGTAGCTAAAAGCACTCGACCGTAGTTCCTCGGTATTGCTACCGTTTCTTTGCGAGGACCCATTTTTCTGCCGCTTTTCCCGGGGACTAATATATACATATATATATATATAGTACAACATAGTACAACATATTATACACAACTTTAGGATTTAACAAGGTATTAAAAAATCGCCATTTTTTTTGCTGTAGTTCCCCATCGCTCCGAGGCATTCCGCCTTTGCTGATGTGCTTCGCAACAGGCTTTATCTTAGCGGTATTTGCTCCGCTGGGTGCCTATAGTCATCCACTTTTTCACGTGACTGGGACTTTTCATGGGATGCAATGGGATTTTAATGATCATAAAGCGGATCGAATGGGATTTGACTAACCATAATGAGGATTTCATGGGATTCCACTCACCATAATGGGCCGGGGATTTAATGGGACTTCATGAATCATAGAACCAACATCCTGGATTTGCTCTGGTGATTTGTGAACATGTTCCCTTTCATCCACAATGGATCAACATGGGGGATTGATATGGATTGATGGGGATGAATGGGGAAGTGTAGGTCTATGAGTCTATGATCTCTGGGCATAGTTGCCATTGTTGCTGCTTCCAAGGTGATTCTCATCCCGTATACCTTCTATGTGCATCTCGGCCTGCGCCGTGATGTTTTTTCCTCCCAGGTTGATCCGAGCGGTCAGAGGGGAACTTCGTTTCAGCGCTCTCGAAACGTGATGACCGTTAATGGGGCGTTGAATTGGAACATGGTTGGCAGCTTGAAGTATATGACGTTGGGTTCAGAAATCTTCAGAATGCATTTGTTTTTGCCTTTTTGGAGTTTTGGAAGTGCAATGGCCGAGTTTATGAATGGTTTTTGCAGTGTGCAACCAGACTGCCAGAGACGCCATGCGCCAAGAGATCATAGATTTATTTGGGAATGGTGGGTTTCAATTCTTGGTCTACTGCCCTTCAGGTATAGCTAGTAGTATAATCATGTAATCCAGAATTGACTCAAAGTATTCATGGCGTTGACTCAATCTACCGATCCTTAATTTACTTACAAGCGCTAGGGTTAAGTCGTATCAGCTCGTCAAAAGTCGTATGGGCGTGTGTGCCTGGAAAAAGTTCAATTTCGGCATCACCACAACTTTCATTGTTTTGGAGCCGTGCGCCTGGAAAAAGTTGAATTGTTGCACGCAACAACTTTCGGTACTTGTCAGTATTTGATCATGCTTTCACATGCTTTCAAGGGGCATACGCTGCCAAGACCAAGATATTGTTGCTATTAGGGTTTCTTTTCAGATGGATGGGTTTGTTGTAGCTAAATATTTTCCCAGTCGACCATAGTCAAGAACCACAACATTCCACGTCACTTTTTCCATCATACCAGTCCCCCCCAAAAAAGATCGACAAGTGACAAGTCATTCCTAGTTGGGTGGTGGTATGTGAGCTATGCATAGGTATGCGGTTTTAGTTCGGGGAGATGGATCTCGGATCTCTCTCCCATCCTAATCCTCCAATCCTAGGTCCAAATCCGCTATGAACTACGAGCAGTCACAGGAATCACGACTTCTGGGCATGGACCCCGAGATGTCACTGGAGGCTGGGGATGGCTGGGGGTTGGTTGCTCTCAACGGATGTCATCCGATGACAAAGGGGAGACACCTCAAGACCTCCCATGGCTTCCCAACTACGTATTTTTTCTTAAAGAATGTGGTGGATCATTCTGCTGGTGGTGTTCATCTCATGCTGGTGGACCCCGTGCCGTGCAGGAGGGTAGCTGTGACGAAGCCAGTCGTGTGGCGGCCTCGCGCTGGGCGCCTGATTTGGGCATGGAGGAGATCAGACTACAGGTGGCTTTGCTTATTTTGGAGGAATCTCCCGCAGATACGGTATGTTTTTTTCTCTCCTTCCTGACGATTCAAAAATTATACCATTTGGTAGTTTCACACATTTACAGACTTATACCGATCATTGTAGGATGATTTATAGATGTATAGATGTAGATGTAGATGATAATATTTACATTTTGACATGGTTATTTTTTCATAGCTTGAGAATGGTGGTTTTGCTGATGCTTAATGGAAGATCGGGAGTGTCTGGAAAATTCTTGCCGATGGCGAGCAGCAAATGCGGGGATTTCACCATGTCCATTGTCCATGTTGCAACCGGAGGATTCACTTGATTTTTACCGGGAAAAAGAGGGATTCATTCAGTCCAGAATGGCATTCTTGACATCATTTCGTATGAACCTGCCAAGTTGAAGATGTTGAGGGACAACAGTTTTCCGGAAGTGAGCAAATTTCCCAACTGCTGTACAGGGCGTTTCCCTTTAATGGACCCGGCAGTGACAACAATGATGGGAGTTTGTCATGAGGTATACCTGTTGTATCCTGTTGTTTTTGAAGCGGTGTTATGAGTAAGAAAGAGTAGGGCGAGGGAAGCTTCAAAATCTATTGGCATCTATTGACTATTTTTTGTTGGGCGGGGATGCTGCAGCATGAAGTACAATGATAGAACCATTACATCCTATCCATAGCTACTAGCGGGGCCCCTACCAGTTCCAACTGGGGTCTGTCTGAAAATGGGGTGGTTTGCCAAAGTTCCCAATCAAAATGGCCACAAGTCAAGGGCAAATTCCTTTGATTGCCAGTGAAATGTTTGAAATAGGGCATCCTACTAAGTCCATCTACATCCATTGGTTAACCACCACTCTTCCTATCAAAACATATTAATTTTCATGGTGTAATGAGTATAATGTTAGTTAGTGCCACAATAATAAACCACCCATATGTTCATATGTTCATGGTGTATACCACCCATGTATGGTAAATGTAGGGATGGTTTAGTATTGCTTTACTAACATTACCCCATTTTCAGAGACGGCCATTTGTGTTGCTACTGAGCCGTTGGTGAGGTGAGCGACTGCTGGAACACTGGTGATGCTAAGGCGCGGGCAGCCAATGGAACCCCAAAGAGATGTGAATGATGTGTAGCGTCATAATCACGAGATCCTACAAAAACAAAAATTATGGCGACGACAATGCTGATGATGATGAGGAAGAGGATGATGAAGATGATGATGAAGCTGATGAAAAAAAGATGATGAAGAAAAGGAGATGGAGATGGAGATGAAGACGAAGAAAATGATGAGGATAAGGATGAGGATGATGAGGATGTTGTTGATGATGATGATGGTGATGGTGATGGTGATGAGTGATGATGGTGATGGTGATGGTGATGAGTGATGAGTGATTAGTGATGATGGTGATGGTGGTGAGAATGGTGAGAATGGTGAGAATGGTAAGAATGGTGAGAATGGTGATAATCGCGATAATGGTGACAATGGTGATATGCTTGATACCATTTGGTTTTACAATGTTTTACAAATCCTTCCGTGTTAATGTTGGTGATTGGGAGTTCATCCTCCAGACATGTCACCAATTCGATGGTCACCTTCCACTGTCTACCTTTTTGGGTCAACCTTAAGGTGTCATTTTGTCCCCCCCAAGTCACAGCCTCGGCTCCAGGCACATGAATACTTGGTGAAGGATCCTGAACTTGGTGAACATCCCCAGAAATTTGATAGCTGATCGCTGAACAGCCAGGGAGTCTTGGCATCTTGGAATATGAATCACCCGGCGAGATGAGTGAAGAATCAGGGAATCCTTCGAGGAGAGAGGACCATGGTTCCTTTTGGATCTTTTTGCTGTGCAAAGGATTTGGATACGACATCAAGGGAGCAACTAATTTATAGCTACCCTCTGGTAATTTAACGTAGCTATGGAAAGATCCACCATTTTCAATGGGAAAGTCCACTATTTCAATGGCCATTTTCAATAGCTAGTTTGACATAACCAGAGGGTAATTTATAGCTAACTCTGTTTCTCAAGGGTGCTCAGCTCATACTGGACTCCGAAATTCGGCTCGTGACGTGTGGAGGGTCACAGAAAACGTGTTCTGTGTACATGTTCTGTTCATGAGAGAGGGCCATGGCTTAGATATTGCGTGCATATATGTGTCCAGATGTTTTTTGTTGTGTATATACTTAGTGACTTAGTGTCTCAAAAGATGTGTAAATCTATGCTTGCACTTCGTATGGAATATCCTCCATTGTTCATACATCAGCTACTCTCTGCCTCTCTCTCTCTCTCTAGCCCTCTCTATCTACTATCTATAGTTTTATGATATAGCTTATCTATATCCAGGTCCATATCTATAGCTATATTTGTATCCATATTATGAATATCTCTATCCATCTCTATCCATATCCATAACTATCTCTCCCTAATAAAAAATATGTTGTATCTATCGTTTTTTTTGATCCAATCTGATCTGATCTCTTCCAATGGAAACAAACTGGATCCAATCCAAACTAATATAGCATAATATAAGTATAACCTTATCTTTTCTTGGATATTCTGAACCCAGCAATCCATCTCTTCATCTATCTATTAATCACTGAAACATGGTCCCGCAGTCCCCATCTACTGGCCCATGGTAGTAGCAATTGCCCAAGCAATCGGTGTTCGGTTTGGCATATCGACACTCTGCGACTCTCTACGACTGACAATGCATTGGATCGAAAAAGCCATAGCTCTGCGGACAGTCCGACCACAAAGAGGTCGACCTCACATGGATCTCCAGATTCTCCAGGGTCCACCACCCTTTTTTGCCATGGAAACAGAGTATCCTGGGGTAAACTGACATGAACGTTGAAAATCCATAGGGATACCCTAGGAAAATGATCTAAACACATACACACACACATATGTATATATATATATTAAAAAAAAAAAACACATACTTGTTTCCGCGTAATTTGATGAACATGCGCAGAATTGTTCACCTACTGGCATGATCGTTGAAAGAAGTGGCTGACTAATGATGACTAGATAACCTGGCGAAACTGGATGGATGGATGGATGGATGGATGGATGGATTGTAGCATATTGCAGCCACAAAATCACGGTTTCAGCGGTTTCTGTATCTTTTTTTTGGGGGGTGATTGGCTAACCGCATATTCCACTTTTTTGTATTTTGACGAAGGCATCAACAAACCACCAATAAACACATGTTAAGGGACCAAACCATTGGGTTGAAATTTGAATCATTAGTTAACTTGCTTTTCTGTGAAGGACTTGAGGGCAAGGCCACCCAACAATAAATGTCGTGACATCTCTCATTGGGGTATCAATCTGTAGGGGGTGATAACCGCCGTGAATAGGCACCCATGCCATTTGCCCTCCGGTAATCAAACGTGGCAAGGAAAAATATGGAGGTTTCAATTGTAAGATCATCATAGGTCATCTATAAATGCACGACTATCGGTTGCTATGTTTGATGACAAGAGGGTATGAATGGAGTATATTGTACCCATAAAATGGACCGATCAAGCGCTTGGATGCTAGACTTTGTCTTCCAGCCTATGAATAAACTCCAAAGTTCGCAAGAGGCTGTGGCAGCTAATGGTAGCTGAATGCCCGCGCAATACCGTGAGATACCAGGCGCAGATGCATCAGTGATGTCCAGCACTGTCTCTTTTTTGATGATTTTAAGGACGACCCTGAGGAAGTGGCAACAGCTTGTAATCAGCTTGTGCCGCAATCAACGACGATGTGGTAAATCCAAGCACAGACCACTTTGGGGTATGGCACGCCGCAATCCATAAAAATAGGTCTCCAGTCCATTTCCCTGTGAACGATGTTGCGGGGAAACTATCGATATGTGGCTTATAGCTTCACTGAAGATGACGGCAAAACTTATTGGCATGCGATAGCCTCCACAAAGGACTGAATCTGGTTGGTGGTTTCAAACATTTTTTCCATAATATATGGGATAATCTTTACCATTGACTAATATTTTTCAGAGGGGAGGAAACCACCAACCAGGAATTGATTGGGATAGCATGTGAATTTGTTTGCACAATTCCTTTGCTTTGTGATTTTGCGGATGAATCTCCAGTGCGGACATCCAATATCTTCCAGGCATCGACAAGGAAAACCTTGCGCAATCAGCCTGTAGCTCCAATTGGTCAGCTGGTCGACCCAGGAAAATATTTTGCAATACAGTACCGTATCATACTTGGGGGTGCAGTTCGGAGGGCTATTTATTTCATTTTTTTTTGTTTAGATATTTTTTTGGGATTCCTGTTTTTCTGCTGTTCCTGCTTTTCTGCTGTTCTGCTATTTTCTGCTTCTCCGTTTTTTTTTTTCTAAATCTCCTGCTTCTCTGTTTTTTTCGTTTTTTTGCTGTTCCAGCTGTTCATTCTTATTTGCTTTTCTGCTTCTCTGCTTTTCTTGCTTCTCTCTTTTCTGCTTCTCTGTTTTTTCCGTGGTTTGCTTTCCTTCTTCTGTACGTTTCTGTGTTTTCTGCTTCTGCGCCTTTCTACTTCTACTTGTTCTTTTTCTGCAGTCATGCGTTTTTGCTGCTCTACTTCTTCCTGCTCCTTTGTTTCTCTACTTCCTTTCTTTACTGTCTCTTTGCTTTCTTTTTCCTTTGCCCTTTTCTCTCCTGTTTGTATCCTCAATGAAACCCTACTGTAGCCCTAGATGAAACCCAAAGGCACCCTGAAGAAATCCCAATAAGAAACCCTAAATGAAACCCTACAGATACCCTAAATATCCCTAAATCATCCTAAAGAAACCCTAAATGAAACCCTTTACGAAACACCCGAAAATGACACCCTAAAGACACCCTGAATGAAACCCTAAATGAAACCAAAATGAAACGCTAAAGAAACCGCAAACGAAACCCTAAAGAAACCGCAAACGAAACCCTAAAGAAACCCTGAAGGAACCCTAAAGAAACCCTAACCTAAATGAATCCATAGAGAAACCATAAGGATACCCTAAATGACACCCTAAAGATCCCTAAAGATACCCGCATGAACGTTTGAACTACCAACATGTAGCAAATACCATGCTTGAAGTGCCAAACATACGTATAGCAAATACCGTGCAAAATGGAAGGTGAACATGCAAATATGTAGCAAATACCATGCACAATGACAGGCTGTAGTTCCATACTGTTGCAAATACACGGCAAATGGTGCCAGGAAAGAATTCAAAAAAACAACACACCTAATCAAAATAACTCCCAAAACTATTCTTCGCCCCTTCTATACTGGATATGATATAACCGTACCAAAGGAACATGCAGGAACCCCCACAAGTTGGAATAGAGCCACTATAAGCCTATATAAGTATGTTCATATATCCACTGATAACTGGAACTGCATTCCCAAGATCCTGAACCCCGACTTGCTGCTAAAGTGCAGCTTGTTTGCAGTCCTAGGTCCCGAGCTGATGCCATCAGTTGTTTTTTCAGTGTCACCCGGATTTCTGCAGAAGATATCAACTCGATATGTCCTTCAGAAAAAGGATTCATGGATGGTGGGCTGGCTTGAAGGGCTCGAGCTCCCATTCTCAGTGGGAATTTCAGAACCACAAGATAAAAGGTATTGTACCATATAAAGCCAGACTTATCCCCTTGCGGAGCCCTTACATAGGCCTTGTATACTAGGTACATCCTTTTTTTAGTCACCTGAAATGGCAATTGACGTTATAGCCTTTCAGGCCTGTAGGAGTCGATTGCCATTGACTGGATTGACGTTTTCTGACTCGATTCAACGAGAGTCGATTGAGGGGAGGACAACAATGGACGCCGCTGAGATGCTTTTGGCTTAAAGGTTACCGCATGCAGGCGGTGCAGTAGTAAAAGCTGTGCTTCAATGGTGGCTACTAACTGGATGGCTTGAACATGATTAGCGTTCGAGGCTACAGTTTCCTTCTAGTTCTTGGACTGTTCTTGCTTTTAGATTTTTCGCCCTGTAAGGTTTCACGAATTTCCAAGGTTCCGGGTGATACTTTTGTACCGGCATGCTGATTGCAAAGACCATCGCTGCAGAACCAGACACAACCACACACCCCAGAAACATCCCAAGATGGCATGGGCATAGGCTCTAAGAGCCAATGACATGCAGTGATGGTGATAATCCTACAAGCAGGAAAAGTCACAGTAGGACAAAGATCGGCAGCAGAGACATACCACGTCACCCGCATGTCATGGCGTGTAATGTGCACCTTGGGAGGGACCCTCGGATTTTCTTGTGCACATCTAAAAGTTGTCCCAAACCACCCAAGAAATGTGGTAGACCCACACAAAAACAGCCCACGCCGCTCAAGCTTTGCATAGCCTCGAATGCAACAATTAGATGCGCTGATAGGTGTTATGACATGTCAAAGCATTCTCAGCCCCGGATGTTAAAGATTGAATCTTAAAGCGCTGGAGAATTCTAGGACTTGCCATGGCACGTGATGACCACCTTTCGTCATGGTGGGCCTCATCTCCCTCAGCGCCCAAACGGCATGGCACCATCACGGTGGGTGTGACCCAGTGAAGCTGGCTATTGATGTTGGGGAACAGGCTATCGAGTTGTTTACTTCAATGTATTTTAACGTGGTATGTTCATGATGTACGCCCAATCATAAACCATCCCAAAGTGGAGCTTATATAACTACAGTAGATGGACAAAATATTCAAACCCTGCAGCACGCACTATGTTGAACCCCCGCGCCCCCAAATCTCAATGTTTCAGCGCGCGTGTTAGCAAAAGTGATGTTAGGGGGTTGATTTTTTTCGTCCATTGGAGCTAATGAACTTCAGGCTACATTAACATTGAACTTTGGGGGCGAGGGGGTTGTACAGGATAGAAGGGGTTTGAATATTTCGTCCATCTACAGTAGTAGTACCGCACAAGGCGGTGGCGGAAGTTTCAAAGATAGGAAGCCTGTGGGAGAGGTGAGTTGCTATGATTCATGGATGGTAGAGCGAACTGATGGACCGAAAGGTGGTTGAGGCTCTGAGTTATCTATCTGTTTGTCTATCTACCTACAGTATCTATTTGTGTCTGTCTATCCATCTATCTACCTATCTATCTAGCTATCTCTAGCTATCTCTTGCTATCTCTTGCTATATCTAGCTATCTCTAGCTATATCTAGCTATTTCTCTAGCTATCTCACTATCTATCTATCTATCTGTCTGTCTGTCTATCTATCTATCTATCTATCTGTCTAACCATCTGAAACGGAGAAATGATGTGAAACGTCCTCAACACATGAATGCGCACAGCTCCAAAACGAAACAATTTTGCGAGACTTCTCAAAAAGTGAAAGTTGACCAGTCCAAAACGATAAATGTCGCGAGGGCGAGGCCTCCTAATTTTTTGAAACTGGCAATGTAAAAAAACGCAGCAATTCGGCGAGACTTCCTTCAAAAATGGAAATTTGAGCGCAGAACTGACGGCCTCGTGCCAGTGCGTTTTGCAATTTTCTATCCCATGACATGCCTCTAAAGTACTGTGCCTGCCACGAAAAAGTGAGGCCAGGTCATACGAAGTGCTCTAGATTGATTTCCTCTCTCCGGAATTCAGCCCTGACCTCCTAACATGTCGATGGAGATGTCTCTTGTACTGCTCCTGCCACGACCCTCCTGGGCCACAAAGCATTGGAAAAACACAGTGTTTTGCAACTACCTTTTCGCGCACATGCATCTTCTTTCTTCTAACTCCCTCTCTCTCTTCTCGATCTTCTTTCTTCTTCCCTTCTCTTCTCTGACTCTTTCCACCTCTGCTTTTTCAACTGTCCATATTTGTCGGAAGTTTGACTTCTCAACTTCCTTCGGTTGTTGGGTATTCTCCTTCTTTGCGATGATGCAAAAGGACCCCCCAACGGTTAGTCAATGGGATGGTCTATTGCTGGGTCTACCACATTATTGGGAATCAATTCCTACTGGTCCTGTCATCGTTTCAAAAGACGAACACCCAAGGTTGGCCAGCCTTAGTATTCTTAGTGAATATTCCCACTTGTGCTGTGTCTACCCGTTGTTTCGACACAATACGGACAATATTTCAAAATGTACCAGAGGGCCTTCTGGTAATTTGATGAGTTTCCCTTTCAAACCATCATGTTTTAGTGGAGTTTCCCCATTCCTGCATAAAGAGTTGTCATTCTTCCATGTAGCTGGGGGATTTCTCAGCCAGCCATGTTTTTGATTGCACTGGAGGGCACCATTTGTTGCAGGTCAGAGAACTGACTGCTGGGCCAGAGGTGTCTAAGGACGTGACCTCAGTAGCAAGGGGTGGTGGACAGAAATCATGCAAGAAAACCATCAATGAAATTTGTACGATAGATAGACCGATAGATAGATAGACCGATAGATAGATAGATAGATAGATCGATAGATCGATAGATAGATAGATAGATACATAGATAGATAGATAGATAGATAGATAGGTAGGTAGGTAGGTAGGTAGGTAGAAGATTGGATAGATAGGATAGATAGGATAGATAGGATAGATAGGATAGATAGGATAGATAGCATAGATAGGATAGATAGGATAGATAGGATAGATAGGATAGGTAGGATAGGTAGGATAGGTAGATAGATGTAGATAGATAGACAGACATATAGATAGATATCTGCACAACAATTGTATTTATAGATAAATGATCACACACACACATATATATTTTGTGTGCATATATTTAAGATATACACATGCGAGAGAGAGCGAGAGAGAAAGAAAAAAAGCATGTGCATATATATATATATATATATGTAATTCTAAGTCTATGGGCGCCTCATATCTTAACAATTTCACACTTGAGACAGTGAGCAACTATAAGATTGTGAAGTACCCTATTTTCGAACCGACCCATATACTTGCGTGTTTCTTTGTTTGTGGGATAAATCATGTGAAGCTACCCTACATAGATGAGCCGGATGGGCAGAAGCCAGAGATTTGTGAGGATGCGCTTGTATACGTATAAATATATATATAATATAATATATATATATATATTTGTTTTTGTGATATGTTTAATAGCTCAAGATTATGTAGCAAAGAAAGCAGCGGGTGCCACCCAAACAACATGAAGATTGTATGCATGTGTCCAACTTCCGAAACCTTGGGATCCAGGTGTTCCTGGCAGGCTCAGCATCCAGCGAAAGGGTAAAATAGGACGATCAGCTAAGTGGTTGGTTGATTTTCTGCAGGAAACCATGGATGCACCATCAGAATTGTGGAGGTACATCTTCTGGGAAAAGACCATAGCCGAGGAAATCATGATTTTGAGCATGAAACTCGTTTGATAAATAAGGGATACACAATGATGCTCCAAAATTTCTTTGATTCATGACCGTGTATATATTTATGTTTTTGCATATTTATTTAATTATATATATATATATCCCGTGTAAATACTGTATGTATTTACTCTTTATATATATATTTTATCATAAAGAAACGGTATTTAAAATATATCTATTGTTTCTATCTGTCTATCTATCTAATCCAATCCAATCCAATCCAACCTAGTCCAACCTAATCTATCTCTATTTTTATATGACTAAATTAATCTACACGATTATGTATAATGATATATATGTTCTTATTTATTTGTTTGTTTATGTATCTGTATACATGGTGCATTTATCATGTATACCCGCAAATTCACCGCAGAACTTTGCGCCCAGGTGGGCTTTGGAGTGGCTTCGCTGCCGCCGCAACTGGTGGTGCTGAAAAAGGTGACCATGAAGAGTTGGGCCGCCGAGCAGCAGCTGACCGCAGGACGGAAAAAGTGGATGTTGAACTCATTGGTAAATGATATCCAATACTGCATCCAAAAATGATATCCACTGTAGCATCCGATGTCTTATATAAATATCTTAATGATTGCAACTGGATGTTGTATCCAATACTCAGTCAAACAGTCAAACTGATATCCAATGTAGTATCATAATTGATAGTATCATATCATGATATCCAAGATGCATTGATTGTTTCCTTTCATTGGTATCCAATAATGATAGTTTTTTTGTTACGACTGGATACCAGTTACCAGGTTAAAATAGTAGTAGTAGTAGTAGTAGTAGTAGCAGCAGCAGCAGTAGTAGTACTGGATAGTAATTATTGGATATGAGTAATTTTAGTAATAATAATCATATTAATATAGTAATATAAGTATCAAGTAAAATTTGCAGTAAGAGTGACAACAGTAATAACGCTAACAATAGCAAGAACCCTAATGAAAGTAATAATAAAATCACATTATAGTACTAGCACTTAGTTTTTTAAGTCATATAAAGAATTTACAACATGTATATATATATATGTATGGTATGGTATGGTATGGTATGGTATGGTATGTATGTATGTATGTATAGTATGTATGTATACATATATATATATATATATGTGTGTATGTATGTATTTATGTATGTACGTATGTATGCATGCATGTATGTATGTATGTATGTATGTATGCACGTATATCGATTTCTATTCCGTACTAAGAATTCTTTCCCATAGACCTATATCATGTGGGGATGGGTTAGTGACCCACCTATTGTGAGGTAGTTAAAACCTAAGGATGTTTTGTAAAATTGTGAAGAACTTGGGAAGTGAATATTTTTGAAGGCCGTTTCAATGTCAAGAAAATATGTTTTGTTTTGTTGTTTTTGTGAAAAGAAACATCCTTTGTTATGTGTGTTTCTTTCGGGCTTGTTTGCCGCTTAACCATGATTTCAGGTCAGGTCAGGCTGTATTTAACAGCGGAAGTGATTTTTTACCAACAAAAACTGCAATTCAACCACAAAAGCTGTGATCCCTGTGTTGAAGATTTTGTAGGTCAAAACCGACCCCATGATTGCCCCATCATGGGCCAGGAGACGTCTTGTTGGAGCTGATGCTTGGAGCTGGGAGCGGGGCCAAGTGGTGAAGGGATGAGATTGGACATGATCAACCATGGAAACTAGTTGATATGATATCGAATCGTCATATTTGATTTGTGGATGAACCGTAAATCCATGATGGAATCATGAGAATAGTTGTCACCCTGGACATAAACCATGTGAGTTCGGATGATTTTGGGCTGGATGAACTAGGGTGAGATGAGGATCTGCGGATGAGCTGTTCAGTGGGAAAGGGGATCCAATCAGCCCAGGAAATGCCAATGGGATGTCAAGGAAACATGCTTTGAACAAGGCACAAGATGATAGATTCAGCTGGACGAAGAAGAAATTGACCAGTTTCGGCCACAATCAAGGTTGCGGAGACTTTTGGAGTATTTTGGAGTTACAAGACTTCTTGATGCATGTTTCATATCTCATGACCTTACATACAGTGGTCATGACAAAGAATATCCAAATACTCCAAACGTTTGTTTAATATATCACCTCCTAGCACCTATCACCCAATATAGTGACTGCGTTTCTGCCAAGGAACGGCTTGCAGATGAGTGTCCTGGAGTCCAAAATCTCTAGCTGCGTGGGTTGGTCAAAGCCGTGTCATGTTCTGGCCCCAAGCTTCCCGCTGCAAATACCCGGATCGGATGTATACGTATATATATATACGATATATATATAAATATATATATATATATACGTATATATATATATATATGCACATACAAATACAATGAAATCATTTGCATACGCTTACACATATTTACTAATATTATACATGTAGATAAACATCATGCATATAGACACATATTACACATACGCGCACGTATAGATACATATACAAGCACAGGAAGATGCAAATAGCCATGTACATACATACGTGTGAGCACATGTGCGTATAAGTATCATTGTTAACAGTAGATACATGGATAGAAGGAAAATATATGGATAGATCGATCGATTGACAGACCCAGAGGTCTACAGATCGGTAGATGTGGGCGTGCGCGCACAAACACGAACACATACATACATACATAACATAGCATAACATAACATTGCGTGATAATAAATTACATTAGATTGCATTACATTACATTATGTTACATTACAGTACGTTACATTGCAAACATTATATCACATATATTACATTACATTATGTTACGTTACGTTATGTTACATTAAGTTACTTTACATTAGGTTACATGGCATTACATTGCATTAGGTTCATTACATTGCATTACATTAGATTCGGTTACATTACTTTACAGTAGATTACATTACAGTACAATACATTAGATCACGTCTCACTACATTCATCACATCACATCACATCACGTCACGTCACATCACATCACATCACATTACATTATTATTTTTTACATTATTACATACATACCACCTACCCACCCACCTACCTACCCAGCTACATACATTACATTACATTACACTACATTACACTACATTACACTACATTACATTACATTACTGTACGTTACATTTCGTTACATTACATTACATCCATTCATGCATGTATGCATGAATACATACTTACATACATCACATACATCACATTCGTCACATTCGTCACATACATAACATACATAACGTTTATCACATACATGCATGCATCACATACATGCATCACATGCATGCATTACACTCAGACACTGCATGCACTACATACACAGACTACATATATACATCATGCATTACATACATACATGCATCATATACATACATTACATGCACGACATACTTGCATTACATACATAGGTGCATAGATAGATAGACAGACAGACAGATAGACAGATAGATAGATAGATAGATCCATGCAAACATACTAACAGAGACAGACAGAGACAGAGACAGAGAGAGAGAGAGAGAGGCTGACAGAAACAAACAGAGACAAACAGGGACAAACAGAGAGACAGAGACAGACACAGACAGACATACATACCTTTGTATCCGCCGCCACGGACGGATAAGGTCGCCTACATGAACATCAAAGCTAATGACATCCTGTGCCCAGGAAACAAAATGCGCCACAGCAGCTGCGTTTACACACCTGCCACTGAAGGTCTTTTTTGGCCGCACCTTCAGTGACAGGCCTGTGGCCCTCTGCGCAATTAATGATAGCGCGTAGGGCCCAAGTCACGCAAGGATAGGGGTCGTCATACATACACGTGCACACATTTACACAACGAAACCATCCAGAGAACAGTGGGCCTTGGGTCAAACTAGGGGCACCAATCAAGGCACAAATTCGCAATTTTCTGCATTAAACTGTCCATTTTGGTTGGATGACAATCCTAACCCATCGCCAGTTCCCAAGGCGAAATGTCAAGACCCCAATTCTTGAGCCTCATGGAGACGCGGCCTTTGTGCAGCTCGGCAGTTCCCGGTTTCGTTGGGAGTTTCGAAAATTTGCGGACCTGAAGCACATCCTCCAGCGTCAAATGTCCCATGTGAATTTAAAAACTTACAGATGATAATAAATAAATCAATAAATTAATTGATTATATATATATATAATATAATATATAGTATAATATAGCATAATATATTTACCTACAATACTATATATATATATATATATAAATATCCGTCTTTCCCCCTGTGTATACCATATAAAATATGTATCATAGAGAGATTTCTTTTTTGGAACAAACATTGTGTGTACAGAGTCCGCATTACATGCCATCCTATACTTTTTGCAGTGCCTCATCAGAGCAGAGGGGCAATCCCAAAAGTTTGTGTGGAAATCTTTGTTTTGAGAAAATATGCTAAGACAGTACCCTGGAAGTTGGCAAAAAGTTGAAATCAAAGTTGACACAAATAAACTTATGAGTTGGAAAAAGCTGACACAAAAGTTGAAAGTTCAAAGAAAAGTTGATGCAAGAGTTGGAAGGTCAAAAAAAATTGACCCCAAAGTTGAAAGGTCAAGAAAAGTTGGCGCAAAAGTTGGATGGTCAAACAAAAGTTGATGCAAAAAATGAAAGGTCTAAAAGGAATTGGCACACAAGTTGAAAGGCCAAAAAAAGTTAAGTTGAACGACACACAAGTTCAAGGGTCAAAGAAAAGTTGACACAAAAGTTGAAAGGTAGCAAAAGTGAAGGCTGTGCACAGAGGTTTTTTGCCCCCAGTTGTTGCAGGAACTCCAAAACACCTGCAAAGTTGGAGCAAAAGTTGCAAGGCCAGAAAGAATGTTCTCTTTTGACTCCGTTTTTTTCAACTTTTGCGTCAACTTGTTTTGGACCTTGCGACTTTTGTGACAATTTTTGCGTCATTTGTTTTTGAGCCTTCAACTTTTGCGCATTATTTTTCATGTTTTCCAATTTTTCTCTCAACGTTTCTTCAAGTTTCCCGGTGGTCCTTTTAGCATGAAATTCTTGGTACATAGGATGTTGGCTGTCGGTCCCTGGGCTCCAGAGCCATGCCCATCGGGGCAGCAACCCCATTACAACTGGAAATTGTTCCTAAGAGAGCGTACGCAAAATTGACAATTACCCCGAGGAAAAAGTTGAACAAAAGGTTGACAAAAAGGTTGGAGAAGATGAACAAAGTTGGGAAACAGTTGGTGCACAAGTCGGCGCAAAAGTCGAAGGCCCGACAAAGCTGAGGGAAAAGTTGGACAGACAGTTGGCGTCAAAAATGGCCCAAAATTTCTGGCGCGCTGCATCCCTCACTTTTTTGCCAACTTTTGTTCGTCCCATCAACTTTTGAGTCAACTTTCTTTGGGCCCCTCAACTTTTGAGCCAACTTGCTTTTGAGCCCTTCAACTTTTGGTTTAACTTTTGTGTAAACTTGTTTCCGACCTTTCAACTTTCGCGCCATGTTTTTAAACCATTCAACTTTTGTATCCTTTTTTTTTCGACCTTTCAACTTAGCTTTTGTGTCAACTTTTGTATCATTTTTTAAATGTCAGTTTTGCTGTCAACTTTACTTGCAACTTCAAGGGTGTCTTAGCAGCATGTTTTCATAAAATCATGGAAACAAATTCGTTCAGTAATTTTCAAGGCCAACTATCATTTTCGATTGGCTATGGTGGGCTACTATGGCATGGGCTACTGCCATGTCGACATTGCCGCAATGGCTCGACACAGCTGAGGCTTCAAGTTTGTCATCAATCCCTTGAAGAACAGACAGCTGCACGAATCTCCACAGGAGGCGGAAGAAGGAGAGACGGACTACGCAGGCCGGACGCGGTTCAAACTCGAAATATCTCATTGCGAAGAAATACTGTAGCAAACCGAGCCCCCCGCACAGCCAAATATATTTCGGATTTGTGTAAAACGTGATAACCGCTCCCCCTAATGTTATATAAATACATTTAAATATTGCACCCATCTAGAAACCGTGGTTTAGCCAACGGGGGTTTAGATAGTAAAGTTCTGAGTTACGGACGAATTGCCATGGTCAGTTTTCACATCGTCACGAAAAAAACACGCCATGTCAAGTAGTTGGGACGTGAAACAGTAGATCACGGGATCAATCCGGGAACGTGTGACTTTGCGGGTGAAAGATTGGAAGTGCATGAGTCACCCTGTTGTGTTTCCGCGGTTGCGGGCCTCGACCTGCAAAAGCTGTCGACAAAATGGCGCGGGAAAGAGAGCTCGGCGCTGTTCCGCATGGTTGGGCCATGTTTGGAAGATGAGGCGGAAAAATGCGTGCGGTACTGTAGCAAGAGCTCGGTTGACGGTTGGCCAAAGGCCAAAGGCACCTTTAAAATCCTTTAAGAATCTTTGAAAAAAATGAGGCGTGGAAGTTCAAACCAGAGTTGGATTTGTGCGGAGGCGATTTCAGGCCCGAAATGGCGGCGATTGTTGGTGCTTCCGTGCTATTCGGGACATTGTTGCAGGCCGCCATTTGCCATTGATTTCTTGTAATGTAGGCTGCCTAGTATCTCAGTGTAGCTCAATGCAGCGCAGTGTATTGCAATCCATGTCTATCTACCTACCTACCTTTCTGTATGTTTTGCTTTCTATACATCTACTTAACTTAACAACCTATTTACCTAATTACCTATTTATCTAATTACCTATGTCTATACCTATCGATCTATCTATCTCTTTATCTCTCTCTCTCTATCTATCTCTCTGTCTGTCTATCTATCTATCTATCTATCTGTTTGTCTGTCTGTCTATCTATCTATCTATCTATTTGTCTGTCTATCGATCGACCTATCTATCCTATCCGTTTGTCTGTCTGTCTGTCCGTCTATCTTATCTATCTTATCTATCTTATCCAGCTTATCTATTGTATCTATCTTATCTATCTTATCTATCTTATCTATTTTTCTTTCTTATCTATTGTATATGTCTTATCTAATTTATCGATCTTATCTATCTTATCTATCTTATCAATATTATATATATTATCTATATTGTTTTTTTCTTATCTATCTTATCTATCTTATCTATCGTATCTATCTTATCTATCTCATCTACCTTATCTATCTTATCTATCTTATCTTTCTTATCTATCTTATCTATCTTATCTATCGTATCTATCTTATCTATCTTATCTTATATATCTTATCTATCCTATCCTATCTCTATCTATCGATCTATCGATCTATCTATCTATTTAGCTTTCTCTCTATCTATCTATCTATCTATCTATCTATCTATCTATCTATCTATCTATTTAGCTTTCTCATCTATCTATCTATCTATCTATCTATCTATCTATCTATCTATCAAATAATCTATCTAATCTATCTATCTATCTATCGATCAGTCAATCAATCTATCTATCTATCTGTCTGTCTATCGATCGACCTACCTATCCTATCCTATCCTATCCTATCCTATCTTATCCTATCTGTCTGTCTATCTATCTATCTATCTTTCTTCTTATTTTTCTATCTATCTATCTATCTACCTACCTACCTACCTATCTATCTATCTATGTATCTATCTATCTATCTATCTACCTATCTATCTATCTATCTATCTATTTATCTATTTATCTATCTATCTATCTATATATATATATATCTAATCTATCTATCTAATCTATCTATCTAATCTATCTATCTAATCTATCTATCTAATCTATCTAATCTAATCTATCTATCTAATCTATCTATCTAATCTATCTATCTATCTATCTATTTATCTATCTATCTATCTGTCTATCTATTTATCTATCTATCAATTATCTATGTGCCTATCTATCCATCAATCTATCTGTCTATCTATCTGTCTATCTATCTATCTATCGATCTATCTATCTTTCTATCTTTCTATCTATCCATCTCTATCTTTTTATCTTTCTATCTATCTATCTATCTATCTATCTCTTTATTTGTTGTTTTCTTTGCCAAAGGAAGTTTAGTGAGCGAACTTCCGAGTTACGGACGATGGCCATGGCTAGCATTCACACCTTCATGCCAGCCACATCATCATGTCAACCTCACTATAAGGTAGTTGGGAAGTGAAATGCAGGCGGAGGTTGCTAAACGCATTGTAACAGCTGAAGACCTACAGAAGAGGAAGGCAGGTCAGGGCGGTCAGGGCAGAAGTAGCCCAGACAAAGGGCTGCGCACAGAAGAAGTAGCTGATAGAAGAGGTACCTCAGCGAAGAGGTCGCTCAGCGAAGAAGTAGCTGAACAAAGAAAAGGGGCTTACTCCTCCATCTGCCCACCCACCTATCCATTCATTCATCCGTTCGTTCTCCCATTCGCTGATTCATTGATTCATTCGTTTGTTGCTTCAAATTTATTATGTTTTTTTGGTTCATTGATTCATTGCTTCGTTGATTCACTGCTTCATTGCAAACTTTACCAGAATATTCACTGATTCATTGATTCCTTGTTTTTTTATTATTGATTCGATGATTCATTGCTTCGTTGATTCATTGATTCATCGGTTCTTTTTGCCATTGTTCATTTTCATTTACTGATTCATCGGCTCATTGATTCATTGACTCACTGATTCGTGGCTTTATTGGCTCATTGGTTCATTGATTCGTTGGTTCAATGGTTTATTGATTTATTGGCTTCTTGGCCCGTTGATTCGTTGATGTGTCATTGAATCATCTTTATTGATCATCGGTTCATTGATTCGTTGTTTCGTGCAATCATTGATTCATTGATTCACGGGTTCCATTGATTCACTGAAGCATTGATTCCTGATTTATGCTTCGTTGCTTCATTGATCACTGATTGACCGATTGATTGATTGACTGATCGATTCCTGGATTCATTGGTTCATTGCTTCGTTCCTTCATCGGTTCCCTGTTTCATTGATTCATATGAATATGGACCATTGGTTCATCGGTTTGTTGGTTCATTGATTCATGCAGTTGTGCATGGGTTTTTTCGTGTCATTTCATTGGCATCTCAACCACCATTTGCTCATTCGTTGATGCACCTGACAACTTCAACACTTCGTTGCTTCTGCATCTCAAAACCTTTCTTATAAGGCAATCTTCTTCCTACAGTGGTTTAAAAATGTTCGAAACCTTGGCGTCGGTGCGGGCCGGGCACTACCTGGTAGATTATAGATTATGGTAGATTTTTCTTATCTGTATATGTTCAGGCATATGCTTATGTGTTTGTACATGTTTTCGTGAAATTTCATGTAATTTGCACATGTATTTATATAATTTATTAAACATAAATATCTGTTTGAAAAATTGATTGTTTAGTTTCGTATCCGGTGTCGTATCCGTATTTTGGCCGTTTTGCCTGATCAACAACTATCATCCTGGCTGGCTATCTCAGCTATGTTGGCCCAGGTAAAACCCCGCCCGTCGCAAGCTGCTCCAGCACGGCCAGCGCTAGCGACGATGAGAAGGCGGATGACACGACGCTGCAGGAGAGCCCGTAGGTAGAGCACTTGGTTGGGACTGACATTTGGCATTCGTAGAAGATGCAGTTTTTTTGGGGCGTGATGGGGTTGGGATGGTTCCTGATTTTTTCCCCAAATTTCAATTTTTTCAAATATATTCAAACCAATTCTAGGTAAACTATAACGAGTTCATCGGCGAGGCCCCACCACATAATTGTGAATAGGGGAATCACCTGAAACAAATGTTTATTTTGGATATTTTGGGCGAAATTTGCATAACGTCGGTGCATGGCATATAATCTGCATTTTTAGCAAGTTGGGTGGTCTCAAGGGGGAAATCTAGAGGCCTTGACCATATATACTTGTACACGGATGTTTTGGGATAGCAAGGTTTGTTGTTTCATTCGGAAACGTGGGGTTGGCCACTCCATCCTTCTTGGTGGCCCAGTGAATGAGGTGAAACACCATTTTGTGATTTTTGTGGTGACCAGTTTTAGTGTTTTTTTCATGATGTTTTTTGTTTGAACTGTTTTTCTATTTTCGTCCAAGCGTGGGCCTTCCAAAAATGCAAGAACGAATTCAATCCCATCAATTTGCGGATATTAGCAGTCCCCACTTGTGATGTCCAGCTGGTTTGTTTCCGACTTGGCACCTCCCTAATTTATCCTAATTTCATCAAATCACCGCAAAACTGGTTCGCACTACCGGTCAGTACGTTTCCTAAATGGGTTATCCACATGGTTATCCCATGTAGAAACGGGTTGGTTACTACCCAGCCCCTCCAGCCATCACCGGCAGGAGGGCCAGGTTAAGACTCGTCAGAGTCTGTCAGACTGGTACCTGGAGCAGGACGAGGACGTCCTCTGCATGATGATTTCGTGGGGATTTCTTCAGAATTTTGCAATTTTGATGAGGATTTAACGATGATGTAACCAAACTGGCAATACATGGAATTTATCCCAAATTGGTTTTGCCCAGAAAGGGATGGTGACCCTCAAAATGGCAATTTTGATGAAGTGTCCTGTTTGTGGGCAAAGCGTAAAATGGATATGGGGACGGGTATCCCTCATGCTGAAGGTTTGTCACTTGGGGAGATCTGAAGGTATCACTGGCCCTGTTCATGGTTTCACGCATTTTTCAGGTTCAACCCTGGGATCATGATTCCGACCAATATGTGTCAGGGCTGAAACATGCTGAAATATGCTGAAACCACCCAATGGCACGATGAACGGCATGTGTACTTCCAAGGTCCTGAAATTTGCACCCATTGTGGCATGTTCATGAACCTTGAAACTTCGTGGTTTATGAGTGAACACATACCACAATACACATTGCTGAACAAAGTTTGTAAAAATCTGGGACAACTACGACCTCACCTTGAAAATGATGATTATCTCATGGGGATTCAACCCTCTCCAGCAACCATGTATCATCATGTATCCATATTTGTAAGGGTCATCGAGTCACTATGGGGTTGGAACGTGATCCCCATGATGGCCCTTTTCTTTCATGAAACGGCCCCAAAAAGTATCGAACGTGCCCCAAAAACATGGTAACGGCGTTGATAAGAGGCCGTGCAGTGGTGTAAGATCGACATTCCATCATAAGTGTTCAATTTCAATTTAGTGAGGGTTTTTCAACATTTTCATCATATCATGGTGTTTTCAATGAGCTTAAAACCACGTAGTGTTCACCAAAAATATTGATTTTTGAGCGTTTTACCTGATAAAATGGCATTTTTTAATGACAACCCTTGTTTCCGAAACTTTGTGTGACATGAATATTGACGTAAGAGAAACCTACTTTGGACCAGCCTGGGACTTAGGGACTTATAAGTTATGAAGTAAGTTCACTTATAAGTGGCTATGTGGCATGGCAAGTTAGTTATAAGCCTCTAAGTGGTTTCCAGTGTGTGGTAGGTTAG
>Ga0126342_10001249_pt1 | contig 34749 bp, 30 predicted proteins | sample Cyp1metagenome_FD_92528 | JGI IMG/M metagenome (GOLD analysis project Ga0126342, IMG submission 92528) | Coral microbial communities from Lord Howe Island, Old Settlement Bay, Australia - Cyphastrea 1 metagenome | ecosystem: Host-associated > Invertebrates > Cnidaria > Coral ...
CCCGATGAGCCTCCCGATGGCGGCTCCTGTGGGGGCCCGTCAGGAGTTGGTTTTAGAAAACATATTAACTATAGTTACCCTCTGGTAATGGTGGTTAATAGTGAATTAATGGTGGTTAATGGAGGTTAATGGAGTTTATTAATGGCTAATAGTGAATTAATTGTGGTTTACCCTTTGGTAATGACTAACAGTTTGCTATTGAAAAGTGTGATTTATAATGGATTGACCCATTGATAGCATGGTGATTTTCCAGTTCGTTATGTAAACGTTTACCAGAGGGTATAGGTATCATATGGTATCATAAATCATATAGTTATTGAAGTTATGTTCACCAACTTGGATATCTGGCAATCTAACATAGCCATGAACACATGACTAAAAAATCAATGAATATGACCATGTTGCAAAGGTAAAACAATCAAGTCACATCTAGAAATGGAACATGTTCCATGGCTATGTCAAATTACCAGAAGGTTTCAGCGTGAATTTCACGCAGAAACCTGGGTAACTTTGGCAACTTAGGAGTTCATCTCACTTGCGTCAAAATTTTGACCCCAAAAAACATCAAAACTCCTCATGCTTTTAGAAAGGAATATGGAGGTGGATCAAAGCGTATTAGAGCCTATTATTGTCTATTTTAGTGGGATGAACATTCCATTTACTGTATATCCATTTACTGTATATCCATTTACCAACCATTATGGTGTACCCTAGGTTTTGACTCATAGCCATATGAATGAATTCCATGGTCACCTTTAGGGGTCCCACGGGGTCCCCCCAAGTCACCGTTAAACACTCGTCACTCCACAGATTCTCCGCAGCCACTGGCAGCTTTTTCGCCCCAATTTCTGCGGACGGTGGACTCATCTGCAGGCCTCAGAGATGAACATCCAGGCGGAAATCCCCTATGAATATGGTTTTTAATGGGAAATATATACTACAATGATATAATGATATGGAAAATCACATTCGATATTGAGATATTAATAGCATTTGACAATCTAAAATGGGGATATAGTGGGATTATCATAGCTATATGATAACCAATATCAACAATGTGGGGCCCCCAGATGTTCTGTTTGTTGGTTTATAAACCCCATGAATACTATAGTTTAATAGGTATCATATGGTATCATAAACCATAGCTATTGAAGTGATGTTCACCAACTTAGCTATCGCAAACGGGGGCCCCACATTGTACCATTCTCTACACTAGAAAGAAAAATAAGTACATATGTTACATATGTATGAAGTGTCTTCTATATGTTCAAAAAAAGTAAATCTATATATTGATTGTCTTCCATTAAACAATGGATGATCTACCAGTTCCTCATCAAATATCCTAGAATAATTTATTATATATGGCATTATATGGCCATATTCTACCCCAATTATACATGGGATATAATGTGAGTGAAGCAATGAGAAACCTCCCATATTGTGATGGTTTATACCACCGATTTGGGATATTTAAGATGGTTCCTGGGGTGTACACCCAAGTTTGTACATCCAGTGCTCATTCAATGTTCATCCAAGATCCATCCGTCCAATGTCATGTGATGTTTTTTTCCAACATAAAATCTGAGTTCATGGCTATTTTCGCACCACTCAGGTGTCCTGGCGAGCACTGCACGAAAAATATGAGGCAAGACCAAGACTCGCACCGGCGCTTAAAAATACCATCGTTTTGTGTTGGTGATTCCATGGAGTCCCCCAAAACTCATAACAATTTCTGGTTGGTGGTTTTAACATGTTTTAACCCTCTTGAAAAAAATGAGTTCGTCAATGGGAAGGAATATCCCATATATGAAATGGAAAAATAAAAAATTCATGTTCCAAACCACCAACCAGTTAGTAACAATTTGATGTATTTTGATGGTGACCCACTTTTCGTTGACGTTGTCATGGAACCCCGAAACAAAGGTTTTGAACAAGTTCAGATCCCTTTTTGGGCAAGGGTTCTTTCCATCCAAAGCTCCTTTTCCTTGCCCAACAGCAGTAATGTTGAGGTGTTTAGTTGGCGTTGGGATCCGAATATTAAGATGTATCCATCTGGTTTTGGGAGTTTTATATAGTTTTATTGTAGATATAAAACCTATCCCATGTTTGGGTAACCGATGTCCAGTCTTACTGATGATCTTCATCATTTCTACCATTTTATGGTTCTTATCTTCATGTTTGCAGGTTCATTAGTGCTTTCTAGATAAACATTATCAACAACCACTTAGGTCTGTGTCAACAAAACCCAAATGACCCACAGATTTCGCTGGCCATGGTCCGAAAAGACGACCACTTTTTTTGGGTGCAGTTCCAGTGAATTAAGTAGATATGTACTGTAAGAATAGTTAGAGGGGTTGGTTACCCTCTGGTAAACTAACATAGTCATGGAAAATCATTATATTAATAGCTATTTTTTTTTGGTAAATAATCTATAAATGGTCCGTTTTCAACAGTTATGTTAGTTCACTGGAGGGTATCTCCCAAATGAGCTTATCACACTGGTTACAATGGAAACACCTGCGTGGCCAGGTGAAATCCATGGTTTTCTACTCAAATCCGCATTCTTTTTTGGTTGAATCAGTCAATCAGTCCTTGATGACTACCATTTGGTTATTTAACATAGCCATGGAAAATCACCATTTTTGATAGGTAAACCATCTATTTCTATGGGCCATTTCCCATTGCGAACTGTTAAATAACCAGAGGGTAAATCACCATTAATTCGCTATTATTAGCCATTAATAACCTCCATTAACCACCATTAATCACCATTTTTGATCGCAACATCATGCAAAATCCCATTTTTCTCTTGGTTTTGATGGCAACATGCCATGCTTTTTCTTGGTTTTTTCCCCCGGCATCGGTGCCACTAATTCCCACCTTGGCATCTTCGAACTGCGGCACCACGGAGTCGTACAAGATGCCGCAGGTGCCGCAGACCTCCCAGTGACGTTGGTTAAACCCATGAAGTATTTATATAGATAACTTATGGTTATAGATAAGTGGGTTATGGTTATTTATAGTGGCTTATAGTGATGGTTTATGGTTATGTAAGTTATGATATCTAAAGTCGTTATAGTTATAGATAAGTTATAGTTATCAAAGATAACTTCAAAAACTATGGTTTATAAGTGGTTTATAACTCACAACCAATTCATATGATACTGGTTGGTGGTTTCAACCCTCTGAAAAATTATATGAGTTCGTCAGTTGGGGTTACTATTCCCAATATATGGAAAAATAAAGTTCATGTTCCAAACCACCAACCAGCTATAGTTATAGATAACTTCAAAAACTATGGTTTATGATACCTCTGACTGTAGTTAATGGGGTTTACAAACAAATTTGGAACTGGGGGGGCACATTGTATAGTTATAGGCCAATCAATAAGGTAACAGTTATATAAGTTATATTGATTATACTATACTTATCATTTCTTATCAATATTTTGTTTATCTACTATAAACATCTATAAACTATCAGGCTATAAATCAGGTATATTCTAAAACTATGATTCATGATAACCATAGACATAGCCACCATGGTATTTTTGACTTAAACGGGCCTCATCTCGTAAGGATTTCACCAAATTTGGACTGAACCAACGTTTTTTTTGTTGGATTTTTTAGAGTGGGTTTGTTGGAATTATTTCATTGGATTTTAGATAAATTATATATGGAAATTTAGATCAATATAAATCAATATGCTTGGAAAATTGGAACTTGGTAATAGAATGTAATAGATACTAGATGTTACTAGTACCAAATCCTGATAGTAAATCTTAGTAATAGTTACTAGCAGCATTAGCAGCATTGAAAATCCTGATTTGGCCATCATGGAGATTTGGGCAGCAAATGAACAGATCAGATGGCGAGGCGTGTGATGCTCTCCCCGAGGCGTCAACGTCACCCGGTTCCTTTGGTCAACACCCTACGTCCTTTGCTGAGGGTGCTACTACTGTACTCATGTAAGATTTCGAATATTTCTCCATTTGGGTGTGGGTCTAAAGAAAATAACCCAAGCATTGAATGATTCCCTACTCAGAAAATATGGTGGTCGCTTATGAATTGATACGTATCCGAAACATTGTATATAAATAACTAACAACCACATCAAATACCAGGGCTATTATAAATACATCTGGATCAGTCCCACTTTAATGTTATATTATGAAATAAAATGGTATCTATATAATGGTTAAAATAATGTAGCATCAAATAATAGCATGTTACATCAAAACATCATAAGACACAATGTAAGATAATAAAATATAAGATATCAAAATAAAATATACAACATGAAGTAACAACAATATAATATAGACATATATAATGAAAACACATATAATTTAAAACAATGTAACAAAATGTAATACAATGTGATATAAAATTGGTTAATACAATTCAAAAAATGCAATAAAATATGATGATATAATATATATATATATAACCGTACAATAAAATATAATAATAATAAAATGAAACATTATTCATAACAAAAACGTTGTCTAAAAATAAAATGTTATTTATATATATATATATATTTGAAAATGTATATATATATATATATATGTAGTAAAACAAAATACAATATTTAATCAAATGTAAGAGAATAAAACATAAACTGATAGAATATAATGTAATACATCTTTAATATACCAACATATTTGAAAACATGTAGAATGACAAAAAAAATGTATATGATAGTAAAAAACAATAAAATCACATGTAATATATAATAATGCAATATTATAAAATAAACAAGTATAATGTGATATGATACAATAAAGTAAAATATAGTGCAATAAAATTCGAATGATGATACATACTCTTATATAAATATATTGTCTTGTAGGAAATATCACCATGTATGGTATATAAACCACTTACGTCACCCTCCGGTGTCACGCCTCGACTTCCTTGGGGCCGTGCTTGCAAGCCACGCCTTATAAAAGAAGTGGAGCTCCAATCCCCAAGAGCCAGAGATATTCGGGATATTCAACCGGGGTTCCTACAATGTGAGGCCCCCCAGTGATGTTTGTTGATTGGATTGGCCCCAGTAACTATAGTTATTTGCGTACCATAAACCATAGTTATTGGATTTATGTTCACCAACTTAGCTATCTTGGGGGCCTCACATTGTAAGAATAAACGTTGGGATAAAACACCGAATGAAACGTTGGATTCAACGATTTGGTATAAAACACAACTCACCAGTTGGTGCAAGCACCTGGTATTTTCAACCTACCCTGGTTGCTGGTTGAGCCACCCCTCTGAAAAATATGAGTTCGTCAGTTAGGATGATCATTCCAATATATGGAAAATAAAAAATGTATAAAAATGTTCCAAACCACCAACCAGTGGGATATGTGGGATATATATATATATATTGGAAATATTGATATATTGACATAATTGAGAGGATCTCCCTAAGAATATCACATGGATATAACCAAGATGATATGGCATATAATATGAAATAATACAATATATGGTTGTGGGATATATGAATGTATACTATTGTATACTATTCGGATATGATATGGTACAGTCATTGAGGACATACTTGGGATATATAAGCCAACAATATTTAATATAGGTGAAATAGAGACAGCTATCTATATCTGATATGTCAAAGTAGTTGGGATACGAAGTGGCGACTTTTACCAGGAAAAAAGGCTAAAAGCATTATGGGAGATATGATCATCAATGTGTTTCTGAAACTGGGGTATACCCTGTATATATATATACACATATGGTCATTTTAATGCCGGGAAACTCATGATTAAAGAGTGGATTCAGGGGAAGCCTATTTTCAAATATACCGACATGGTGTTTTCCTGAAACAAAATTATTGATTAAGTAGGATACAGCCATTATATGTATATGTATATACAATATACACTGTATTGTATTGATTGTTAATGGGACAGGGAAACATTAGACATTGTCCTGTAAATCTGGGTAAATTAAAATATTTCACAAACCTGAATTAAGGTCATTTGGGGATGATTTCACTTATTACCCATGATTCCAGGGTTCGGTCGCAGTGAGGTCCTTATAATTTACCCAGATAAATGGAATACAGTATCCCATCTGTAGAGACTTAGCTTCGCTTCCAGGCTGGCTTCCAGATTTATCTTAAGTGCAATGTTTTTTTTGCCAACAAAAAACGATGGCTAAGCAAAAAAAACATTGCTACCAGTAGATCTGCAAAGACAAAAAACATATGCCATTCCATCCATCCCGATGAATAAGGGATTTTTATTGGATTCTCAGTGGACGGATAAGGATTTTTCAGAGTTTTTTCCAGATCTTTCCCAAGTTATCTAAGATATTCCAACATGTTCCCAGTTCGATGAATCCAAATCATATCAAGTGAGAAATGTACTTATATCATCATATATCATATCTCATATCATATATGATATCCCTATATTTTGCTAGTAAAATCCTCATTGATGGCAATAAACCCCCATTCTTTACACTGGTTGGTGGTTTCAACCCCTCTGAAAAATATGACAGTCAGTTGGGATGATAATTCCCAATATATGGAAAGTCGTAAAATTCATGTTCCAAACCACCAACCAATGGGATATGTGGGATATATATATATATATTGGAAATATTGATATATTGACATAATTGAGAGGATATCCCTAAGAATATCATACGGATATAGTTATTGGGATGTATGTTCAGGATTTGGGATATATGAGGACATGAAAACCTAGATATGGCATATAATATGAAATAATGAAATATATGGTTGTGGGATTTATGAATGTATACTATTGTATACTATTCGGATATGATATGGTATAGTATATATATATACATTGAAGACATACTTTGGATATATAAGCCAACAGTATTTAATATAGGTGAAATAGATACAGTTATCTATATTTGATTATATTTGGTATGTCAACGTTGGGATACGAAGTGGCGACTTTTATCAGGAAAAAAGGCTAAAAACATCATGGGAGATATGATCATCAATGTGTTTCTGAAACTGGGGTATACCGTCGGGAAACTCATGATTAAAGAGTGAAATTCAGGGGAAGGCTACTTTCAAATATACCGACATGGTGTTTTCCTGAAACAAAATTATTGATTAAGCAGGATACAGCCATTATATGTATATGTATATACAATATACACGGTATTGTATTGATTGTTAATGGGACAGGGAAACATTAGACATTATCCTTTAGCTTCCGGGCTTCCAGGCTGGCTTCCAGGTTTATCTTAAGTGCCCAGTGTTAGTTTGCTAAATGAGCGATGCTCAAAATCACAAAAATCCGATGTATGAATTCATGAATGTATACCTTGTCGGATATAAAAACATGTTTTTTGAGGCCTCCTTCCAGTCTCGGGGTCCCTCCGCCGCTGGGTCCGCGCCTTTGGAGGGGTCGGTGTCAATGCCGCAGAAGGCGTCTTCGCTGTGGTGCCGAAGGATGCGGATGAAGCCTTGGGGGCGGATGAGACCCGCAGAAGGTCAACAAAAAAAGGGATTTATAGCTGGGATTAGCTACTTTTTTGGTGATTTATCATAGCTGGGATTAGCTATTAGCTATAGTGGGATGATATTCACTTAGTTGGATTATAATGGTTTATAATAGGATCTATCAACTTAGTGGGATTTATTAGATACTTATAGGATCTTATAGGAATCTAATGGGATTATAATCCACTTTGTGGGATACACCCTCTGACCCTCTGGTAAACGAACTAACATAACTATGGAAAAATCAACCCATTTTTAATAGGTAAATAAACATAAATCAACTATTTCAATGGCCATTTTCTATGTCGCAAAGTGTAAACGTTTACCAGAGGGTAAATCTTCTAACAGCCTGAAAAATGGCCTGAGCAGCGAAAGCAGGACTGGCTACATTTAGTTTCGATTTTAAAGACATCTATGTCCAAGACATCAAAAAGTGTTTTAACAATCATGTTTTGACATGAACAATAGAGCATCTATTTTTTCAAACAACTAGTTGTCCTTCTCCCTGCCAACAGGGTGCTATTGAACTCGCAAAGCAGGCACTGAGATGGCACTCCAGATCCCGGGTTTTGCCTCAATGGAATCATGGATCGCATGTTCAGCGGTGCCAATTCGTGTTTAGAAACGCATCAGACACGTCAGGAAGGCTGCTCCCAAATTCACGGCGAGGTTGATGAGGTCGGGTGGAAAGGGGTTCACCACGTCGCTTGCCTGGTCCACTGTGATCACCTGGAATACAAAGCAGGTGATCCTGCAAAGCTTCTTCCGAGGTGACATCAAAAAAAAAAACTATTCCATGGAAACCAACTCAGCTTGCTAAAATATTTAAGGTCTCTAAAAACAGTTGTGCTTGTTACTTCCTACAGTTATGGCCCTTTCCCAGCTATAAGTCAGTTATAACACCATTTCTGAATGATAAGCCCATTTATAACCACGTATAACTACAATTTATAAGTGCTAAAGGGCTTTAACTATAGATTTCTTCAGTTGTCTTCTAATTCCTGTGTTTCGTTGTTGCCCTACGTCCAATCCATCTTGGGCTTAGCTGGGGATGCAACGGCCCATGCTATAGGTAAGTATAGTACCAAGAACTCTATGGGCATATCATGGGAACTGAGTTTGAGATGTGTGTGTATAATATATATATATATATATATGTATGATATATATATATATATATATATGTATTATATATTATATATATATATATATATATATATTTATTTTATTATATATATATATTATATTATATATATATATTTAATAATAAGGATACAATGGAAAATGTCAATCCCTCATTTGGGTGACCCCAAATGGGTGAATCTTGACCAGCGAATCTTGACTATTCATGATTGAGAAAGCAACCATTTGGGGCTCGGGTTGGTTGAATCTGTATAAAGGTGCCTCAGTCATTTTAAATAATGTTATTTAATGTCACTACGGTACACATTTGTTTTGTGTCCATACCTGTTTTTCGTAGTAGAATCCTTGCTGGGTTTGGCTGGGTTTAGATACCCCTCGATCAGAAGGTATGCGTCTTTTAGATTCGAGGGATATCATGCATACTGTCATCTTTCTCCATCCTAAATGAAGTTTGAAAAAAACAACTACATATTCTATATAATCATAACTAAATATTATACATTATACATATATAATGTATGTATATATATATATATATTTATTTATATAAAATATACATATATATATACATACTGTAGTGTAACTCATTCATCAGCCACCAAGCCGCGCTTCTCCAGCCCACATCCGCTTCAAGCCAGTAGCCGTTTTCACCCCAGTCTTCACCCCAGGAATTCTTCACCAGCCAATTCTTGTCAGCACCCTTCCTGCCAACGAGGTGTAACAGGTTGCTTGGATGGCCCCTTTGCGGGAGTTGGGATATAAATTGTACGCGAATGCCTAGCAAGAGGTGCATATTCCACATCCAGGGATGCCCGTGTGTAGCAATTCAGTGGAAAAAATGCGTTTACACGATCCAAGTACATGCCAATGATATCTGCGCAGATACCAAGAGTTTCCAAACCAAAATACTCTCTAGTGGTTGAACCGGTCGCTATTGGAAATCACCATGTTTAATAGGTAATTCATCTATCAATGGGCCATTTTCCAAAGCAAACTGTAACAATTTACCAGAGTGTATAAGCCTCCGAGGCAATTTCCCCAATCCGAAGCCTCATCCATTTGGCTCAGGGAGGCCACAATGATAGGGGCTCAAGTTGAACTCTTGCCACTGGCATCTCCAAGCACAACATGAAATTGGTGGTGTTCCAGAAAGTTGGCGAAGTTGATTTATAATTTGCTTGACTATGATCTACTGGTTGGTGGTTTTAACATGTTTTAACCATCTTGAAAACTATGAAAGTCTATGGGAAGGATTATCCCATATATTATGGAAAATAAAACATGTTTGAAACCACCAACCAGTCTATTTATGGTGGTTATATAGTTAGATGGGTATACATACACCAACTTATACCTATATCTAGGGGGCACCACCTTGGATCTTGCTTTCTAATCTTTCTAAGAAAAGGAAAACATCAGCCACAAGCTGTTCACGAAGCGGATCGAATCGCACGGTAAAAACGTATTTGAAATCAACTTCACATTGGATACCCTCTGGTAAACTAACATAACTATGGAAAATCACCATTTTTTATGGGAAAATCCACTATTTCAATGGCCATTTTCAATAGCTACGTTAGTCATTACCAGAGGGTATAGTGCATGAAACTTGCTCATTGGACCGTTGGACCGTCATAGAAACAACATGATCCTTTCTCCTAGGATTAGATTCACCAACGTGGGTAGACCCACAATGAATCGATCCAACAATCCTACCTTCTGGTCCTGGTACTCATGGCAATTGAAGATCCCCCAGCCAGCCATGTTTGAGGACACCGAATGGTAAGCACCCCATCGTTCATACAAGACAACATGCATTTTTGCGCTGGTTAGCTCAATATGAACCTACATTCCTAGGACACTATATGAACCTACCGACCTACTATTCACCAAGGTTTATCAAGATTTTACCGTAATTTGAGGGGCAAATTGATTCTGATGGTTGAATCCGAAAGTTGATGGTTTTTGCTGCTTCAATCCCTGTTTGATGCAACTCACCCCCTAAACTCACATAGCTATGGGGGTTTCCAACATGTTAGGCAAATCAATTGATCCAGATGGTATATCCCATTAAGTCGACTATAATCCCATTAAATCCCCTTAAATTCCCATTAAAATTACCAGAGGCTAAATGCCCGGGTTTTTTCCTTGCCCCCAAAAAATGTCACACGTCACCTGCCGTAGCCGTAGAGCGTCACGGCGTGGTTCACGATGTTGTCGCAGGTGTCAAAGATGCCGCCGTAGTAGTTGAACCTCACGTTCGGTGGGGGTGCCCCAGCTTGTTAAGTATCGGCCAAGGGGATTTCACTTTCAAAAATGGTGGAACATGCTATTTAACAGCCGAACAAGGAAATTTAAGTCTCCAAAGTTAGTTGATTTACCTTTCAGTTTGTTAGCTAAGTTGACTTCGATAACTGAACTAGCTACTATGGTTTATAACCCAACTTGTAACTGGGGGTCCCCACCTTTCAGTGAGGGGTTATTCATAGATAGCGATTGGTAAGTTGGTTTATGACTAGGCAGGCGATTTGATTTGTGGTGGGGATATCTAAGAGGGTGAGTATGGGACTCCCTTGCCCCTGACATTGGATACACTGCTTGAACTATGGAAACTACCCTTCAGTGTCCTCAAACATCTGGGAAATCCACAAAACAGGATGGGCATTTGATCATCTATAATACTGAGAAATAATTGTAACAATCATATCCCAACCTACTGGGTAATTTCGCAATGGTCATACCGTCTTTTCACCCCAACTGCGCTTCCAACAGCAGCACCCAGAGTGTCACCACATGTCTGTGGCAAGATGTGGCAAATATTGAAATACCCTCTGGTAATGACTAACATAGCTATGGAAAATGGCCATTTATAGTGAGTTTTCCCAGCAAAAATGGTGATTTTCCATAGCTACGTTAAATTACCAGAGGGTAAGTGGAGTGTGCCCATACTTTGCTCAATTTGAATATTTACTTCTCATGTGATAAGATATTCCATGGATCCAGATACAGTTTTCTCTATACACTTAAAATTGATAAACCACAATCCACCATTTATTTCACCATCTTTCCAGAAACATATCTATAAGATCCATTTATGAGGCATTTAAATCATTTAAATATCACAATCCACCATTTTTCACCATTGATTCACCATTTATGCTTGCCATCTCTTCTCTCCACAGGGTCTGTTTTCACCAGGGCACCAGTTGTTGGCAGCCACGGACACGGCCACAGGCCCTGATCGATGCGTCGTGGAATTAAATCTGGAAGGGGGACCTTAGTTGATATTGATAGGTGTATTGAACAATTTAGAATCCTGGTGTAACCAATTGGCAAAATCAAACATGGTGATGGTGGTTGGTTAGAAAATTTTTAGCTAAGTTGGCTTTGTTCAGTAGGTCAACGATTGAATTTATGGTAGATGTATATATATATATTGAACACGTTAATCGGATTTATGCACCAGCTTAGTGTACGATTGAATTTAATTATTAGCCCTGTATCCCCATTAGATATAAGAATTACTGGAATGGGTCTAATCTTTTTGGGATTACTAGAATACTGTATATAGATGTATATAGTATACAATCTTGAGTTCCCTTCAGATTCTTCATCGAACCGAAGATTGACTTAGGATTACAATATGGTCCATCTTCGAAAATCGATGAAAACACCTGTGAATCTTGAGTTTCTCTTCCCTGTTGATCTTCAACAAAGATTGATCAGATTTCGGAATGGATTCAAACAAAATATGATTGTCCAGAAAAATATCTATAAGAAAGGAAAAAACACCAGAAATGTAGCTCAGTGTCCAGAGGTTCTCCACGGCTTTCCTGATATTCGATACAAGGTGGTGCTTCATAGTCAGCAAAGTTGGTTCCATACCTAGGTTAGTAGGGTTTCAGTGATTATCACAATAGTTGGTTTCATACACCAACTTATAACTAGGTGTCACCACCTTGAATCTGTGTAGCCTCAAGGTGTTATCCAAGCGGTACTTGATTGACTTTTTGAAACTGGTTTTGACCCTTAAAATTGTACCCCACAACATAAAGGATCATAAAAAGTCTTGGTCAGGGTAGACGCATCCAAAACTCACACCCTCAAAACAAAGAAAAAAACTTAGCGGAACCTCCCAGATGAGGACAACATTGGAAAGCGCCCCTTCATCTCAATAGGATGTAGTTTTGACACCAGATTATCATGTTTTAGTATGTGGAGTACCCCTGAACCATGTCTTGTCAAGAATCATGTTGAGCCAAGAAAATTGTACAAGGTGCCCCCGGATGTCTTTTGGTTTATAAGCCCATCCCATCACCATACACCTAACTGTTAAGCTAGATTAAAACCAACTTAGCTAAGTATGCGACACCGCTTTGTAGTTATTTTCACTCGTAGCTTTGCACCCCCCGTGCCAAGCATAAACCTGACATGAAACCTGGACACTGGCGCTTAAAAAATCTGGCCCTTGATGGGTTGATTACATGTTGTCTTCCATTCTATCCACCCATTTTCATGGCCGATCGCAAAGTTACCCTTGAAAATAAAACGGATGTATTGTTTAGCTGGTTATTGTAAGTATTTGTTTGTCACAGAGGAGCACTCCAATGGAGTTATATAATCAACATTGCCGGTATTGCCACTTTACGGGTACTGTACGCAGCCCATCTTCAAACACTTCCCACGGATTCACCACATTGATTGTACTTCCCACAAAGAAATTGTATGTGTTTCCAAGTTAATTACCCAAACAAGGATGGTGTTCATCCGCCATTTTCACTATTCTTTAAACACATCCACTACTGTAAATGAAGGAACATGTTTGTTTTTCCAGATCAATCCCACATGTTCCCCAGCTCCATGCCAAGCCTAGCTCTGCCAACGCACGCGCCAAAGGTTCCTCCTTGTTGCTGGGCAACACACGGAAGCCTGTCCTCGCTGCAATGAGATGATCATTTCATTGAAGACTTTGTTTGGCTATCTGTTTAGAATTACACATTGTATAGATATGTAATATGCGTATGTATGTATATATTCATTACATTATCTATGGTTAGATATGATGATATAGGAACGTGTGTATGTACATATATATATATATGGATACGTATGTGTATATTTATATATATGGTATGTGTATATATACATGTATATACATATATACATGAATAATTACATACTGCTTGGTAGTTTCAACACCCCTGATGATTAGCGTGTTGGATCATCATCCCAAATATAAATCAACACACCAGGTCAAACAGTCAAAGTTCCCAAGAAAAAAAGGTAGTGTACCCTAACATGTTTCTAGATAATTACAATATAATGACAATACTTGTAAAATAAACCCATTTAGGGATAGCTCTCCATACTAAACGTCATTTGTAGTGACGTCGGAGTGAGTTTGAAGTCGTTAGAGTGTATCCAGATCTTTGGTATATTAGGCAGCACGTACAAGGTGGCGCCACATAATTGCTGTCGCTTTTTGGAAAGCCTACAGGGCCTACATGTTAGGTTTATGGTGATGAAATAACCATAGTCGGATGGGTCTGTAAGCTAATTTGTAACTAGCTGGCACTACCTTGTAGGCAGATATACAACTTATATATATATATATATGTGATTGGCAAAATGTCATAGTTCGCCCTGACATCCGCTAGGTTGAATCCATGTTCAGGATTTCTGGACACCCTTGACTGCGGCGGCACCTCCAACAATAGAGTTGGAACATTAATGAAAATGATTGATGTGGTTAAAACAATAATAAACCACCAATTTGGGAATGGTTTATATAATAGCTATTTATGGTGATTTGGGGGATGGTTTGTTATTGCTTCAACCACATGAGTCCTTTTCAGCAATAATCATGATGGGTTCACTGTTATAGTTCCCAAGTAAATTTGTCATGGCAAGCATCGGGTCCTAACTTGCAGCGAGTGTTTTTTTCCCATTCATCCGAGAAGTGGAAACTTACAAACTTGCTCAGGAATAACGTGGTTTCCTGAAACAATTCCCTCCAACCAATCCAATGAACTAAAAAAGGTAAGTCAGAATGATGATAGTAATAAATTATAATTATGATTGTGTATATATATATATATATATATATATTTATTTGACGATTGTTTAAACCCAGAACGCATAGTCAAGTCACTAACCGCTGACCACTTCGCAAATCTACAATACCAAAATGGGACACAAAGAAACGGTTCCTGACTTTATAGATTGCAATGCAACGACATTATATATAATTATATATATATATATATATGTATACACATACATATACATGTTACATGTACATACAGATATATGTGAGGTCTAGTCAGCCAACATCGTCCACAAATAAGCAATATGGGTTATGGGCGGTTATGGGTTTGTCTTAAAATAGGGCACCTCCGAATTGATTGATGGTTGGTCGCCATTTTCCCCCAACAACAAATTGACTTTTGAAAAACACACCCATCGAAACATGAACAACTGTGATGACTTCAAAAAAAAAATGCGAACCTGGCATAGTATGTTTATGTAATCTTATGTACATGTTCTGCATCAATAGTGTGGGGCCCCAGGTGGTTAGCTAAAGCTTAAACCGCCATTTCTGATGCTTCAACAGCCCAGTTTTGTCCCCGATCTCTGTACCAAGGCTACCAAGGTACAGGCCAAAGGCTGAGCCTCCCATGTTGGAACCACGGAGCCCCTACCGCCGCTGTTTTCAGGGATGGGTCAGGCACCCGGCACACACTAAAAATGGGATAATCACAGGATTAAACCATGAACACTAGGGATTACTATCATAGAGACTATGGGGACTATGACTAATCATTTATAAATGATATTATATATAATTGGGTGCTCATGTGATTTTAATGGAAAACATATTGCTCAACGGGAATTTTTCAAAATGGATCATCCCACGAATGGCAACTAGGTTATAGCTCCAGCTATAAGGGAATTAAGCCTACAGTGCCAATCAAAACTAGCAAAACCAGGAGGGATATAACCTATTTATTAAGTGGGAAGAGCTGCCAAGTAGATTTAATATTGGTTTTCAAAGGTGTTTTGGTGGGAATTGGGGTATTGAAAACAACATTTTTTTTGAATGATAATAGCAACATGGAATATAATGGAATGGAATGTGATGGAATAATCCCTGGCGGCTCGCTTTTAACTCCATATGAAATTTAATGCGATATTGACACAAAAAAGCAGCCGTCAACACTTAGGTCCCCAAGCGATTTGTCTAACATGCATCGGCTCCAAACTTTCCAGCAGCCTCACTACCTCTTGCAACCTTTGATTCCAGCCTATCCTGATCCATGCCGGGCGTGTTCACGCCGGGCGTGTTCACGCCATGTGGCTGTCCCAAGTGTACCGCCTTGAAGTCCCGGCCCCTCTGCGGCGGAGCAACCACACAGTGGTTGCTTGGAAGTTTCCGACAGAGCCAAGTTTTCCCAACAGGAAGGGCACCGTTCCAAGTTGGTTTGTAGGCCCATCTAACAACTAGGCGCACGACCCTTTTTTGGCCGTGGTACGATCTGCATTCTGACATCTCAAAAAAGTGTCTGGCGAGGTGGCGCCGTATCGATTTTGATATCTTTGGTGTGAGAATCAGGGTTTTGGAATTTCACAAAACTTCTTTTTTTTGCACATCATCTGCTCAACACTGGCTTTTTTTCTTCCATGGTCTCAGCTGACTTGTTTGGCTTCTCTGCACAACCTTGCAAGGGAGACACTTTGCTGACACGGTCCTAGGAGCTTTCGCCGCATGAACTGCTGAACTAATTTCTTCAGCTCAGGATGTTCTTTCACTTGTTTGTGGCAGCCAAGACGTCTAGGAAAGCTACTTGGAATGATTTTTGCACGGACAGCCATCCACGGTCAGCAATTTGCGTGCCGGCTACTTTGGACATGTTTTGGTTTCTACCTTTGCGAATCTTTTTCGTCCATTCTTTGTTTTGATGACACACTTTAGCATGGGGTATTTTCAAGGATTTGGCATGCGATTCCCAGCTGCGATTTCCATCCGAAAAGATCTTCGTTTTGTCACGAGCCTTCTTCGGAATGTTGTTTAGCAAGCGGCTTTCAAGAATTTCATGACAAGCTCTCCGTCGGTGGTCTGCTGCCCATTTTGGTGACCTTTCCACATCAACGACATATATGAAAGTGAATGTTACATGATGAAGGGAATAGTATGAATGCTACGGGGTACATGGTCTATTCATCTATTCCAAGCGCAATTGTCCCTGAACGCGGCCTGAATTGTAGACCCACGGACACATGGAGTACCCGCATTTGCATTCTCCCCACTTGTACCTCATTGTGTCATCTGCTGTTGGAAAAAACCACCTGTCAAAGTTTGAGGGTCAACAGAGAAAACGAAATCGATGAACAGTTCAGCAACTTTCTTTCTCCTGCTGGACCCGCAGAGACATTTGAGGCTGCACTTCCAGAACGCTCCGAATGCAAATTTTCCAAGCGGCGGGCAATGGCCCAAATCGATCTCGAGAATGAGGGCTCTTCATGAGAACTGGATGACGCATTCAACAAGTCTTGACAATATTTCTCCACAGCTTCGTTCTCTGCTTCCAAATATGTTTGCAGCGTGTCCGGGCCGAACACAAAGGCTGCACTTCCAGACCGCTCCGAAAGCCAAGTTTCGAAGCGGCGAGCAATGGCCCAAATCGATCTCGAGGATGAGGGCTCTTCATGAGAACTGGAAGACACAGTCAGCAAGTCTTGACAATATTTCTCCACAGCTTCGTTCTCGGCATCCAATATGTCCTCCACGCTAACTGCAGTGAAAGGATGCCACAATGCAACGTCTGCCACGCGAAGTAGGTACCAATAAGTGCACGCAAGACGCAGGCACGCGCCCAACGCATCCATGGGATGGAAAGAATCGAGTACAGTAAGAATAATAACCATGAATAATACTGATAAGAATGGTATCACGTTAACAACAAGCACTATTGGGAAAATACATAAAACTTACTACTTATAACAACAATAAGGATGATGATAGCAGTAATAGGTCTCCCTCTTTGCAACCCCAAAACGAAAAAAAACCTAGCTGGGGTTGGGGGTACCTATTTTCAAACTGGGATCACGTTCAATTCCAAATCTAGGACTTAAATTGTGACCCTCTGGTGATCAAACATGGCAATTGAATATCCCCGAACTAAATGTACGTATATAGGTTTAAAACTCGGTGAATCATCTATAAACGGGTCAATGCCCATTGCTATGTTTCTTTACCCCAGCATATTTTACATTTGCATACATTTACAGTATCTGATAATCAGTATGAGATATTTCAGTTTCCCAAAAAATGATCCAGCGACCAGACAAGGCAAACCAGAGGCTACCAGCCACCAGGTTCCATCCAACTGGGTTCACCCAATTAATTGCCATCAAATAATTACATGATGATAAACTGAATCATTGTGTTTTTATTGATTTCATGATATATACCATAACTGGATGGATTGCAGCTATAGATTTGCAACGTTTGTGTCCTCAAGCCAGCAATTTTACGGAATTACCGCAACGGGATCCTATTGGTACCCCCATGTCTGTCCGCAGGCCTTGCTTTCCAGGAGGGAAGTCTTGCTACAACGACCGTCGCTGGCCAAGTAAGGCACTTGGCCTTCCTCGCTCAAGCCATTCCTGGGACATACCCAACCAACTGGGGCAGGCAACGCGCGAACCGTTTTAAACAATCTGTGCATACTTAGTCGTGAAAAATGGGAATTTAACCATCAAGAAATGTAGATTCAAGTGTCAACAGGATTTGACTATGAAAATTGTGATTTGACCATTCAACATGTGGACATCTCACCAAAATATCTACAGTAGGTGAATGTGGGTAAACCTTGCTGAAGAGCTTTACCGGATGATCTTTTTGCACCATTTTTGAGATGGAGTGCTATCCCACTTCTTGATGGTGAAGTCCCCATTTTTCATGCTTCAACTCATGAAAAACATCAACATCGCTTAAATCATATTAAATCCCTAGTGTTTGATGCTTAACCCACTGCTTAACTCACCTGGCTTTGACGGAAAATCGTGTACCCCATTTCATCCACTGGATTCTCATCAAATTTCCCAAAAAAAAAGGCTACAATTCAGAGGTATGACCTAGTTCCAGGGATTGTCATGGTGATTGATATAGGGATTTTACCAACAATGGGATATTGATGGGTTTCACCCTCTGGTGAACATACAAAAAACCTCAAAAAGCTATTGAAAATGGCCATAGAAATAGTGGATTTAGCCATAAAAAATGCTGATTTTCCATAGCTATGTTAGTTTACCAGAGGGGGGTCAGCCTCCGAGCCCAACCAGGGCCAAGTCACTGCACAGCCCAAGCAATGCCCAGCTCGACTGTGGCGCCCTGACAGCCACCAGAACCACCGCATTCCTGTGGGTTTGGCACCTGGCACCGACGTGGAGGGATACGTTTTGAATGTGAATGCCAGTTGGTGGTTAGTAAGTCGTTTATAATGATCGTTTATACATTATATATAAGAATGATATATGTATTACATAGATTAGATGTGAATCCAGTCAGTAAGTGGTTCATAATAACCATGTGCCAAAGAACATCTGGGCCATCTATAATAATTCCCAAACCTGAAATAAGCCTACTGGGGGGTGATGGTTTCTCTTACTAGTCATCATTTCAGGTGATGTCATTGTGAGATTGCTATGATTTGCTAGTTCTTCCACTTAGACACAAAATATCAAACACCACCATCCCCCTACAAAACCATGGTTTCAGGGACGGGGTTGTTGCATGATCCCTTTGAATTTGTGTTTAGTAGTGTTTAGCATTGGATTGATTCATTTTGGGGGTCTCTGGGATCACCTCCAACAGTACCCCAAGTACTCCAAGTACGCCTGCACGTTTCTCATTCAAACCTCCATTTCGTTTTGGCATTTGTCCACTTACAATGTGGGGCCCCCAAACGATAGCTAAGTTGGTTTATAACTCCCACAACTATGGTTTATGATACCTATAACTATAGTATTCATGGGTTTATAAACCAACAAACATCACATTTGGGGGCCCCACATTGTTGATATGGGTTATTATATAGCTATGATATTATGATAATCCCACTATATTCCTATTTTAGATGGTTAAATACTATTAATAATATCCCAACATTCACATCACATTTGGCCCCACATTGTACCTCAACTCACTCAAAATCTCCGCATCCAAGGCGCGCAGTTGATCATCTCCTGAGTGCTAAAGCGTGCCACCCGCTTCCGGTGGATCTCGCTATGGGCGTTCAGCACCGTAGTAGCACCTGAGCTCGCTACGCCGCCACGGCGCCACGGTTTCCCTGGGGATTTTGATGAAGTGTCCAAGGGAAAAAGGTGAAACAAAAAGGATATATGTGGGTCAGAAAAACTAAGATTTCGGAGTTAGATTTTTAAAGATTTTCCGGAGAAAATGTATAGTTGTCAGGCTGTGATTTAGATAGATTTAAGCGACATGTCTAATGTAGATCGAAATAATGAAACTGTTTTCTGGTTGGTGGTTTCAACCCTTCTGAAAAATATTAGTCACATGGGAGTAATATTCCCAATATATGGAAAAATTAAACATGTTCCCAGCCACCCACCAGTTTTAGTCTGTACTGCTGTTCATTGTTTTACGAACAAGCACACGGGGGGCAACCCGATCCAAACAACTAGGATGATGGGGAACAATCAGCGGTTGTTCTGCTAGGATATGAATTGTCGTTGGCTCGCAGGGAACACATTGTTGTTTTCGCGAAACAAACATGGATGTACTACCAATAGGTTCACACCGTGAGGATCGAAAATCGGTTTGATTTCCTGTTGATGTTCTTGCAGTAAAACAGCGTGTGTTTCCCGAAGGATGATTAGTAGAAAGAACAGAACAATATGACATACAATATATGTAACAATAATATGCAATAATAATATGCAATATGATTATTGATTTTTAAGTTTTATAATTATATAAGTCAATATTAAACATATAAACATATTATGTAAACATGAAAATCCACATAATTTGTATAACTTGGACGAGTGAGGATAAGCTGTAGCCAGTCCTAGACCCATGCATGCCATTTTGCAAGGTTTCTGGGTTTTCAGGTTTCCCCGAGCTTAATCATCATTTCTGGTCAGTTTCTTTGATGTTGCTATACAAAATCTCCAAATCGTTGCGGTTGGTGGCTTCAGTATCTGTGCTGTTCGGATTTGGGCCACACCAAACAGGGACTGCAAACCAAACGTGTTGAAGCATCTAAAGGAAACTCCCAAATTCAATCAAATTGCACAACTTCCGGCAGAAAAGAAGTCATCCTGAAAGCACCGGTGCGCGCAAAGCCGCCGAAGCTTTTCCGCCGTGTTACAGTCACCGTGCCCAGCTTAGCAAATGCAGCAACCGGGACGTGGCTCGAATGCCGAAAGGAAGTGAACCACTTCAAAGTGTCGCTTTTTTGATGCCAAATCAAAGGTACTGAGTCCCCAAAATGGATGCAGTTGGGCACCAGCCTCAACCAGAAAGCGAACAATCTCAAGATGGCCTTTCTTGGCTGCACATTGCAATGCAGTCAGATGATAGTGGCCGCTATGATTTGTGTCCGCACCAGCATCCACTAGAACTTGGACAACCAATTGCCCCCTTTTAGCCGCAGATTGCAATGGGGTCTTCCCCCTGTTCCCAGAGAGATCTGGATCAGCACCAGCCGCGATCAGAAGGCGCACGAGATCCCAATGCCCCTTTGCAGCTGCCAAAGCCAAAGTAGCTTTTCCTTTCTTCTCAGTAAGATTTATATCGGACCCTGCCTCAATCACCGTGCGAACAACATCTAAATGGCCCTGGACGACGGCACAATGCAACGGTATTTTTCCTTTGTTATCTGTCTGATTTGTGTTTGCACCAGCCGCAACCAGAAAGTGCACAGCATCAACATTCCCTTTCTGAGCAGGGATATGCAATGATGTCTGTCCATTGCTTGAAGCTAGATTTGCATAGATTTGCATCAGCACCCGCATCCACAAGCAAGCGAACGACATCGATATGGCCTTGTGCGACTGCAAAGTGCAAAGGTGCATCCCCTGTTCTCAGTTCGATGTGGGCTCGCGTTAGCCTCGAGCAGAAAGCGAACAACATGTAAATGACCTCCCCAAGCAGCAGAATGCAACGGGCTCTGCCCGTGACTTTCAGCTTGATCTTGATTACCAGCCACAACCAGAAGACGGACAAGATGATGATGGCCGTTCCAAGCTGCAAAATACAAGAGGGTCTGTCCAAGGGAATCAGCCAGGTTTTCCTTTGCGCCAGCCTTAAAAAGGGAGTGAACAAAAACTGGATCTCCTTGGGCGGCAGCGTGTAATGGTGTCTGTCCATTGTTGTCCCCTTGATTTGTATGGACGCGCCAGCTGCAAGCAGAACGTGCACCATCGAATCTCCTTGCCGAGCTGCGAAATTCAACGACGTCATCCCATCCTGGGTGTCCTGTGCATCTTTTTCAGCACCTGCCTGTAGCAAAAGCTGCGTAGGTTTTAAAATGTCCGTTCATTGCTGCGTGGCGGTGTCTTGCCCCCTTCATCGGTTACATTGGGATTCCGGCGTTGAAGCAACCATTCCAGTTCTGAGTCGTCGCTACCGCAAGGATCATCTTTTTGTCCTCAACATCGGCTGGCCAAAACTCCAGGACTATTAGTTTGACCCTCACTGGAACCGAGGTAGTTTCACCTCATGATCCGAGGAATCTCGTGGCATCATCCATGAAGACTCGCCAAAATCTGGGAAGACCAAACTGAGCTGCCAAGGTTTTCTTTGGTCCTTGCAGCTTTACCGAAATAAATTCCTCTACCGTATCACTACCGAGCCGGTCTCTCGACAAGGAGTGACACACCTCCAGCAAGCGAACTCAACTTCTCACTGGGCCTGCCAGGGCATCCAGTGGCTTGGCCCTACCGATGGTCAATAAGAGTTCCTGTGGTCCTTTTCTTGTTGCCATGCTACCCAAATACAACACAAAAAAGGGGAGTTGGAAAAACCCTCGCACAGGTGGAGTTAGTCTTGTTAAAACGTAAGTTTAAGCCACATTTACCCACATTGTCGAATGATTCCCTCTTGCAAACACAACAAGATCAGTCGAAGTCTGAGCAAAGACAGTCGAGCAACCAGAAGGAAGTGAGCAGAAAGTGATGCTTCAAATGACCATCTGCGATCACCTTCGCAAATAACCTGTTGGAATATCTATGTTTTTAAGCTTAAATCGTCTATAAATGTGGCCGGTTTCTGCATTTGGCTATGTTTACCAGAGGGATCCAGAGGGTATCTTGTGTCTGAAAACTATCAGAAAACCCTGTTTTTCACATCTTAGCACTTGTCACCATGTTTGACTGCTTCGGCAAGTGCCACCATATAATCCCCAATGTGTATATATGTATATATGGTATATTGGGTAATATAATCCCCCAACTAATCATCAATCAGGGTTTACTAATAAGCCTCATTAACAATCATTAACAATTAACAACCATCATATCATCCATAGGTCCATAACTATGTTCTATGATAACAACTAAATTAAGAATCATAGTTATAGGATTTTATAGGTATCATAAGCATTCTTGAACACCAATTAGAATCCCCCAAATAACCATTAATAAGCCTTATTAACAGTCATTAAGCATAACCATTAACCATGAATAGCTAATAGATATTCATAGACATTATGTTTACCATTTTCGTATTGAAACCTCTAGTTTTCGATGGTTTTGGGGGATCCCCCATGACTATATGGTCTATACCCCAAAAAACTTCAGTAACTTCAGCATTTCTCCAGGATATCGATGGTGGCCCAAGGCACTGATGGCCCAGCAAGAGCCGCAGGAGCCCTGGTCCACAATCTCCGTGGCATCTTTCAGGTGTCGCCAGTCCACCTTGTCGCCGCAACGCGCATTGCGGCGTTGCGCCGATCGATCAGGTTTTGAAGAAGAAAATGATGGAAAAAATAAGGGTGATTCATGGGGGTGATATGTTTCGATATGTTTCTTTTGGGGATGATCTGTTTCTGGATCAAAAAAAATGATCATCACGGTGATTTACCAGGGGATTTCAACAAGGAAACTTCTTCACCACTATATATATGTATGTATGTATGTATGTATGTATGTATGTATGTATGTATGTATGTATATGTGCATGTATATGTATATGTATATGTACATGTATATGTATATGTATATGTGTATGTGTATGTGTATGTGTATATATATAAATGGGGATTACCCGTCATTAACCATTATATTGGTGAAGCAAGCAATTGGATAGGGATACGCATTAACCAAGTTAATACTGGCTGGTTTTTATTGGATTTCCCAGAATGGATTGTGATAATCCCCAGTGTATAGAGGATAGTATAGCCCCAACAGGGTTTTGAACACTGCATTTAACAACTGGTTGGTACCTTCAACCCATCCCACAACTATTAGTGAATTTGGATCATCATCCCAAATAGGGTTTTAAATAAAACATGATTGACACCACCAACCAGACTAGTTTTCAACATCTTCCCTAAACTTTCCCAAGTAGTGAATGTTCCCAAATGGAAAAACATGTCTTTAGCAAATCCAGGTGGTTAATGATATTCAATGGGATTATGGTATATGAAAATAAGGTATCTCAAAAGGGATTATGGTCCATGACTGTATATATATATATGAATGTATATGAATGATATAGTGGGATTATGGTAGATGAATGATATAGTGGGATTATGATGAATTTCTCCCATTCAAAACAATAACGATTTTGGGTGTATAACTATTGTAGTGGGATTATAACTATTATAGTGGGATTATATAAAAGAATTATAATAGACTTTATAACCCCAACTATAAAATAATATTACTATTGATCAATAATCTACTGTAACTCTTCAGCCATGGAAAAATAGAATTAGAGGGGGATATTAATAACTATATAATAATATAACTATATAGTAATATAACTATATAATTATAACTATTGAATTATATTAACATATTAATCTCTATAATTATAACTCATTTCCAGAGACGCCAATGGAGGGGGCTCCACTTCCTGGACCATCTCGCCGCTCTCGCCGCTCTCGCCTCCTCGGGTAGGGCCACCTTAAGGTTGGCATGCGTCTCTTCCTGCGACAAAAAACCGTCCTATGTGGAATCTATGAGGGAATATATACATATATACTTACATAATGTATTTATGTGTATATATATATTATGTCTATAAATATATATATATAAAGTATATATATATTATACCCAGCCAGCACTTTGGCACAGCACCCAAACTCAGCTGGAAGGTACCGGTACACAACCAACTTTCACACAGAAACTGCTGCTTTTGATCTCTCTCTGGGTCTGGAGATGCTCCATCTCGTCCGATCTGCCCGAGGAGCTTTCCACCTGTTCGAACCAATTCCGCTTTCGAAACCCCACAAGAAAATTCAAAAACGATGGACTTGTCCAGAAATGGAACTGGTCGGCTTTGCCGGGCTACCCTAAGACTCTCGGAGAAGATCGGTTCTGTGATGGTGATCCTCCAAGAAGCCATGGTTCCGTTGCTCCCGGTCACAAAGAACACAATCTATCTACATATATATATGCAGTATATAATGTGGACATTCATGATCATTCATCCAAATATCAATGGGAATTCCAGGATCCTAAAATGGAGATACGTTAGTACCATATAATGCCATATTTTGGGTGTATATCCCCTTACATAGCCCTAAAAAATAGGCCAAACATATATGGAATCGGTACCTCCGATAAATCGGTACCTGTTGCGTGGCCATTGAACATATATACTCTCTGGCAATCAGACATGGCCATTGAAAATCCAGCAAGTATATATAGACATTTTTTCCAGCTAGAAACCTCCATCAATTGTTCGGAGATTTTCAAAATTGCCCTGTTTGATTGCCAGAGGGTATAGAAAATGGGAACATCATGATGATAAACTGAGGATGTAATGGAGATATCATTGAATATGCTGTGTAGATGGGGATTTCTTGTAATTGGATGTATAGTATATGATAACACAGTCTGATGTTTATCCCCTTTCTTCTTGTGCGGACATCTTGGTATAATAATTAATCTTGAAAACAAATGATGGAGACATTGTCTTTCAATCACTTGCTGTGCTGAGTTCATGGCAAAATCCCCAAGATTCATGGCGAGAAATTCCAAATAGTTCTTGACGGCTGGAGCTTTCCTAGGTCATGGGGGGTACCCCATGAATTGCATCATCCATGAAACAAAATTGGGATTTTCCATAAACCGTCCAGCCTGGTTGGTGGTTGAGCCACCTACCCCTCTGAAAAATGATGGAGTGAAAGTCAGTTGGGATGATGAACTTCCCAATTGAATGGAAAGTCATAAAATTTCATGGTTCCAGTCACCACCAATCAGCCATGCATATTCCATTACCATAGGGTGAATCACCATTGAATCACCATTAAACCACCAACCATCCAGCTATTGGAAAACCAGGAAACCTCCATCCCTTTTCAGACTTCCACCATGTCCCAGGATTGGGCAAACCAATCCATTGATGCCCAATACATAGTACGGTCTGTTTGGTTGCCCGTGACGTTCCCATGGTACACCTCATGATTTCCCCATCATTCCTAGTTTCATGTTAAATCTCTATGAATGTGGTAAACCCATTGATAAACCGACAAAATTTGGGGGTGGTGTTTATACAATCTATTTCTGGTCATTTGGGGGTTGTTTATTTTTGGGTTTGCCACATTATTGATGGTTGAATCCCAGTCTTTGTATGTAAACCTATATTTATTTATTTCCTTGATATTCCTATTATGCCTAGTAAATCTCTATTATTGATAGTTGAATCATGTTGACTAGATAATGTTTTTGGTGTTGGTTGAATAATAATGATATTATCTCTATAACCTATACAAATGATATCTCTCTTATTGTTGGTTGAATTCCATTTTTTGTTTAAATCCTCCGGTTATTCCAATTTTTGATGTTTAATAGTTGTATTTTCATATTTCCATATTATTCCAATTACAGTATATGTTTCCATTGTATGATGTTTTTAGTGTCCATTACATTCCTATTTTTTCCTATATATCTGTATATGTGTTTCCATTAAGTTCCTATTTTTGCTATATATATGTATGGCATTTTTTCCATTACATTCCTATGTTTCCTATAATATATATATATATATTATATATATATATATATATATTATATTATATATATTATATATTATATATATATATTATATATATATATATTATATATAAATATATATATACACACCTTATTTCCATCTTTAGAACCTCCCAGCATTTCAGGTGCCGCAAACGTCCCGGAGAGTCCTCTTGCATCAAGGAGAGTCCTGAGTCACGCACCTGGACCGAGATGTCACGAAGATGCACCACGTTGTTTTTTTCGGATTTTTTTCACTAGGGATTAAACACATGGGATTTAGAGAATATTATCTCTATAACCTATACAAATGATATTATCTCTATAACCTATACAAATGATATCTCTCTTATTGTTGGTATTGTGGGATTTTTTCTTATGGTTTTTGATTTTTAATTGATGAACATCCATTGGGATTTCATATGATTTAACTAGCAAAGGTGTTGAGGGGATGTGATCGCCCATTTTTGTTTTCAACTGTGATGATTTAACCAGCACACATGGCCATTTAAGAACATGTTCCTGGAATCTATATAAATGGCTGGTTGCTGGTTGAGCCCTACCCCTCTGAAAAATGATGGAGTGAAAGTCAGGTGGGATGATGAAATTCCCAACTGAATGGAAAAATAATCTAAATGTTCGAAACCACCAACCAGCCATTAATATTCCATTACCAGAGGGTTAATCACCATTAAATCACCTTGAATATACCTATTAAATCACCAGCATGGGATTGAACTTGACAAACCAACATAGAGGTTTTAATGCTTGCAAAGAAGGGACCGGGGACCGACACACTTGAGTTATAACTAGGCTATACAAGTGGGGTTTACCGTGCATCCTGGAATTGGTGAACATGAACAATTTCATCCCGGACCCTTGTTGTGGGCTAACCTCTGGCAATCTAACATGATGGAAAATCCTCCACTGATATCTGATTGTAGATTGTTTGTCTCACAAAAAATGTGAGTATGGTACATACACTTGCCACATGCGTAACTAAATTGGTAACTATATGTACCCTCTGGTAAACGTTTACATAACTATGGAAAATCACCATGTGTTAATGGGAAAATCCACTATTTCTATGGCCATTTTCAATAGCTATGTTTGTTTACCAGAGAGGGTAACTTTGGACCAAACTCACAAGCACAAAGTCACGGTGAGTTCAATGTGGGTCCGGAAGGGAACTTCCCATGACTTTACACAAAAAAATCATCCCGTGTCTCTGGCAAGTTGAAAAAAAACATCTTGTTCTGGAGATAAGGAACCAAGTTTGAGATTATTTTAGTTAAGTATATTATCACATATCTAATATGTTTTTTCCATAAACCCGTCACCAATTACCATATATCGTATATTGACCATATTTCATCATCACATATATAGTGAGGTTTGCGTGGTCTTCACGATTCTCACTAGAAAAAAACACATTTGGGCAGCTATCATTGACCAATTGGGTACAATGTGGGGCCCCCAGTGATGTTTGTTGGTTTACAACCCCCATGAACACTATAGTGTAATAGCTATCATAAACCATAGTTATTGAGGTTATAAACCAACATAGCTTTCTAGGGGGCCCCACATTGTAGCAAATTCGATTTACAGTCCAGCGTATCCCATCGTCTCCCCATTCTTCCAGGTTGAAACCCAATTTTCTTCAACGGTGACAGAGGTGCCCGGTGAATAAGGTCAAGGGGGTGACAAGGACAACAACAAAAAAAGTGATGCAAAATCCTAACTGCTTTTGACAGAAACCATGGTTTGATCACGTTTTTCTCCATGGTGACTTGTGAACACCCTGATGATTAAACCCTGATGTTTCCGCAGCCAATAAAACCCAATGTTTCATAATTAAACACAATTAAACCATACTAAACCATATACCCTCTGGTAAACGTTTACATAACTATGGAAAATCACCATTTTTAATGGGAAAATCAACTATTTCTATGGCCATTTTCAATAGCTTTTTGTATGTTTACCAGAGGGTAAATCCCATCAATATCCCCATTGTTATTGGTAAAATCCCTATATCAATCACCGTGAAAATCCCTATGAAACCATATCAAACCATATCAAACCCCATAAAAAAACACTATTAGCCACATTAAAACCTCCATTCACCTCCATCAACCACCATTAAACCATACTAAAACCCCAAAGTTTCACCGCGAAATCCAGGCCACGCCATCCACGCCATCCACGCCATCCGTGACCTGAGCTGCGCACCTGCGACGGCTTGTAGCCATGCAGCACCTTCAGCTCCTCGGGACGGAAGTCTGCGAACCTCGGTGACTCGGTGACTTTTTTTGTCGACGCAAGCAACGGCCGAAACCGTTCATGGTGATTTTCATGGTGATTTTCATGGTGCTTTTCATGGGATTTAATGGTGATTTTCATGGTGATTAACCCTCTGGTAATGGAATATGAATGGCTGATTGGTGCTTTAATAGTAATTTGATTGGAGATTTTTCAGGGGTTTCATGGGATTTTAATCATTGAAGAAATGATATGGTGAAAATCAACTAATATTTTAATCATTTACCATTTAATTGGGAAAATCAACTATTTCTATGGTTTAATAGTAATTTGATATTCATAATCATTGAAGAGTGATGTTGTTCGTGAATCACGGCCACTGTTCAGCCGTGGAAGGTCCGGGAACTCCCAAGCTCGGACCCGAGGCGGAGGCGACCTTGACCAGCCCGGTGGCGTAGACGCTCGAGAGGCCGGCACTTTGGGGAAGGTTGCTGCTTCTTCCGGTGGCGTATGCAGTTGCTTTACCCTCTGGTAATGACAATGATTGATATAGGTGATTGATATAGGGATTTTACCAATAACAATGGGGATATTGATGGGATTTACCCTCTGGTAATGACTAACAGTTTGCGACATAGAAAATGGCCATAGAAATAGTTGATTTTCCCAGTAATAGCATGGTGATTTTCCATAGTTATGTAAACGTTTACCAGAGGGTAACGGCCGTTCAGCCTCAAAGGAAACAGCCACGCCGATAATTCTTGAGACCCTGTCGTCCTCCACGGATCCTTACGAAAACAAGAGTGGCCCTCTGTGATTTCGGGCTCAACGGGGCTCTAGGGTTCAAGGTTTGGGCCAACACACTGAGCTGTATCATGCCACTGGTTTAATAGTGATTTGAATATATTTGAATGGGATTTCATGGGAATTATATAATGTGGGTAAAACTGGTAAAACAATGTCATGCTAACCATTCCCAGTCATGGGTGGTTTATGACATTGCTTTATCCCCCCTTGATTACACTTACCCTAGGGTAAACTGCTCCAAACAGATGTGGAACACAACCATAAAGCTGATTTTGGATATATATTATATATATATATAATCTCAACAAAATACGTGGATGTTCATGGATTTTCCATGTCTTTCTCGGTTGGTTGAGTCATGATCTACAGATCTATACGTCGTAACTGTCTCTGGGGGTTGGGCTTCAGCATGCTTCAGCCATACCCATATGCGAACCATGGTGCTGGTATATAAAAATCTACTGTGTTATACATACTTGCATGTTAAATCACATTACCCATATGCTCCATGTATGGAATATTTACCAACATTTGCCCAAAGAAAATCACCCAGTTTTGTAGGTAAATATACCAGCACCATGGTTCGCATATATACCATGCCACCGATGATTTCACGGATTTCACCCCTTTTTTTGGGGGGGATCCGACGTTCCGAAATCATGGGATGTCAATGTGTTACAGCAAATGGAGGTACGTAAACGTACCATATGTTTGGCCATAGAAATTGTGGGGATATTCCGTGAAATTTAGGCCGAAAAAATAGGCCTTATATATGTTAGGTACCTCCAATCAATCGGTTCCTGAAATGGCCATTGATATATGTATATATGATGGTGATAAGTGGGATATACCCAGTGGCTTAATGATGATTGAATGATGGTGATACCCGTAGATATGATGGTGATAAGTGGTTAATCACCATTCGTTATACTATAGAATGTATATATTGTAACCATTCTATAGATTCTATAACTATATCAAGTGGCTTAATGGTGATTGAATGATGACTTTTCCAAACCATTTTCAAATGGGCACATAACTATTATTGTATAACCACAATATACTCGTAACTAGATTGCACATGGTAATTCATAATTTAAACTTAAAACTAACTACGATTGGTGATTATGAAGTTATGATAATCACAACTCACAACAGATTGATAATCATAACTTGATATAAGATATTAGATAAACATTGATAAACATTATTTAATATCATTATTGTTATTCATTAATGATCGTTGCGTGGTTTTTCACGGAGTTCTGTGTACCAAAGTTTGCCTACAGGATCCTACAAGATCCTACAAGTTGATTAAATCAATTATATAAATCGCTTATATTTTTTCGTTGCAATCTGGTAAAAGATGGTTCAACAAGATGGTAAACATATATCAATGGGAAATTCAATGGTAAAATAGACCTTATTTCAATGGGATAGGTACCTCCAATCAATTTAGATTCCTCATATATGGCCATTGAATATACACGAATCTATAACGATAATGGTGATTTGCGGGATGTATATTGAGGTATGATGAGGTCGCTTCTTGCTGTTCTTGTTGAACTATGTTGAACTGTTTCCTCCCTGACAAGGGTTCCTGCAATGTGGGCCCTGGGCATCGATGAACATGTTACGAGCCACTAGCACGACCAAAGTATCATCATAAATCTGCAGGCTAAATCACCTTCAACCCATTGCCACACGACAAAACCAGCATAAACCAACCTTCTACAATCCTATGTAACTGTATGTGCTAGGGTTTAATATGTGTACCAATATACATCACCCAATATGTGTGTATAATCCAATTTTTTACATCTTTTTACCATGGTTCATATAACCTCTCTAGTACTATCACACTTTTCGTGGGTCTGGTGGATAGTCCAGTTGGTACCCCATGGAAGGTCAACGATTTTGAGCATCCACGTAGCAACGTCATCATTGGGGCTTTCAGATCAGGTTTTTCTTTAAAGATTTCAGGATATAAAAAATGGAATAACGGAATAACCATATTGATTATCAATAACAAGGATTTAGGTCTCTGTACATATAAGGATCTTATCTGATCTTATGAATTGTTTCAAGGTAAAAAAAACACTGGAAACAACCATATTTGTTGTCAAAAACCATGATCATGAAGCAGGCCAATTGCGATCATCCTCCCTAATCGGGCTGGAAAAGTCTGACATACCCCCGGCAATTCAGAAATTGGGCTACAGGATGGGGCCCCCAAGATAGCATTCAGTTGCCTTATAAGTGGCCGTAAGTGGCTGAATTCTATGGTTTATGGTAGATATAACTATAATATTCATGGGTTTATAAACCAGCTTATAACTGGGGGGGGGCATCATCCTGTAGGACCCAGTGATGTTTTCTCATCCTGCCAGTGTCAACGTGTCAACGATGTTTCACGCCGTTTCAATCCCCCAAATTTGCTGGTCAAATCCTGCCAGTTTCCCCTAGTTAACTCCGAATGTGCCCCGGTCAAAACCCAATTCTCACCTGGTTGGTGGTGTAGCTACCTCTCTGAAAAATATGACTTCGTCAGTTGGGATGATGAAATACATGAAATTCCCAACTGAATGGAAAGTCATAAAATTCATGTTCCAAACCACCAACCAGTCACATATTCTCACTAGTGAACTCCACCATTTCATCTTGGATGTTCAAAAAAACACTCTCCCCCTCCCAAAAAAAAAGTGATTCAATTCATGGATGTCCAAATTCAAAATCATCGGCAAATCCAGATTGTTGGTCAGGATTGTCAATATTATTTGGTTGACCACTTCTAAAATCTAAAATGTCTATGATGTATCACCATCCTCATCCTTCCAATTCACTAATCATCTTAATTATCTGGTTGGTGGTTGAGCCACCCCTCTGAAAAATATGAAAGTAACCATTTTTAGAGTTGGTATAAACCATTCCCAGTCATGGGTTGTTTATATATTATAATTTTAGTAATTCACCCAAAATCCACAACTATCACTTTTTTTCTTGGACAAAAACATGCCTAACAGATGTAAGATTCAGAGAATTCACTAACTAGCAAATTACAGTAATTCTTCCAATTCACTAATCATCTTCAGTTGGGATTCTTATTCCCAATATAATAATTCAAAGCACCAACCAGTTATAGTAATTATGGTTTAATTTATATAAACCTTCAATTGTGAATCAATTAATCAATTAATTAGTCCTACAGCAAGTCATACAAGTCACAAACTTCAACCAACCAAACCGACGCAGTCCGACGAACCAACGCAGTCCGGGCGACTTGTTCAGCCCCGCAGTCCAGCGACTTGACCTTGACCAAATCCGGTGATTCATGAAATGTGTCGAAGCACCAAAACTTGGTGAAACAACCGTAGGTTTAATGGGAATATATAAACTAATAACTATACATATGTATAATATACCCAAAGTTTATTAATCAATAAGTATACATAAGTGGGAATAAATGCATTGTTGGTTTATTAATTGGTGGTTTGAACCCCTAATATTAGTATAATCCGCATATAATGGTACTAATCAATAACCAACAATTGGTTTTAACCCTAATGGGATTATATAAACTAATAACTACATAGACTGGTTGGTGGTATACCTACCCCTCTGAAAAAATATGAAAGTCAGTTGGGATGATTCTTCCCAAGTGAATGGAACAATTAAAAATGTTCCAAACCACCAACCAGATCAAGTAATAGAATTTGAACAGCAACAGTCAAAACACGGACCCAAATTCAGATGCTCAGATGATTCCTAAAGAAAGTTAAAGTTAAGATCCATGATGATCCATGGTTAAGAGAAAAGAAACAGCACTTTTACGCAGGAAAACACATCTGTAGACCCATTTGTTTTTTTATTTTTTGTTCAATTTGATCAATTTATATAATCATAATAAAGTACAAAACTTCCGAGCACAAATAAAACAACTCAATGTGGCAAACACATGCATGAAGCTGCTCCCAATCTAGCAAGTTTTGCCGCAAAGGGCGGCGGTAGAACACCAAACATGGAGATGGAAAGGAAAGTATGTGAAATGGACGGTATTCATTCCTGGAACTATGAATGGAATAGGAGGCATCAGCCGGGGGAAACACTCAAAGGATGTATCATTGAGTATTCAATCATAGTTCCTTGGTAATTCAATCATTGAGTCATCCAGACTAGTATTGAATCATTCCTCCTTTGATTAATGAATGAAACCTGGGTAATGGGTGATAATGGTCAAAATAGGAATCACAAAAATTGTCCCATCTGTGGCTTTCAACCCTCCTTCTATTATATAGTATCTTTGACCATTTTGGTAGCTGCCACTTTAGTTGGTCATTTACAGAACCTACCAAAATGCTGATACATTGGACAAATTGAAATCATTAGGTGCAGGTGCGTAAAAAATCAATAACATAATTATCTGAAAATATTGCGCCCTTAAAAAAACATTCACACGTTTCATGTTTGCATCCTTCAGCCATTTTTGATCCCTGAATCTATCCGATCTCAAACCTATGGTTTGTAAGACTTATCCATTTTCATTATTTAACATATCTATGGACAATGGCTCGTATATATATATATATACATATGTAAATATATATATACCAGCTAAGCCTAATACATATAAATTATTACGAATTCCAAGAAAAAGTAATATTTTTTTGCAGTTGCAGAAATTCTTGCGATTTGACAAATCGTTGCGAGAATTAGGTTTGGATACTTAAGAATGCATATTTTAGTTTATTTTGATGATTGTGAATTATGTGATGTAGGGCTTAAAGTATATATGTTTTA
>Ga0126342_10001250_pt1 | contig 34745 bp, 32 predicted proteins | sample Cyp1metagenome_FD_92528 | JGI IMG/M metagenome (GOLD analysis project Ga0126342, IMG submission 92528) | Coral microbial communities from Lord Howe Island, Old Settlement Bay, Australia - Cyphastrea 1 metagenome | ecosystem: Host-associated > Invertebrates > Cnidaria > Coral ...
CCGACTGTTTCCAACCGTTTCCCCTTGGACACCTTTGGACCTTCAAAAAAAAACGGCGTTGCGCGGAAATGCTTATTTAAAAAAAAATGCGGGTTGAACAAGTTTTGGCCTGATCATGTTTCCGACCGTTTCCGACCGTTTCTTACCGTTTCCGACCGCTTCATTTTTTCTGAACGATTAATTGGACCAATTCCATTTATGGAAGGCTGATCCAATGCAAACCCGTGCAAACCATGACGCTTAAGTTTTTTGGTGCCACCCTTGTGCGTGTACATTGCACCAAATATTGCATCTTGACCTTGATATCCAATATTCCCTAAAAATCCCAAAATCCCAGGAGCTCGTGAAATTTAATAGGGATGATGACATTCCCAATATATATATATATATATTATGGAAAAATAACATTCATGTTCCAAACCACCAACCACTTTGAATATATTTGATGTTTTTCTTTTTTTTTTGGTATGCCCATTTATATATATTTATATAATTTTATATACCTAACATCACCTATCCCATTGGGGGGAGGTCTTAAGAACACCCAACATTGGTGTATCAATAAACTGAGGAGACCAATCCATCCCTCATGGGGTTCAACACCATTCCTATATGGGGCCACAATTTATGGATCCAAACCTAAACCTAGGGTTTTGAAAGGGGTATCTAAATATCGGGATATACTAAACGGATCTAAACGGATTGATTGTGCTAGATGCTAAGGGCCCTAGAATCAGTGGCCAATACTTTTGAACCAATCCCTCGTGTATGTCCACAACACATACACACACATATATTTTATATACACATATACATGCGTTTGTATATACATGTTATATAGATATACAGCACATATGATTACACATGTATACTTTTATACTAACACACATGAGTATACAAGCTATACCGCATGAATACAGAATATGCGCGCACACACACACATATATATTATGTATATATATATATATGCATATAATTAGACGTATCCACACACACATATACATATATATATATATACATACATGTGTACACACATATATATATACAAAATAATATGTACATGTGTGCACCAACTGAGTGAGCCAAGTTTGTGCACTTGTGACGTAGAAGCAGTGTTGCTAGTCCCAGGCTGACCATGCGACCCAGCCCAGCCCAGCGACAGTCAGGTACGCCACAGCCCAGAACAAACAGCTGTGATCGTTCCTCACAGGAACGGGTAGAGAACTGGAGGAGAGAAGATGTTACCTGAAACCCAGTCCTTTATATCATGTTGTGCCAAAAAAGGTCACACAGCTTATATTACATAATGATATATAATGGGTATATACTATTACTAGACCATGTCATGTTCTGATGCCTCAACATCTTTTCCAGCCGCCCAGGGTTGAGGGAAATGGATCTTGCGCGACGGAAACTTGGGACCACAATGGCAACACTGCAACACCACTTTACCACACTGAGCCTGGAAACATGGATGAACCTGGGATGAAAACGGATTGAACCTGCATGAACCTTGGATGAACATTGGATAACCAAATATGAACATTGCATGAACAACGACCACGGATGACAATTGGATAAACATGGGGGAACATGGACTGGAGGACAAACAAAAATCACATGAGTATGGGTCAAAAATTAGGATTTACCGATGATGTACCAATCAGCCCACAAATGGCTTGGTAGTTTCAGCATTAAACTTTCCCTGCCGGCCAGGAACGGCACGTTGCGGCGTACCGCCACCGCCATGGGCCGCGGTCGACCACAGGGGAGGCCCATGACACTGAAAGCCCAAAGCCATTGGACCTAAATCTTTGGAATCTGGAACTCAAATCAGTTCCAAAATGTCCCCCAAAATGGTCCCATTGATTTCACTTGATATCAAGATATATCAAGTATTCCCAATCTGCCCTGGTTCCAAGTATATCCATAGCAAAACAAACAGCCAACATAGCTAAGGGCCATGAAAAAAAATTCTCGGCAATTCCTGATATCCCACTAGGCCACCAGGGCAGCGTCCAAGACGAGTTCAGCTGTGGGCCAATTGTTGGCACCTCAATTTTGAGCTATAACATGCTATAACCTAAATTGGGATGAAAGATGATGAAAGCAGAGGTAGCCTCTTTTTAGAGAAATAGAGGTTTTCATGGGAAAATATGGGAACATCATTTATAAATGGTAGGATTCTCAAGTGCCACAGTGCCACGTTTGATTGGCGAAAGGTACCGTGACTCGCTTGTTGAGTCATCAATGGCTCGTCTTCAAGGTGAACTCATATTTTCATCATCTCCAAGTCTCGCGTCACCCATTCATGAAAAGCATCATTGCATCATTGAACCAATTTGGGCATCAGCCATCTATAAAAGTCATCATTTATGTCATCATTAATGTCATTAAACATCATTAAATCATCTTTCGGTCCAAAAAGTTTTCCAGGATGACAGCCGCAGCCCACCGCCCGAACGACAAAAACGTCTGCGGCTTTTTGGCATCGCTGCCATCGGATGGCCAGATGCTGTCCCCGGTGATCGTTTGGACACACTGAGCCAGCGTTTTTCACCAACGAGCTTCAGAAAAGATGAGGATTGTATGGATATACAGCAAAAGAAGGAATGGAAACCAAGCGAAAGATCTTTTTCTTGGATTTATGTGAATTTATCATCATGGCGAAGTAGCCAAAATCGGGACTTAACCTGGAAACATGCTGATTTTACCCTCAAACACTGGGATTTAACCAGCGAAGAAGATAAAACGAGGACTTCACAGGATTCTTCTGATTTATGTCCAGCATGAATGGAAGTCTAATCGCCAAAAGGGTTGGAACCAATCAAAATGCGATTTAAGCTACAAAACAGATTCAACCATCCAGAATGTGGATTTTAAACCAACCAAACATGTAAGCATTTCACAAATCAAACATAATCAAAGTAAGATTTTATCACCAACAATCAGACTCAACCACTTGACATCTATTAAGATTAGGATTGCATAAGCCCCAAACAGGCGGTGAATTTTAACAGGTAAAACGGTACATACATACGTGCCTACATACATGTGTATGTAAATATATATGTATATATATATATAGACCCAACTACAATTGTGATTGAAGATGCTTTGATTTTAAGCAATCAATACACGGGGAATATATCAGCCAGCATTGTGATTCAAAATTCGGACTTGACCAGCATAGGGACGAAACACCACTCAAAATGAGATCTAGGCAGTTCAAAAGGGATTTAACCACTTGAAGATACAATTCAGTGTACTGTAACAAAACAAAACGATTCAAGCAATCAAGGTCGGATTTAATAAATCAAGACGGTGACTTCACCTCTTAAAATGGGTAGAACTTCAGCGACAACAATTTTGGTCACCTGCCGTCATCCCCAAAGCTAATGGCTGGTTGATATGGGGGCTCCAACTTTGGATTGGTTCATACTAATCCGACGGATTGAATATCTAATTCAACACACATACATATATATATATATATCTGTGTGTGTATGTGTGGCAATATAGATCAATATAGAAGAATATCTAACACATGGCTACTCTTCGACGGTCAAAAACCCAATCTCACACACCCTCTTGCGTGCTTGACTAGTACATGTTCCCATGAATTGCAACACCAAAAGGACTAAAAGTATCCAAGGTTGATTCAGAATTCAACTCCTTATTGTTGGTTTCAACCCTGAAAACCGAAATAGTCAGCCAGGATTCTCATCCCAAAGTCAGTAAGACGGAAACTAAAGCATATTCAAAGCAGCAAGCAGTGAAGCATGAAATGACACGGCCCACTGTGCCCACTGCGCGCCGCCCCAACCCTCACTGATGAGGAACCGCAACTCCCTGGCGAGGCTGTTCAAAATCAGGCCGCTTCATGGCAAAGCAACAAGGTTTTTTTTTGTGCCAATGGGCATGTGAAAATTGGTCAAGCTTAGAACAAACCATCCAATTTCAGGGGTATGCCGAAGCCTGCGGTTCACCGTCTCATGTTCTTCCAAGGTTGTTCGATGAAGGCGGAAAACCACGAGGACAATACTTAGATTCCTTAGATTCTAAAGATGGGGGATGGAGTCCCTTAACTAGTCAGCAAATAGATGGCAATTGGAATATAGTGGGTCATTTACTAGCCAATTACCAGTTACTTAATAACCAATCTATTACAATCCCATTATAATATAACCAACTTACTACCCTCTGGTAAACTAACGTAACTATGGAAAGATCCACCATTTTTCATGGGAAAATCCACTATTTAAATGGCCATTTTCAATAGCTATTTTGACATAACCAGAGGGTAACCAGTTCCTTGATCCCATGGCCCACCGGTGGGCCACCTCCATGGAGCGTGAAGAAATCACTGGATCGCACGTGTGCAGAATCTTAGAATGTATTCCAAAAACATAGATGATGCATATAAGCACACACACATATACCATATCATATATATATAATAAAATATAACATCAATATATATATATATATATATATATATATATTTGTGTGTGTGAATATCTGCACGTAATTATACGTGCACTCAAATTTATGATAGCATACAAATACATGTACATGCACATCGTACATAAACATATATGTGCATGTACATGTTGTAAACAAATATGTGCACATGTACACGTATATGACCGTATATGTACAAATGTGTTATTTCATGGGTGCATAGACATAGTTATATGATGTTATATGTGCATAATATATATATCTGTGTGCAAACATTGATAACAACACAACCCTCAACATTCCATGTTTTTTCCAAGCCCGGAGAGGCAAAAACATCATTTCACGGCTTCGGTGAAAGGTGAAAAGGAGCGGCTGACCGCCTCAAGCGGTTGCAAATAAGTGGCCCCCAATGAAAGCTGCCTTTATTTGCTAATTCATGCTAATTCATTCCCTCGATTTCTGAACAAATTCCTAGAATTCCCCAGTCTGGAAACAACCTGAAAAACAACTACACATGTTTTCCTCTTTTCCGGCCACATCAAGAATCCGTAGTACTGCGATGGTGCAGGTCAATGCAGGGCAGCTCTTTGCAATGCGCCGTTTGGGACGTCTTTGGTCCCTCAACTTTCTGCTGAAATGGCAGGCAGGTCATTGCGAAGATGGAAGTGGTGATGAAAATGAGAATGTAGCCTCGGAGCGGGTGAGCTGGTTGGTGGTTGGTTTCAACCCCTCTGAAAAATATTAGAGTCAGTTGGGATGATGACATTCCCAACTGAATGGAAAAATAACATTCATGTTCCAAACCACCAACCAGAAGGGTCGAGCAACGTGACTTTTGCACAGGATCAATTAACCAGGCATGGATTCTGTCGAGGATGGTGTCCTTATAATTATATATATATATATATTTATATCTATACAATGCAACCATCTGCAACCGATGAATATGATGTCCACTGCTTCACACCTCCCAAAACCATGGATGAGTGCATAGATCTTGTCATTCAGTGGAAGCTTTAATGGGGCTTCCATTCCACCAAGCGTTTGCGGATCGAAAGATCATGAAATGCTATGAAATGCTGGTGTGCCAAATGCAAGACATCCTGTACTCATGCTTTTTCAAACAACTTTAAAACCCTTTCTCCCAAATAATGTCATGATTCTGTCCCTGATGTCACCCCGGTGAAACATGGTGAAACCGGCACAGCTGCATTTTGGTGCAAGAAGCTGCTCTTCCATTGGCGATGCCAATATGCCAATGGCATCGCCAGGTGAAAAGTAGCTCTGCTCCGGAGATTTTCTCTTCTTTTTGAAGGCGAAATGATCTTTGAGCCTCAGGAGACATGTAGATCCAATGTAGATGGGACTCCCGTGTCAGAAACACAGAGACTCCAGGACGCCGGAGGCACCACACATCAAAGTACCCATAGCATAGAGCAGTACTGTAGTAATAATGGTGTATCAACATCGATTTTCCATAATTTTAATGATATAATTTTCCGTATTCATAGAGAGGGAGAGGGAAGTGACACCCTCAAAATTGTGTCGACCCTTGATGGATTTCACAATGCCGATCTTAACCTCTTAGATTCATGAGTGACTCGGTAGTCTCATGTTTGCTAATGATGATATCCCTCTGGTAAACAAACATAGCTATTGAAAATGGCCATAGAAATAGTGGATTTTCCCATTAAAAATTGTGATTTTCCATAGCTATGTTTGTTTACCAGAGGGCAATTTTGGATCACTTGCTGTGAACAGCAAACATTGGGCTTGCCACACAAAATGACATGCCACAGCTGTTGAAATGTTGTGACCCCAGGGCGCAGCAATTCCAATGCGCAGCTTGCACAACGCAATGGGGAAGGGTTGTATACCCTTTGGTAAGTAAACAACAAAACCTACGGAAATTCACCAGATATAAGTCACCGTTTTGGTAAATCATCCAATTACATGGGCCATGGCTTCCAATCTGCAAACTTCTTCAAGTACAAGACGGTACTGCGTAAGTCATATGGTACATACATACACATACATACATATATTATATTTCCTGAAAAACCACCGGTAGTACATATACCCACATTACACACACAATCATAGATTGCTTTAAGACCACGTAACAACCAACGCTAATACATTGCTAATACATACATTACACATATCCTCAACCCCCCTTGCCCTTCATGGCCCCAGCTGCGGTGCTAACGTCAATGGCCGTGCGAAGGGAGAGACCTTGGGCATTCCCAGGTGTTTCTGCCGCATGCGGCGCACGAAGAGTTGGTATCTCTCCTGGAACGGAATGGAGATCTGCTTGGCGGTTGACCTACCCCTCTGAAAAATATGAGTTCGTCAGTTGGGATGATTATCCCCAAGATATGGAAAAATAACATTCATGTTCCAAACCACCAACCAGAGATGGTTGTTTTTTTCTCCAAGTTGCGGAACATGTGAATTTGTTGCGACGACACAATCGTGGAGGTCTACGACTTTCGATCTTTTCAAACACAATAAACACCACACGCGCAGAAAAACCTCCAAATTGGTTGGGGATTCTAGGATTCCAGTGGAGTTTGGGGATGTGAATGGCTGAACTACAAACGATAGTTTGAGAACCCAATATTGAATATGATTGAATAAGAACTATGTTTGGGTTCCGAAATTAAACATGTCGGGTATGCCGGGGTCATGGTATCACACAAACTAATTCACAAGAAAGGATTGGATGCAAGTATCCTGGTGAAGTACCGCTACTGGAAATCCTTGAAGAACGCCTGTCTTGGACCCTCTATCCCCTAAAAAGAAGGGATTGGATTTGGGATAATAGTAACTTGGATGAGTGTGATGTAAGCATGAGTTGGAAGAGGGATGTGGAGGCAGCATTTTGAGAAGAAACTGTTCAAGGCACTTCAGTACAGACCCTGGGGTTTACCGGCAATATTGTGGTTTCACCTTGCACATATAGCGGATGCACCAGGATTGCAAATTTGTTGCTATGGTAGTTGATGCTACGACAGTTGGATGTATAAACCATACATACATGCATGTATACATAGTATACATATACTTGCATGCAACCCAAGTGACTCTATCTTTTCAAGGCTAACTCACCATTCTTTAGATGTATGGCAGTATGGCATGCAGAATACCAACATGTCAAAAAAACAACCTTCACAACGCACAAAGCATGTCTATAATCATTGTAGGTTTAGGTGCCGCCTCCTTTTTCTGATTTCCCAGGGGAAAAAAACCACCGGCTCCAAAACCTCAATGGTTGGATTTAAGATGACTTTCCCGGCAACCACATTTTTTTAAACCAATATACTATATATATATATATCCTATACTTATAACTTATAAGTATAGGATACTGTATTGGTAAAAAAAACAGTGGTTTCCTAGGGATAAACCATGGTTTTCAGATATTTTCAGCCATTTTCCCCCCAGCTTTTCTAGATTTTTCTAGGGTTTCCATGGGTTTTCCATGGGTTTTCCCATGGCTTTGCAGGTCATCCGTCCCGGCCCGTCCTCCGGAGTGAGGTCGACGACCACGCTGGACGGTCCGGACAAATTGGACAACGCCAGCGGCTCCGTGAAGGCCGGACCCAAGCGACCATCCTGGGACCCCTGGGATGTATGGAGGGAAACCTCAAATGGAGGTACCCTCTGGTAATTTAACATAGCTATTGAAAATGGCCATAGAAATAGTGGATTTTCCCATCAAAAATGGTGATTTTCCATAGTTATGTTAGTTTACCAGTCCATCTGGTTATGACTAACATAGCCATGGAAAAATCCCTCAAAAATGGAGGTTTTAATGGGAAAATCATCTATTTCTAGACTATGGAGGTTTCTATATGGTATATTTCTAGACTATGGAGGTTTCTCGAAATTGAGGTACCCCAATAGCTTGATGATCTTGATGGTTGAAAAAATGGAAATTCCTACGAATTCCTATCAACATTGATGGATAATCATAGGCAATCTTTGGTACCTTAACTTTCATGAGATATCCTAATATGTTGATTAAGATGATTAAGATACTATCTAATACTATATATCTCATAGGTATCTCCAAAAATCATGGGGGGATAGTCCCATCCTGGGGGATAGTCCCATCATTAGATATCCCAATAGCTTGATGAATGAACACATGGCCAATCCTATGAACATTTGGATGATGACTGGGGGTATCCACATCTTAGGAAGCCTCCATTTGTCTATAATACCTTGGTGATATGTAATAGGGAGGGTACAACTATTTAATATGATTTATACGTCCGTGTATATATGTATATGTATATATATATATATACATGTATGGACATAGAATGAGAGTATATCATTATCATTGTCATTATATATATCAATGTATGTATATCAGTTTCAATGTTTCTCCATCTTTTTTTGAAATGTATCTATCGAAGTAAGGAAAACTATACAATCAATATATGATAGCACTAGATGTATCTTTAATTGACACATGCAAAATCATTGGTGTCTAATATTCAATTGTATGTCTGCATTAAAACGAAAGATCTACTCTTGCGTGCTCTCGGGTTCACCTGTTCAGGATATTCAGTGGTTGGCTGAAGGCAAACCTAAGAGAAAAACACACCACTTCTGCATGTTCTTCAAAGAAGGTACAATACCCAATTGGGGTTTATTATGGTTTATTGTGACCAAACGATCTCTAATGAAATTCTCCCAAGCAAATACCAAAGGGATTGCGTTCCCCGACTAGGCCAATTTCCAGTAGGTAAAACATGGCAAAACATCTCCTAGCAGCAAGCCAAGCACAAAAAGGAGCACAGTTGCACATGATCACATGGTTAAGGTATAACTTCCTAACCTCCTAAGCATGGCCAACCTTACATACCCTGCCCCCGAGAAAGGATTGGCAAGAATATGCCAACGTATTTCATCATCCTTTCATCATCCTTTCACCATCTTTTCATCTAAGTGTCCAAAAATGAAGGTATAAAACTAGCCAACTCACCAAGCCTGACCCACCGCACCAGCCCAGCGACTGAGCTGGCACGTGTCAGTTCCGAACTCCTTGCCTTGCTCATGGAGGCCTTAGCCGAAAGTGGGAGGATTCAGCACGGGGACTTGACCCCAATGCTAGATCATTGTATAGATATACAACTAAGATCAACTAAGATAAATTTGTAAATCTACTTTATCTAAATATTCTAAATATAAATCTGGGAAAATTTAGATTTACAAGATCGACTCGGCTACGTCATTGGTTGATTATATAAAATATATTAATTAAAATCTCATGGGGATACCATGGAGGTGGTTTTTTTTGAGACAGTATTATCTGGATAATCTATGGTCATTCAATATCATTCACGATGTGAAACAAACCTTTGGGGGATGATATCTATCCCGATTCACAGCATCTTCTCATAGGGAAACTCTGAGTACTGTAGTTCCTTGCACCTCCATTTAATAATATGGACACAGCAACTTGGCTCCCCTCCTAACCACTGGATAAGGAGTTATGATAAAAAGCAGGAAAGCCCTTTTGGATCATGAAAATTGATGAACATGGGCGACTCGCGGTTGCGTCACTCCTTCTGGTAAGGGAGGGAACATGAAACAATCAAAAACACCGAAACCAACACGTTCCTAGCAATAGACTTTGGATACACCATGACGAAAACAACTTGAATCCAATCAGCTTGGGTTGATTTCCGACAAAAATCTGCAAACCTCATCTTGTCTGTCTCCCACTGTTAGCGAGTGTTTCCTAACGTCAGGTAGCGCCGCTGGATCAAAGGACTTTCCAGTGTACCAACAACGTAAGCACCCCAAGAAGTGGCTCTCAAAAAAGGCTATCCAGCTATCCATCAAATCCCCCTTTTTTTTTTCCATCATGTTCCCTCTTGGCCATTTTATGATCGATGGGGATTCACCCCATCAAATCCCCCCAAGCCCAGGCATGTCCAGGGCGGAAGTGAGATCTTTGGGATGCACCGAGACGCCGAAAAGTCATAGATGCCCACTTCGCCCATCTGCACCTGGTAATATGAGAAAGGGATAGAAAGGGCGTTCTAGCAACTACCCTCTGGAAAACGTTTACATAACTATGGAAAGATCCAGCATTCTCAATGGGTAAATCCACTACTACTATAATGAACATCACCATTTTCAATGGGTAAATCATACATCATTTCTCTCCCTTTCTCCATCGCCATCTGTCACTGCTAGAGGCAGCGGGTTCACTTTTGGCTTGGCCACACGAATTAACGGCATCTAACGGCTGCTCACATGTACCAAAAAAATCTGATATGAAACCCCAAAATGACATATCCGAAATTCACCCACTACATTCCATTGGATACTCCGGGAGATCATTCCAACATCCTGAGTGTAAGAACGTAGGTCTCAAATTTCAACCTGACAAAATACATTGCCCGTGGCCCGTTGAACTTGGATATTAGAAAATAACCAGTATATCAACAAATACAATGTTCTGCAAACAAAATAATCATACATACCCTCTGGTAATTTAACGTAGCTATTGAAAATGATCATTTACAGTGGATTTACCCATAAAAAATGGTGATTTTCCATAGTTATGTTAGTTTACCAGAGGGTAAGCCATTGAACTAGCCAATCACCATTTTTAATGGGACAATCCACTATAAATCACCATTTTCAATAGCTATGTTAGTTTACCAGAGGGTAGCCCACCAAGTTTCACCAAATGATCGGAAATTTACCATGCAATCTCCCGGAATCCCTCGCCTTCCCAAAATCCAACGGCGGCACCACAGGGCCCCGGGCGGCCCGCCTGCGAAAGGGTGGAGATATCTCAGGCGACTCTACGACGTTTCAGAGTTTTGGATATACTGGGTTGTTCATCCCAGTTAGTGGGTTATAACATGTTATAACTCCAGTTAAAAATCTTCAGTAACTCTACTTTAGTATAGCCCATTTATCATTCACAACCATTTTGCAAGCTACGACCAACGACCACCGTTCGTGGGATGAACCACCGTTGGGATGTTTGTTTCACAAACGAAGAGCGACCAGGCAATGTGACCAACAAAAACCTGGCTTCCTCTTGGATGTCCCATTTAGGTGGTTCACACATGTTCACACACACATATTATATAATATATATATATATATATATATATCTATATATATATCTATATATATATATATATCTATATATATATATATATCTAAGGATGTTATACACATGAGATTGATATAGCATGATATATAGAGCTGGGTATGTTATCATTTTTTAGCCGTTTAGCCCCAAAAAAGGTTACGACGATGGCGAACTACGCTATGAAAAACGCCCATGCTTCGGTCCCAGGGGCGTCTCAATCCCCAAGCGCTTGGCGACGACGTCCGGATCCGGAGGCGAAGAGGGCGACGGAAACCGCAAAGGCGACTCCTGCTCCGACGAGGAGAGAAACCCACGGAGCAGTGGCAAAGTGGTTTAACAACCCATGACACGCTACCCTCTGGTAAACTAACATAACTAAACTATGGAAAATCACCATTTTTAATGGGTAAATCCACTATTTCTATGGCCATTTTCAATAGCTTTTTGTATGTTTAACAGAGGGTAGCTTAACTTACTGAAGATAATGTGGTTCAATCATAAACCATATCACCATATCACCCAAATCACCATAGAGAGGTGGTACAAGCCATGAAAAATAGGGACAGATTGATCAGTTTTTGTTAGTTGATCATGGGGGTGTTTTACAGCAAGATAAAACAAACACGCACAAAAACCACACAAAAAATGTCAGAAACATCATAACATGATATGACATGACTATCAAAGATCAAAGACACCTGGTAGACGTTTCAGCGAAACCGATCCAACATAGACCGTTTTCATGCGAGAAACCAACGCAGCATGGCGAAGGACCAAGGAGAAGGACAAGCAGCAATAGGGATAATAAGGTATAGGCTGTAGATGGCTAGAATATCTCATTATCATGGGCATTCTGTTTCTTCCAGGCCAGGGATAGTCAAAAACTCATTAAAACTTGCTGGTTTGTTGATGGGTTTTTAGGGTGTCGGTGAAATGGCCCATGGCCATCCAGTCCTGCTCTCTAAGCTGATGCACCCGTGTCATCCAGGCACTCTCCTGTCAACCATGACTGGGAGATTCGCAAATGGGCATTGATAAATGGGACAATCAATGATACATGGTGAGTTTTCCAGCAAACCTGGTTTGATTACCAGAAGATATGTGAAATGATGTGAAATGCCTCAAGTGGAGCTCCCCAACATATGTAAACTCTATGCACAGGAGTATGCTTCAACATCATGTTGATGGTTGACAAACAGTTGCCCTTGTCTTTTCCATGGTTTTACCACCTGCTTTGGAGCCCCGAACAGACCCAAACAGAACCTAAGAGCATAGATTGAGCCTGATATTAAAGGCACACACACACATATATATATATATATTAATAAACACATATCATATACATGCGTATGTTAAAAAAAACATGTATAATATTAATATTGCCACCCCAAAAAACATCAAAAACCTATATCGATTGTATCAACCTCCTCAAAGTTCGTATTATATCGTGTTATCACTGTTTTTTTTTTTTGCCGGGGCTTCTCAATCTTCTCAAAGGGCTTGCCCAAACAACCAGCCCAGCACGTTCTCTCTGGGCAAAAACTACAAAGGTTGCATGATGCTAAAATACTGTACGTGGTCTATTTCATGTCAAAAAAAATTGGCCTGAGGTATGTCACCGGATTTTTTTTTTTTTTTTGCCAGGGCTTCCAGAGGTTTTGCCCTACACTTCGCCAATGCTTTGCATGTCACTGGATTGGTTGAAGGAAAATCTTCACCGGAAACGATTTCCGTCGAGGATGGGAAAAGCCGAAAAGCTCCTGCGAAGCCGCCTCCGCCGTTGAGGTGCCTGGAGGGAAATGGACCCAGAAATCAATGGCTGCCTGCGTCACTGGTCAAAGAACATTGAAATGGCTATTATGATCTATTATGATCTATTATGTTAGTTTACATTATAAAGACAAATCGGTGTCTTCTTTACGGTTATGCCAATAGAATAAGGTCCTGGTTATTCATCTTATTTGAATTTCAATTTTAGATAGTAAGACTTAGTAAGATAAATAGTAAATCAAATATAATAAGATATAATAAGATAATACTTATTTGCCATAGCGTATGTCCTGGTCATCTATCTTGTTTTAGATGACACAAAACATTCACTGGTGGGTATTGGGATCATCACTGGGGATGGGTATTATGGCAACGTGGGAAACTGGTGGAACCAACGAATCAAACACAAAAACCCGGCCTGGTAAACATACAAAAAGCTATTGAACATGGCCATTTCTAGTGGATTTTCCCATTAAACATGGATAAACATGGTGATTTTCCATAGTTTTTTGTATGTACCCGGCTGGTTCTTTAACATCGCCGGGCCATGGAACATGTCCCATTAAAAGTTCGATGATTTACCTCTGACAAAATGGGGATTTTCCAGTTCCCTACATGTTTTTAGGCTGCTCAACTCACCTGAAATCCATTGAAATCAACAAATCTTTGTTGCCCGCCTGAGGTCGCAAGTGCTGGTGCATCATCATCCACCTGAGGCATGGCGTTGATGCGTCGGTGCTGGTGGCTTTGGTTGATTTCACCAGCACAAAAAATGCTTGAGCCATCCTTCAAAGAATTGCTTTATTGAATAACCAGTAGTAACCATCCAATTTCAATGAGTTTACACTACTTTACGCTAACCATGCCCAGGAATTCTCATTGCTTTCTTTGTAGGTCTACCTGTTACACCTATTCGACCCACCCATCAGCACTGCCGGAGAGCGTGTGCTTTGCGCATACCCACAGCCAAGCCATGCCCCGTCGTTTTGCCAAGAGCAATGAATTTACATAATCAAACATAATCAAACATAGTTCTTGTTAAAGGCTGCATGGTCACTGCAGTTGACCCCCGCATGCCTTTAAAGTTTCTTCCATGGCAGTCGCGATATCGGTGGGATGTTCCAAGTCGGCGCGGTCCTTCTTTTTCACGACCAACATGTGCAATTTCAATTTTTCAAATGGGGATGGGTCAAAACTGCCATCTGCACCATCCCCATGGCAGGTTTATGGCAGGGTTTTCCACATTGGGTTGGCCGGTTGGCCTTGTACTCCCAGCATCCCTCCAAATCCTGAGGTAATCGGGGACCACCGCGCATCAATTTTCACCACATTTCACCACAGTTTCCTCTCTCTCTCTCTCACGCGCACACTCATGCTTGCTACAACCAGAAACTATACATTTCATACTGCCAACATCCCACTCTGAGCTGCCCCATGTGTCCTCTGAAGTAGTCTGCGTCTCTTTGCTGTCCTGCAGGCTGACAGGGATGGACCGTGCTGGACCCCCAAAAGGTTGATTTTGAACAATGATTTTCAGACCCCTGAGGTGGACATTCTTGTCTTTATGCTTTCAATTTTGCGTTGCAAAGGTGTCCAGGTGGTTTTAGTTCCTTCATGTCTGCAACTTCTGCTAGATGCTGGGGAAAAGGAAGCATATTACATCATATTACTATTTTTCAATCAGGATAGATCAGGATTTATCCCAACCATCTGGCAGTCTCACCTAACACTGGGAAATCTCCATATTTTTCCCGGCGAACGGACCGTCATCTGTAACACGGGTGGGTTTTTGATTGCCACGCCACCAGCCGTCCGCTGGGGTTTCCGATACTACATTGATGTTTGCCTATAGAATCCATTGCAATATTCCTAGGCGATGATATATAATGATATATATATAATATTATATATCCTAAATTGTACAAACCATACATCAACCGGCAAATCCCCCAGGGTCCTCATGTGCTCCGAAAAATAGCTGATTTTCCAATTGGGAGCAAGAACTTTCCAGCCGTATCACAATACCACAGAGTATTGAGCCCATGTGAGATGGTAAAATCACATTTTTGTCGGATATGTTTTCTATCCCCAGCCAAATGGTCAAACAATCTGTTTTCAAAGGACATCCGCGTTTACAGCGCCTTGAATTGAAAAACACGCGCGCACACACACATATATATATACATACATATTATAAATAAATAAAATATAAATAAATAAATACATAAATAAATATATAAAATTTATATTGTATAATAATAATCAAACAATACTCCGGCGCATAGACCGGTTTGTTTCAACTTGGCGGTACCTCTCTCTCTCTCTCTCTCTCCCTTATTCATCAGGTCACGCTGCCCCATCTTCGGCTAGAAAGCACGATCAAACAGAATCAAACACGAACAAACTGAACTCTGATGCAAAATTTCGGCCTTTGGCAGCACGACCGCGCATGATTTTATTACCTCAATAAGGAAAAACCTGGCTATCAGAAAAACTTTTGGGCCATGATTTCTGAAACATCCCTTCACGGCAGGTGGATTTCAAACGCCATGGCCTGTGCTGTCTGGTTCTCCGTCTGGGTCTGTGCTTCTTGAAGCTCCACGGCTGGTGGTGCATCCACTGGCTGTGACTGGTTCCTTGGTATGCCGCAATTATGATTTACACAGCCCAAACATAGACGTAGCTAGCAAAATGAAGAAAAAACAACACTACAATCGTGGTTTTAACATGTTTTAACAACCTACTTTACTGAGTCAAATTTGCAGCAAATTTGAGCAACCACCCAAATGGATCCAAATGGTGCTTTATTCAATCAAAACTGGAGGTTTTACCAGCCCGCATGGTACTTTAACCAGCCAGCCTGTTTACTTTAACCCGCCAGCCTGATATATCCCGTTATGACTGGTACATGTTGACCAGATTTGGGCCGGGCAGCTCTGGCTGCGTGTCTGGATGTTCCAATTGCTCCTGGCTGGTGCCGGCAGGCTGGGAGAAGAGTGTGGTGACTGCTACCCATGGCACCGTCGTGACCACATACCTTTTGGGTCAACGACCCTGCTCGGGTGGAGTTGAAAGCCGACATAGGTGTTTTTTGACCTGCAAGCACTGGGGGATCATCATCCCACACAGGGTTAAAATGAAGCCACGGCTGGTGCCCATCTTAAATGGTCCCTCCATCGAGGATACCTGCCTTTCTCTTCTGTCCAACTGTCATGACTGTGGCGAAAACCTTGTGCTGCTGACATCGGGTTATCTTCATGTAGTTTGGATGGAATGTTGGTTGAATATGAGCAGAACTTGCTAGAACCATAACCAAACACACGAATATATAACCCGGTTCTTGTTCCTTAGAGAGATGGCCCAGTAGCAATGTTTTCAAATGGTTTCCGGCATGAGCAGGCACAATATGGCACAATCCATCAGTTCTGGCGCTGCATCTGACGTCGCAATTCTGCTTAGGTTAGACTGCTGTGGCTTCGAAAACTTCCAGGTGCTGGTAGGCTACCAGGGACCTGTGAAAACACTACCAGGAAGTTCCAGGAAGGAACGTTTTTCGTAACCCTTCAGCAAAACATGCACCCAACCAGCCCAGGAAAATGTCATAAGAAGGCATCATTGATCACCGGCGCGGTACATACGGTGACATGAACTGAGTAAATAGATCAATTCTTAAAGATTCGTAAAGGTATTTGGGTATGGCACATGAACCTTCTGTATTCTTCTGTGATGTCAAGGCGACGGTCAGTCCTGAACAGTCTGCGTCTCTTTGCTGTCCTGCCAGCATTTCATTGATCAAACATGACGGCACATGCTTCCAGCTGGATCAGCAGGCTCTGCCATCCTTTGAAAGAAGACTCTTCCAACACATTTCACGCAGACCTTCCCCCCAGAAAAAAAAAACACTAAATCCCGCTGTAATACGAATTTACACGCATTTAATCGCAGTTGTGAATCACCTATACACCTTAAAGCTCGGATGCATATCCACCCGGGGATCCTCAAGTCACCATGGGGATCCCAAAGTTTGGGGTACCCCACGGTACCCCCCATCTTAGGAAACTGCTATGCCCTGGGCCTGCGCCATTGGGCTCTCCGTTTGGGCCTCCTCATCGCGCTGCTCCAGCTCCTTCCTGCACCCCGGAGCCGTTGCGGCACGGGCACTATCTCCGGTCCATTATCTCATCTATCTACAGAATCTACAGGAATCTATTTCAAGCACATGTACGGCGTGTGTTTTTTTTGCCCACCCTAACGCCAAACTGTTCAAATCTTGCCGGAAGAGATGAATTGTTTGGATTTCTTTGGATGATTTTGGATGTTTATCTACCTCGCTGAGGGTTTCAACATGTTTCAATCTTGGCCAACCATCCCAGGAACATAATCCCACTGTTGGTCATATCATTGCGATCATCCGCCTGAAACATGTAGAAAGGCCATAAAAAGAGGGTGGATTGTAACGAGGCTCGGCTTACCATCTTTGAATCCTCGAAAATGGCACTGCGACAAAACGTGCGTTAAACGGTTAAACCGTTGAAGAAATGTCGATGCGCAGGAAAAATGATCTGCATGTGTTCGGTTATGTTCGCGCGGTAATGAACTACCAATACTCCACATTCCTCAACTAGCCATCCAGTGGGTTTCCCCGACTGGGTACCTGGGCTCCAGATGCTCTGAAGGCTCCTGCAACGCGATGGGAGCGTTGGACTTGGATCAGTTTCAATGACAGAAACCGTGCCTAGAAGCCTATTGGATCCTACTATATCCTTTTGGACTATTTGAGATAGTCGATCCCCAATGTCTCGGCTTTCTGGCTGGCATCAGGACAGGATGGACACTTGGCGCCACCAGTACCCCCAACGCACCCCAACTGGTACCAGTTCAAGAATTGATGAGTGCCACAACTCTGACTACGAAAATTGGTTGGGTTCATTTTCTCCAAAACCAAAAAGTGCTACGCGCGGCGGAGCTGAACTCTGCCTGTGTTTCAAACATACCCTTTCTCTTTCTATCTGACCACCTGTTCACCAACCAATCGGCAACAATGGTTCACCTATTAAATATCTTACTCTTTTTTTTGCATATCCTATCCTTTTTTTGATGGTTCACACTCACACCCCCATAGATGTCGGATCTGAAAAAGGGCTACCTAATATCGCAACATATTGAAACACACAAAAACAATCATAACTCATAACCGTTATGAATAAAAGCAACTGATAGCTAATAATGAGTAATGATGACAAACAATCTAAATACATTCATTAAATACGCACGCTCCCTCCCTCGATCAAATAAAACGAAAAGATCTGACAAGAAATTACAATGGACATATGAATGAATCAAAATGTACCAAACAAAAGTTTATCATTACTATATACCTATCGTTAAACCTAATTATCTTGAACCCTCTCTTGGAACCTATCAATGAACTTATCAACTAACCCATCTATAAACCTATCTTTAAACCTACAAGTATCAATAAAACAATAATAAGCCACTCAATAAACCAATCAAACAACCTACCTATAAACCTATCTATCTAACAAAAATCTAAAAATCTATATACCCGCATCTATCTGTCTGCCTGCCTGCCTGTCTGTCCGTCGGTCTGTCTGTCCATCCATCCAGCCATCCATCACCTATCTGACTGGTATTTGCATAACCGAATCAGCTCCATATTATACATACGGAGGTTTCCTAAAATGGAGGTATATACCTCCAAATCATCCAAAACTAGCCCGTTTTTGCAGTTTTAGTATTGAAACCTATGGTGACTTGGGGATACCCCCATTTTAAGAAACCAGGAGTGTCAATCCTGGCCCTTCAAACGTCACAGCCTCGCCTCCAAAGCCGGGCTTACGGTTTGGGCCTCACCGTGCTGCTGGTCCTTCCTGGATGGCAAGTGGTTGGCATGTTTTGATGGCCGAACATCGATCCGTTGCTGTAACTTGACTGGAATATATTGGAAGGTATAATATGGTATAATTATAATATACTATCATATTATTCAATAGATTTTTGCTGATTTTGCCTATGTATATATATATATATGACTCAATACGATAATAACGTTGTGGTTTTACCATCTGTTTTACCCTATTCTTGGATCCATTGGACAAAGCTTCTGATCTGTTTGGCTTGACGTGCTGACCACCGCTACGACTGGCACGTCCATCACCGGCAGCGCTTCAGCCGTTTCAGGAGCCGTAGCGGGAACCGCTCGCTGTGGGGGGTCCTGCAGTGTATGGATCTGTGTAGAAAAACAGTGTCGTAATCACCAAAACCCTGAAGAAACATGAAGAAACTCTGTTTGGGGCTATTGTGTTTAATGGTGTTTGGTAATGTATAATATCTAGACTTGTCATGACTTGTCACGATGTTCTCCCCATGTCAGGTGTCTCCATATCTTTCGGTTGCAGTACACCAAAACAGCGCTGGGTCTGGTGATGGTCGACTTTTCAAACGGCAGCTGAGTCTGGGTCGGCTGCCCATGTCCGCACACGCCCATGTAACAAGCTATCAGGTGCACTTTCCTCCAGCGAACATTGGAATGGAAAACCAACTTATCTCCACTTTATCTCCAGTGATAGTTGCTTTTTTGGATTAAATTTGAAAGTTTTTCTTTGTCCTGCTATGTGATAAACCCAATGGTACACATCCAGCCAGGGGATTGTTTCTGAAGCTCATTTAAAGTTTACGACAATGGATTATTGGCTGTTTGGTTTATCAAATATTGTTTGCTGGATGGCAACCAACGAAAAAGGTCGCAAAGTCTGTAGAATTGCCCTTGCATGCAAAGCTTCTTACATAGCGGGTCCTGTGACTCAAACAGCTCCAAACTGGAGAGGTACTCTTCGACGAACCGCGCATTGGCTGCGATGCTGTCAGCTTGGGCGCTGAAAATCCTAGGTTTCACTCGGTTCTTGAGGACATATTGCAGAAAACCACGTCTTTTTAGCCTAAGAAATGGAGGAGGCTCCAACTAAATATCCTTAACATCCATTCTGGAAGGGTTCGTTGCTGTCCAATGGCTGATTTTCCATTACACTTTAGTAGCCCGGCCATTCCATTGAGTTGGTCTCATTCCCATCACTGGTCTCAAAGGTAAGGCATGCGCCTGTTTGTGCTTTGAACGCTTTGAAAATAAAACTGAACAATAAAAAGAAGAGCAGCCTGTGGGCCAAAATTAGGACCCACGGAAGTAACTACCTGGTTGGTGGTTTCAACTCCTCTGAAAAATATGAATTCGTCAGTTGGGATTACTAGTCCCACCATATGGAAAATTATAATATTCATGTTCCAAACCACCAACCAACCCAATGGGAATTTCGGGATCCTAAATTGGAGGTACCTACCATATATAAGGCCTACATAAGGCCTATGTAAGGGAATATCCCAACAAAATATGGTCTTATATGGTACAGTACCTTCATTTTAGGATCCTGAAATTCCCATTGACCAGCTGCAGATTTCATGGTCCATTTCTAGGATGAGGTCATCCATGGTCCATCCATTTTTGGGGTTGCGCCAAGTTGACCCAAAGCCGCCAGCCTACACTCTTTTTCGCCCTTGGTTAACGTAGCCCACAATACTTACCGTTCGTTGGTAAGTGGTTGGGGTGTCATCCCCACAAGGGTGCTATCCCCACTTGGCTGGTTCAAATTCTCATATTTCGAAGCTGAACCAAAAACATATCACATACCCCAACACTTTCAAAATCCCAAAAACATATAGTCATCCATCATATATGGCCCTTGGCTGGTTCGAATCCCCATTTGCTGCTCTCCAATGTGATCTATAGTCATCCCTGGGGGCCCTGAAAGGATGGGCCTACCATGCACAGGTGGCTTCGAAATGCTTCGAATCCAAGCCAGGAAAACCCTAACAAACAGCTGGGAGCCGAACTCAGGAAAACACATGGAGGTTAGCGGGGGTACCGAAAAATAGCTGGTTGGTTTATATTGGAAAACCCCAAAAAGAAAGAGATGATTTAGGGGTACCTCTAATTTAGGAACCCCTCACATCCTATGGTAGTTGATGGTACTGGGCCACCTGGCTGCGGGGGTTCATCCCATCTGAATTGTCAGCTGGTGAGAATATCTCTCCAGCTGACTCTCCCCATTGTGGGTTAAATATCATCTCAAATCCCCATTCTCCCTGGCTGAAATACCACATACATCACCCCTAAAGAGGGACATTCATGGTAAAAATAATGTTAAATCCTGGTTCAATATGATTCCATCCCTTGTTTTTTGTTTTTCAACTCTTCCATTCCGTAACATTCTTTCACCTACCAGTTCCCCATCCCCATCCCATCAGTCTATTGCAAATCCACTAGAAACCCATATGCACCTCTATATCTACATCTACATGTATGTATCTATCTCTCTCTCTATATAAAACAAACACACACATCGATCTAATCTACATATGCATGGATGGATGCATGCATGTATGTGCAACATTAAATATAACCATCAATATTACCTTATAAAATCAGCCTAAACCCAGCCTAATATATATGATATAAATATCTTATGGATTCATATCAAAATCCCCATGACATCAAACATAAATATATCATATATATATATATACATCAAACACATACACACACACACATCTATATATATAGGGCCATTAATTATAAACTATTATAAAGCATATGTGCTCCCCAAGTCTCGAGCAGGCACTGGAACTCGCCGGTCGCGTTGGCAGCTCCACCGGCACCTCCACCGCGGTCACGTCATCGCTGAAGGCCGACATGGCACCGCGACCGCGGCCGGGGGCGGTTCGTCACGGCTGGAGCCGGGCTGAGATCCGGGGGGAAAACCATTGGAAAACCATGGGAAAACCATGGAAAACCCCATATTAAGATGATATAAATACATGGAATGCAACACCAGGATGTGCGAAAATGGTGAAACCAAAGCACACGATGTGGATGAAATATGCTTGAAACATATGGCTCACCTGTGGCACCACAGCAAGAACACAAGCTGGCTGGGATACCATGGGATACCATGGACCTCGGATGGGCCTCGGAGCAACGCGACTTTACTGTTCACTGCATCTGTACAGGATCCAGGATCCCCCCAATTGGGTTTTTGGTCCCCCGGATGTTGGCCATTTTCACCGACCCAAAGTCCCCGCATGCTGCAAGTTCGGGATTACCGGGACAACGGGTGCGCCTCACGTTTTTCTTTTGGGAGATTCCTTGCGGCCAACGGACCGACCGTCTCAACTAATGAGTTGGTTTCATTCTAACATGATTTTTTTTGGTGCCTCTGACTCCCCAAGTGAATGATATATGTACTTGTATTGTTCCCAAGAAGGACACTAGTTTGTCCATTGGAATCCGAGTCATGATGGACGCTGAGCGCAACTCAAGAAAGAACACAATACCACAAGAAAACATCCAGCATTTGTCAATATCTCATGCTCTTTCCCGGGGTTTGTTTCTTGCCCAATATTTCTGTATGTCTTCGTTTATACTCGACTCGAGTGATTGATTGAAATAGTATGAAGCCATATGAAGCCATCATGGCCAGGTGAACCAACATCCAGTGTCCTTGGGAGTCATGTGGTCCATCATGAAGCTGAAATCCGTTGGCTCCGATTGATCCATCTTACCTGGCTTCGGTCAGTGGCACCGTGCCCGTCTCTGTAGATCCTGACCTCTTCGCAGCGCATGTGTTCTGACCATAGCAGAAAAGATGCGAAAAAAACAACGCCAATGATTTTGCCAATGCATTAATATATATATATATATTTGTTTTCGATTGCCAATGAATGTGCCCCAAAATTACATTCGCTCCGGAGCTGTTTCTCCTCACGTTTGTAGGGAATAACTAGAATCTCCCGCTATGAAATCTTCATTCCTGCTAGTTACTGCTAGTCACTTGGATACCTTTGGATACCCGGGCCCCGAGCGAGGCAAAGGGATCCCAAATTGGGTCTCCTCGATCTCCTGGCCATTACGGGAGGCAACTGACAACGGCACAGATCTGGAATGATCTGAATTGTTCCAATTTTCTGTGCAAAATGCTTCAAGAATTCACAAGCTGGAGTCTGAAGTTGGAATGGTTTTGGATAAGGCTTGGAATTGGTGGATTTTTTTGAGGCAGAGGAAATTGAACCCCTGATGGTGTAGAGATGGATCCATCGAAGTTGGCTCCGGTGCTTAGGATCCACGTCTCATCCAGCTCACCACCTTCCACTCTGAGGCAGCTATGAGATGCGCCCTTAATCCCATGTTCATGCGTCATTTGCCTGCCTTATCAATGGATTGATTGGAAAATCTGGGCGCCAAGCCATGGTTCTTTTTTGGGTTTTATTACCACAAATAGACGGAAAAACTATAGATTGTCCATCTTCAATCAATTCAGGGACTTGAAGGCCTTGTTACATTGTTCATCATGTCCCAGTGTCATGAATATGACACCCATTTTCCTCAATTGTTTTTTTTCTTTTGCCATCCCAAGAATAGGAGTCAGTCACTTAAGAGCTGGCGAAGGGTTCATGATGGTAGCCCGGGAGCCCCCACTTGGATGATTCCGGTTTGCAACTGATCAAAGACATCAAGGCTATGGTAGTAACTCAAGAATTGCAGATGGGATAAACCTAGGAATTGGAGACCCACCAACATGTTTCCGATCCTTTGTGCCGGAAAATCCACCATGAAACCCTGAGATTTCCCAAGCGTCCTGGATCGTGTCGATGTCCACATTCATGGACCTGGTCATATTTTTTGCCGCCCAAAGAGGTTTTTTCCCAACAAAGCTGGGGATTGGACCCACAAGCAATGAGCATTTTACTGCGGAAAAGACACTTCTATCGATTTGTTTTTGTTTGGATTCCCCAGCCCGGCATGTTGCCTAGATTTGGGTGTTTCGGGGACCATGATGCACCATATCCACCAATTTGTTGTCCTAAGAGTTGAGCATAGAGCTAGAGCATTATTTAGTAAATTTACTATAAACGTTTTGTGGCCAATTCCAAGAGGATCCCACCGATCACAATATATCAGAAGTTTGCCAACTACGAATGCATGGAACAATCTTCGGATGTTTTCCCCGCGTCATCCATGATGGTCCCTGCGGCTAGTTGGTTGCTTCTCAGAGGCTAAAAGAAAAGCCTGGCTTAGAGTATTGTAGCCATGAAATGGTGTGAATATATGCGCTTGAAATAACAACTACGAGACCATCATGCCAATGGGACTTGGGTCATAGACCTCAAGCCTTCAACAAAGGATGATGGACAACATGTGTCTGGCATCAACTTCCCCACGGCACAAAGGATATCGGACGACTTCCCACGACATGAGGCTGTAGGGTCCAATACCCTGTATATATAATATATTAATATTAATATATATATATATATCATATATCAACAAATACATATGTGAAATTAGATATTACATACAGTATACAGTATACAGTATATATTTCATGGCACATCATCTTTAGATAACCAAATTTATTTAAGCCATGTCAGCCCCATGGAATCCTCGGAGGCGTATCCACCGCGCCTCCAATCGCCCTCCGTGACCACTTCCGCCACGTCGCCACTCACCGTGACCACGCGCGCCTCGGGCCGTGGGGCCCTGGGGCCCTGGGGGATGGGATGGGATGGGGGAACAGACCAAGGGCTGGCTTTAAAGATGACATGCTGGTAGACTAACATAACTATGGAAAATCACCAGGTTTAATGGGAAAATTCACTATAAATGGCAATTTTCAATAGCTATGTTAAATTACCAGAGGGTGACCATTTCTATATATTTCTATGATTTCTACTCACTAGTTCACTTATTCTTCAACATGCTTCCAACATGTTTGAAGATGGATCATAATGGATCTATAAACCCAAGAAATGATGGATTGAATTGGTTGAACATGCAAAATTGGGGACTGCGTGTGATTTATCCGCAGAAGCAAGGGTCTTGCCCTGTTGAACGAGGATGATTCGTGATGTTTTCCAAGAAACTTGGGATTCGACAAACAACTCGACCAGCATCTTTCGAATCACAAGGGAAATCAGGAGTCTACCCCAAAGTGCCTCCTCAGAATATAATGATGCACCAACTAATTGAATAGTTTCATTGATCTGGATATTGGATGATATTGGCACATTCAAAATGCCATTTCAGGAGCCACACGAGGTAAAAGTGCCCAGTAGGATTTTCATAGTTTCCATATGGTTCCATTATCAGTTATTTTCCATATGGCTCATAGTTTCCATATGGTTCCCAGTAATAATTGAAACTATGAAAATCCATGAATTGTTACTTTCCATTTCTTTGGGTTTCTCCAGGTTAACGCTTCCCTCTTTAGCAAATCCGCGCTGCTGATCCCCTGGCCTTCTTTTTCTCTTGCTCACCTGCAGGAGGCGCCGTCATCTCCATGTCTGTTGGCGATGCCCACAAGTCCCAATTCCTGCTCGTAAAAATATGCTCAAATTCCATCAAATCCCCATATAAACAAACGCTGGTGTAATATCACAACGTTCACAGCTGAAACCCCTGTTCATCCTCATTTTTGTCGGTATCTAGTCCAGTTTTTGGACTTAACCTTGAAAACAACCAATTTTTGGTAAAAAACAAATCGACAGTTTTGGCCAGCAAAACTCCATACACATCATCAAACATCTTTACACCTTGGACTTTAGCCGGTTGAAGCCACTTGAAACCCATCGAAATTCCGGCCTAAAGCCACGCGTTTGTAGAGAATGCCGTCGGGTCCGGGGGAATCACCGCCGGAGTCGCCCTTGGCAGCTGGAGCCTGGAACCAAAGGACGGTTGAGTATGGTTGAGTATGATTTATCCTAGGATTAAACATGAAACAGATTTGAAACCGCCAAAGTGAAACCACCGTGACGTGTTTTTTCTTTTCGAATCCTGAAATCGTCTTCATTAGGTTCACCAAAGCTGGAGCCGACCAACAAGCTCCATTGCCCGCAAACCCAGCTGTAGAGCTCGCCAGAGCTAAAACTTGTGGGAAATTTTGTTAATTCATTCATCTTGACATTTTCAAAAGGTTCCCATTGGTTTCACTGCATTTTGGGGTTTCGGAAGGATACCCCAAAAGAGAGATTCTCAAAAAAAAGACGTGCACCATGGAATTGATGGACCAAAACATCTATGGACCAACCTGGCATAGTCCAGCCATAATGGACTCATCTTCCACAGGCAACTCACCCAACGTCTAGTGACTTGGACCATGAACATCCTGCAGCCGCCGCCTTCTCTTTGGGTGTTCCAGAACTCTTTCGCTTCTTCACCGGCGCAGGCGGGGCCTGTCCCGCGCCCGCATCCTCCGGGCGGTTGAACCAAGTGGGGAGGCTGCAAAAATGCAGGGGGCACGTACTTTTTTTGGAGGAAAAATTGGGAAAGTCAAGGTTTGAGTGTCAAACAGCATCTCTCTCATCTGAATTCCTCATATTTCTGCTTTGCATGCACCCAAGCATGGCCATTTCTAAGCAAAAAAACAAGTGCACGAGCACACCCATTGGGATTTCATTATTCACCCATCATCCACTTCGATCCACATGACATATATATATATACACAGTATAATCTCTCTATTTATATTTATATCTCTATCTATATCTATATCCACCCATCTATCTGTTCATACTATACAATCAGAATATACACATGTTTTTCCTTCCAGTTGCTGAGTCCTGTGCACCATTCTGGCTGGGTGAGCTCGGCTTTCGATTGGCCATCTCGGTTTGATAGGCCAACACCTGTCGGGTGAAATTCATGGGACCATGATGGACTATGGGTTATTTATTGGTTAGTAGTAGTTAATGATCATCCACAATAGTGGTTGATCATGATGGTTATTATGAACTATGGCTTATTAATGGTTAATATGGACTATGGGTTATGAACTAGATGATCATCCATCATCAATGGTGGATGATGGTTCGCCTCCAGATGGGACTCTGCAATCAGATCATTCCCAATTCGACTGACCATCGGTCGTTGCGATTGCAGCTATTCCCATCCCCGGGATGATGACGACGCCAAGAGGGAACCCCAAAATGAACAGACCCAATGCATTCCGAAGATCGTTTACCATAGTCGTGGGAAGGAATGATCGCCTTCTCATATCTCCCCATTTATCAACTTGTTGCTTAGTCAAACCCGCGGAAATTACAGTAATAGTAATCCCTAATCCTAAAATAAACAGAATCATCATGTGCTTGGGAAACTCTGGGTAGCTCCAACTGGCTACCAATTCAATATCATTTAGCAAAGGATATCTTCGGAATGTGGATGCCCATGGCTCCGCACCGCTCCCTCCTAACCAGATAGATTTTCGAGAGGTCGACCAGGGTCGGGAAAAGAACGAAAAACACATCATTTGCAGTAGATAAGCCATGATTTGTAGCCATAAGCACATCATTGAACGCAGTCCGAATGTCATGACCTGACATCATTTTCTGGCAAAAACGCCGAAGAACACATCATTTACTGGTGGCATCCTCCCACTCTGCATCTGCTAGAGGAAAAACTGGATGTATAACACTGGCAGGTCTTTTACCATATATCCACATATTGGACGAATATATTAGAATATATTAGATTAGAGTAGATCACAATTAGACATAGATTATAGGCTATATTAATATATCAATATATATATATATATATCTAGATCCAATCCATTAATCTACTAATATCTATTGATCTATTCTCATATTGATGTATTATTATAACCATATCTTTGATTGTTACTAGTATATAAATAACCTATGATATGTTGGTAGAATATGATTTGATATGATGATTCATACTATTTTACATGATGCTTGATATATTGATTTAACATATGAATTCTACATCATATAAATCCCTGGGTTTAACCCTGGATATCATCATAATCATTATAATCATCTAATTAATCTATCAACAAAAAACAGGGATATATCAATAGTCACAGTCAATAATCAATAATCATAATCAGATATATCACTAATGAATAATCGCTTCTGATAATATATCACTATCCAGGTGGGGATCATAATGACATCAATAATCACAATCATAATTTTGTTTATCAAAATCATATATATATATATATCAATAATAATAATAATAATATATCTTAATAATCTATAGTCTATAACTATAACCCATATAATCACAATAATCAAGACTATTATATACTATCGTAATCTATAACCCATCTATAATTTCTCCTGGATGATCCCCACCTCCTCCTCGTCCGGATGTCGATCCAAGCGTGGTCCTGGCGCGATGGCCCGTTCCTTGGCGCCGCGGATGCGGGTCCTGGCCACCGGGGGCCACCGACGAAACTCTCCCCGGGGAAGGGCGAATTTTGCCACGTTGGTTTTTAAGGCATGTTTATAATATGACCCTAGGATATTGGATGTTGATGTTGATTTCTGTTTTTTTTTAGATTCTATTTTTATTTTTCATGGGTGCTTTGAGGATCTCGAGGATTCCTAAGGATACTTCCAAGGGATTGATGGATTTGGCAGCCGTTTTATAGATTTCACCAAGCAAACATGCGGAGTGTAGACTGCTCAAACAGCTTGTGACGCTTAAACACGGGGCTTGAACTTCCCATTTCAGGGCTGTTGCTGATGGGAGTTGATGCAAATTTCACGGGATGGATATTGACATTGCCAATCTTAGATACCCAAAAATTGAATTCTTAGCTGGTGAACGTAGGTAATCCCATTGATACCAAAAGACGAAAGGATTATATAGTTTGTAGCCATCCAGTTGGTTAACCTAGTTGAATGGAAATCCCATTGGTAAGGCACTTACCAATCATGGTTATCCATGGCACAATCCTCGGGATCCAGGGTGCATCGAAACGGCTAACAACTGGGGGTATTAGAACGCCACAACCTAGGAATGAACACTGGAGAGTTTCAAATGTATATGCAGTAATCACAACAAGAATTTTGACATGACTATGACCAGCACAATTGTTAACCGGTTAACCAAGGCAAAATCAGATATGTGATAAACTATTGAATCAGAAATAAGATGAGATGTGAAAAGTGCATCCTTTTCATGGAAAATGCAGAGTCCTCCCTTACCCATTTAAACCTCAACTCCTGACTAATCGCAACCCTGATTGACTAATCGGGTCAAACAGTGAGTTCATCTGCTGCAGTGTGCTACTGGAAATGGGACTGTCAATGATCAACAGCCAGGAGTTAACATTCATCCGGGGTTGACATTGTGGATGATCAAATGCCCAACCACATGGAGCCAACTAATTCCCAGTTCTGGTGGATTACCCTCTGGTAGCTTAACATAGCGAACTGGAAAATCTATGAACATGTCCCGTTTGTAGATTTATCATTCCAATTTTCCATAGCAAACTTTCGGATTGCCAACGGCTATCGCAAATTTATAGTATAATGGTTGGTATCCTATTTGATCCCCATTGCACCACCATTTTTGAAGCATATCCAGGCTTTGTACTGGATCTTTTCAGGCACCGCAATTCCGATGGCGCTCCGATGGCTCCTGCGATTCACCAGGAACTCCTGTTCAAACTCGCGCTCCAATTGCGCCTTGGCCATGGTGAGTGTGGCCCAAGTGGCCGAGGCTCGGAGTCCATGTCTGGATACCCTTGCCCCCAAAAATGGATACTGTACTATGGTTCTGTTAGTATGCTACCTAGTCTACCTACAAAAAAGATCTGTATAATTTCCCCATAGTTTGAGAGCACAAAAATAAAGAACACATCCAATGTCCCACTCAACCAAGGCCAGGAAAAAATGCGAAGAACGGTTGCCAATCTTAGTCCTTCTTGTGCACCCTTCATGACCAATATGAGTAAATCTTTAGCTGGTGAGCATATATAATTATTGTATATATAAAAATCAATATAATCATATAACACCATATAACCATATATATATATACACATATGTATGGTTATATATATATATGGTCAATGTACCCTTGTTTGCTGTATATCTATCTCTGCCAACAAAAAAAAATCCACGTTTGCTACGTCAGTTGACCCACCTCCTGAGCTGCCCAGACCGGATCCTCCTCCTCCGATGGCTTTTCCGCCTTGGGTCTGACCTTCGGCGGCACTTGGGACTTGGAATTTTGCTCATCTTAGCAGAGCCTTTTTTTAAAATAGATATATATATATATAATATGATATGCGTTAAATAGAAAACATATCAAATGGTGCTACCATCCAAAGACTCCAATCAAACATTCTGTCTATTTCTTTCAACTTCAGGGCTATCTTGAGCGACACTACAAAAGAATTGCTTCTGAACTAAGCGTGAAACATATGTTCATCTGCTTAGAGATCAACATTTTAGCCCATGATCTTCAACCATCTTTAAACGCAAGACTCTGCCGGCTGATATCTACTTGCATGGGATAAACATCATCAAGGCTCATAATTACCTCTCTCTCTCTCTCTTTTTCGCCATCTCCGAGAGTTTAGCCTATGATGCACATTTTCCAACCCTACCCTTTCACAAAAGACTCTACTCAGTAGTCAGGGCAAACAGCCAGCTAAAAGGTTTGACCTGTTTTTTTCCTACAGACCTTTTCAATCCGTAATCATCAGCCATCATTCAGCCTCAGTAATGTGGTAAATCATCCCCAATTGGGGTTTACAGTTGGGCGATGTAAAATGACCATAAAAGAACCCCAAATCGTTGGTTCATGGGATGGCTTTAAAATGAGCTTATCATCATTAGTGAATTAATAGCAATTTGTACCCATAATATTCGAACATATGTATAATCAAGAATAACCATTGAAATAACCACTGAAAAGCCAATAGATACCAATCATAACCATGTATCTGCCATGTACATTGATTTACCAGTTTAATGATATTTTAGATATTGATGCAGGTGAATCATAAACCATTTGAAGGTTTCCTAAAATAGGGGTACTCCTAAATCATCCATTTATAGATTGCGTTTCCATGAAATAAACCATCCAGCGAGCTTCCGGTACCCCCATGACTATGGAAACCCCCATATCCTCAAATTCCAATTTCATTGACATTACCCTATAAATCAACAATTCTTGGGGTCTATTGACCATATATAAACCATATTTAACACCATTATCCCAAGTATATGGCATTATATCCCCAATATCATTCGAATGTCAGCTTCAGCCTCCACCAGCTTGACCCAGGTTCCTCACCATGTCGAAGCTTTCGGGATGATAGGAGGTGGCTTTGGAGGGGGCAGCCACCTGCCCGATTTGTGAAGATGGGAAAAAACATGGAAACAAAAACACATCTTGAATGGCTGACATGAAGAATACATGGCTAACATGGCTAAACATGCTTCATGGTGGTTAATGGTGGTTACCCACCAGTAAGTTAACATAGACCCTGCCAGTCATCGGGCCGGTTGGAAAATTTGTGTCCACTAAAAATGGCTTATTTTCAGGGTCTATGTTTATTTACCAGAGGGTAATGTGATCAACTATGGCGCGCCGGGAAGTCCCTTCTGAATGGAGCTTGTTCTGGGCACCGGGGCACCCTGGTGGTCAGTTTCACGTGTCGGATCGCCCGGAGTAATCCGTCGCCGCAATGACCGTGACGAACCGTGACGAAACCAACACCGACAGACATGAAATGCCAGGGACATCATGAACATTTACTTGTCGACACATCGTTCCAACAAATTTTAGGGTAGTGCTGTTGTTTCAGCACTAGCCAAGCCACAAGAATAGAAGACCAAGCTTGTCCAGACAAATGTTGCAAATTGCTAGCCAGCTATGTACCGCCGCGGTCTCCTGCCAATACGCCTTTTGCACATGCAGCATCATGATGTATAATGTATATAGGCTACGAGAGTCAACTATTTCTGGTATTACTCACTGCCCACTGGTTCCACATGTTCCACTTGCACAGCCCCTTAAAGAACCAGCAGTTCCAGACTTGGATTTTTAGGGAAGAGGTGCAAGGAACCACCCCCCCACAAAAATGCCAAGAAACTACCCTCTAGTAATTTAACATAGCTATTGAACATGGCCATTTATAGTGGATTTACCCATTGAAAATTGTGATTTTCCATAGTTGTGGGACAGTTTACCAGAGAGTACCAATGCTTTTCCCCCATGAAGCTGGTGATTCCTGGTGCCCCCACGGAGCCATAGATATATTGATGGATGGCACGTCGCGCCGCGTAGCGCACCTGGTGGCCGCGGCTGATGTGACCAGCAGTGTGCCTACACTAACATGATCACTATGCCTCCTGCCGTTTGTTCTGAACCATTTATAGTAAGGTGTAAATAACTACTTAGTGTTGCGGGTGTCTGAAAAATGCTGAAAAATGTGGAATCATAGTCTCAAACTGATCTAGTTGGTGGTTTCAACCCGACTGAATAATATTAGTCAGTTGGGATGATTATTCCCAATGTATGGAAAAATAAAAAATGATTGAAACCACCAACCAGTAATCACACACACACATATAAATATACGATCATCTACGGCAAGACTAGTAGCACATCTCGACAGATACAATTTGTTCACTCTCGCAGATTACGCAGATTATTAGAGTTTACAATGGTTTATAGATGTTTGTGGTGGCTGATAACATCAACACTTCGGTCCTCTTGTTCAGGGGGCCACCCTTGTGGAGTGCAATGAGAGCGCCATGAAAAGTCACTGACACATGGGTGATTAGCCTAGGTAAAGGACTACCAGGAATAGTTCTTGTGCCATTTTCGTGTCCAAAGTCGGTCAAGATTTTGCTTTGTGATTTGTATTTATTGAACAAATATACATATCTGTATATGTGCATCTATATATATATATGTGTGTGTGTGTCCGCATTATGAGCCATTATGATCTCTCACATATGAGTGCGTAGTAAAGCAGGGTCATTAAAGCTGTCCTGAGTGTGACGATCCAGAGTCAGGACCGGATCTGCTCCCCGTGGTTTCAATCAGCTACTTGGCCACGGCCTAAAATCAACGTCCAACATCCCTGGGGTTCCAAACATATTCTTCATGATCCAAGACGAAGGCGGTCTGGGTCATCGAAAGGATGATCAAATCCGACCTTCCACGACAACAGCTCCAAGCTCCAAGGCTCGGACATATGTGAGCAAGCCAACATAGGAAACAATCCAACACCCATAAATTGCCATAAATCACATGGATCACATAAATATATAAATATATAGATATTGTTGTTGCTTCGTAGTACTCCTTGTATATAGACTTTTCACCATTCCACTCGTGTGACTGTACTGTGGCTCAAGTAAAAGTGTGCCCTGCACAGGGTGTAGATTGTTGACCCAGTACGGCTGATAACCTGTAGGAACATGTATATATATATATATATACATCTATCTAAATACATGAACACACACACACACATATATATATATATATATATATATATAATATATATATAACTATATGTAGCGGACAAAATTATTTCAAATTCAATGCCATGCGCAAATTAGGGTCGTCCCCTATCGGTTGTGAGGATTTCAGTGTTTCCAGAGGTATCACAAATGGGGTATCGGTATAGGGTCATCCCCTATCCGTTATGAAGGTCTTGTGCAACCTGGGAAAAGCCAAGGCGAAGCAAAAAATAAATACTATTACAATATGAATTATTTATAAACATATACTGTGATTTGCAAAATTACCAGCCATTTTTCTCTCTATCCGTTTTGAAACTGTTTTTCCACAGCTACAAAGTATCGGTGGTCAAGCACGGCCAAAATTTGGGAACGTGTCTGCCAAACATCACCATATACCATCACGCATATGTGCTGCTTTTTTTGGAGAAAATTCAACTTGTCAAATCCAACAGCTGGACTCTAGCCACACTTCCTGGAGTTTAATTAACCAAACTTTTGTCACACAAACCCATGGTTACTCGGACGCCTTGACATTGCCATCAAATAATGAGGAACATGTTGGATGGCAAAGTCCAGATTTCCCAAGATTTATAAACATTAATTTAAAAAAATAATCAGGGACATGTTGGAGTTTTCCTAAAATTTTAAAACGCAAAGTCCATCGCCAGGTCGTGCCAGGAGGATGAACTGGGTAGGGCTTCTGGACATATGATATCCTAGTGACCCAATTAATAGATGTTGTAAATAAATGTAATAATACTAATAAAATTAAAAATGATAATAATCATGATGATAATAATGATGATTAAAAAGCAATGATAATAATAATAATAGTGAAAAATAATGATAATAATAAGAATAATCATGATAAAAAAATGATGATAAAAAATAATAGTAATAATAATGATCAAAAATAATGATAATAATGCTGATAATAATAAAACGGATGATAATAATAATGGTAATACTGATAACAATAATAATGGTAATGAAAATTATGTTA
>Ga0126342_10001251_pt1 | contig 34737 bp, 36 predicted proteins | sample Cyp1metagenome_FD_92528 | JGI IMG/M metagenome (GOLD analysis project Ga0126342, IMG submission 92528) | Coral microbial communities from Lord Howe Island, Old Settlement Bay, Australia - Cyphastrea 1 metagenome | ecosystem: Host-associated > Invertebrates > Cnidaria > Coral ...
TCAGATGGCCGTACGCCCCCCCACGTTCAATACGTCTAAATAACTTCAAAAACAGGCCGCAGCGACCTTTTGGGTTTAGCTAAATCATCATCATCATCATCATTATCATCATCATTTTCATCATCATCACGATGGTGATAATCAGTATCATCCTCCACCATTCAGCCAACTATGCTTTCTGAGTGGTGCAAATACCTGGGCACTCCTTGGGCAGAAGTTTCAGGAGATAAGAGCCCACAGGACAAAAACAGTAGTGCGCGATGAAAATGCTTGCTCTTGTCATCTGATGCCGCCGCTTTCTCTTGACACCTCCTTTTCTTGCCTCAGTTGTCCCTTTACATCTTTGTCTCTTGAAATGTCTTTCTCTTGGCACTTGTTTCTTATGGCATCTCTTTTTCGTGTCATCTTTTCTTCTTATCACCTCTATCTTTGCGCATCTCACTCTCATTCTCTTTCTCTATCCCTCTATCTTTCTTGACATCATTTTCACAAGACATCTCTTTTCTTAGCAGCTCTTTCTCTTGTGACATCCCTTGCCCAACGTCCAAGATCTGTTGTCACGAGCCTTGTTGGGCTATGCGGCCTTCCGCCTAGATTCTGTTTTCATTGGTATGACCCAGCTCGTCAACAACACATGATCTCCTGCAAAACTTCCGCCGCAGTTGCAGGCGCGATGGAAATGCAGAGCCACTCCTAAGAGCATGCTGTCCGCAACAGACTGCTCAGGCGATGTTGGCGCTATGCCCGCAGACTGCTCCCAACAGCATGTCTGCGCTGGGTTGGACTGCTTGGAAGGTGCATTTTGTGTTGCAAAGCGCCGAATTTCGTCCACATGCTATCATAGATTAGCTTTCTAAAACGCAATTCGGGTAAGACTTCCAAAAATGCAAGTTGAAGCTGTGAAAACAAAGCTTTCGTGCAAGGCTCCCCCCCGAACAAACGGCGATTGAATGTTCTACTCTACCCTGCTCTACCCTACCTTCCTCTTTTCTGCCCTGCCCAAAGCTACCCAATTTTTTTCTATTGCGCTCTACTCTTCTCTTCTGTCTTCTCTTCTATGCTCTACTTTCGCACTCCGTAAACCTCAGCAACAGGGACGTTTCTTTTCTAAACATCTATGGATCATGTGATACAGCCGGTTCAAAAATCCAAATTTTGAGCTGAAACCATGGACCAGCAAAGGAACTAGGCATTCTTAAAGCCCCAGTGTTTCCCTCGGCCTGGCTCGGCGCGCTTGATGGTCACAGGCCAGAAACCTTCACTGTTGACGCGAATTGAAGCGACCTCGCCAGGAAAAGCGGGCGGCTGGGTTCAGCGTGTCCTATGGATATCTGGCGACAAGCGGCATTGACATCCCTACACTTGCTGTGCACGCTTTCTCTCGATAGAGAGAAAACTTGAATGGAAACCGCAATGGTCAGCAACAGAAACTAAACCCAATCCTCCATAACAACCTCGAGAGGTGTGATTGCCACAGCACCGGGCTTGCCCTGGAGCCTTACTTCATTCCATGGAAGTATCAATTCACAACTTGCCGCTATCAACCCCGTCGCACCTCGCTGGAAGCCAGCAGAAGCCTGGGGCAGGACATGTCAAGTATTCTTGCTCTTCACTCCGTTCTATTTGGCAAGTGTGGGTTAGCTATTAGCTTGGTGCTTGCTTCAATTGCCACAACTTTTCAACCAAACGGGTATGCGTTGAGCCTTGGAGGAAAACCAACAGTTCCAGTTTCACACCTTTGACTTTCACCCTTGCCTCGGAAACAGCAAAGTCTCAGGGGCTTCCAGCTGCCCGTCGTCCTTCCGTGTCTGCAGCGCCACATGGACATGCACCGGCTCCTTAGAGCCCACCTGTGACAGGAAACTTGAGAGACGCGGGGGCATTCACGAGCCACCGGCCACGCGTATGGGTATATGGATAAACACATGGTTCAAAAACATTCGAAATAAATTTCAAGAAGTCACCTACTAATGAATATCCTCATCTGCTTGCTTAGCTGTCCTTCATTCTTGATGAAATACCCCAACCATGAATGTCTCGACCTCGAGTGATGGGGTACAAGTACCTGCTATCCTGATGTTATCCTGATGAGGAAACAAAATAACGTTCTTTATTTGCCAGGTGTAGTTGATTGTCAATAAACGGGTTTCTTCATGTTGTTTTCGTGGCAGGTTTTTCCTAATCAAAGATAATGCTGTAACAGCAGGGACTGGTTTCCTACTTCCCAAATCTTTCAATTCGCGCCTCAACTGCCTCGATGCAGCGGTGCCTGGCAAGAAAACAGGACCCAACAGTCTTGGCCCAACCTGAAGCTGATCTGGCCTTTGAAAGATCAAAGGGGACCGCAGTCTGGGAAGGGTGAAATGGCAGGACGGTCGGTGTTTGCGAAGGCTTTGCTTCACATCATGTCTGGTCTGAAACCAATATTCTTAAGCCTCGCCTGACTAGAGAATAGTGTGCGAAAGTCCCCTGAGCAAACCTTTTCCAGCCATTGTCAGAAGTCTGGGCTGCTTGTCACCTGCTTCTCCAGATTAGTTATCTTCCCGCAGTCAGCTATGAATGTGCTTTCCCATATTCAGGACATCCTCCTTGCCCAAGCTGAAGCTTGTCAATAGTCTTGTCAGCGACCTCACTGTACGGAGCGGCCTTTACCTTCCCCGCCGATGGCTTTCAGCTTGAACACTTTCAATCCGCTTGTTCTCCATAGCCCTTGGGATATAGCAACCTCTCCACTGCTGACTTCTGCAAGAATTTAAAAGCTAATGGGCTCCAGCCAAACTCCACGGGAGCTGCCACCAGTGCGTCGCGCAAGCGGAAGCCTTCCAATGCAGCCAGCTGTTTATGCGGCCAGGTGCCTTCACCGGAGGCATACGGCAAGAGATAGTTGATGGCCTGCTTGATGCTCCGCCCGTCCTTTTCCTGACAAAACGAAAGAAACAGCAGCTCTGTTCAAATTCACTCACTTCTGCGCCCCTAAACTTCTTTCCCAAGTCTAAAAAAACAAAATGCTGCCCACGAACCCGAATGCAGTCACGTAGAGCACTTTGTGAAACAAATTATTTGAACAGTCTTGTACATTTTTCCCCTGTTACCGTACCAGTGCTACAGTGGAATGGGGTGGGGTGCAAAGTACGGAGCGTGAAGAAAGTGGAGTGCTGAGTGGGGAATGTAGTGAGTAGGGTGTGCAATGGGGGATTGTGAAGTGTGGAGTGTAAAGTGTAAAGTCTGGGTTTTGAAGTGTGAGGTGTAGAGTGTGGAGCAACAAGTGTAAAGTGTGGAGTAAAAGTATGGAGTGTAAAGTGTAGAGTGTGGAATGTAAAGCCAAATGTGTGGAGTGTAAAGTGAGAGTGTGGAGTGTAAAGTGTCCGAAATACTGCACCTGCCACGCAAAATGGCATACCACACACAAGGGATCTGCAGCAAATACTTCGCCTGCTACGCAAAACGACACTCTTACCATGTCCGACGCCTGCTACGGAATTTGCAGGTTGCACCACTTGACGCAGCCCTGGCATTGCGATTCGCAAAAAACACGCAACAGCACACGATGCAGCTCACGCAGAACGAATGTCGCCGCGTTTTCAGACACGTGAGAAGCCTCCCAGGCAAAACGACATCAAAACCTCTTTTGAAACCTTTGAGGATGAGAGTTTTGCAGCTTCCCCCACATAGACATGGCGACGCTACAAGAAACCTGAGAATCGAGACGAGACATGTTGGAGCATCAAAACGAGCGTTTCCTGCGAGACTTCCTCAATTTTTCACACTTTGCTGCTTCAAAATCGACGTTTTCCTACGAGTTTTTTCATGAACTCCACAATCTACGACCTCAGAATCGATGTGTCATGCGAAGCTTCCATCAATTTTCATCACATATCACAGAATGCAACGCCTGCCTATCATGGAATTTGCACGTTGTCACAACTTGACGCAGACCTGACGATGCGATTCGCAGAAAACTCGCAACAGCACACGTCTAAAGTGTTGTGCCAGCCACGATGGAGGTCTCCAAAGTGCTACGCTTGCCACGAAAAATGCAACTCATCTTCTGAAAACAATGCAAAAGTATTGCGCCCGCCACACAAAACCATTTTGGGGGCATCATGAAACATGTGGAAGTGTCGCAAAATGCTATGCCTGCGCTACACGACCTATGAAACTTCCAAAAGCTGAGAACTTTTGCAGAACTCGCCAGAGGCACGGCCATATCGCCCTCGCGCGAACGGTTGCAAACGGTTGCGGACGGTTGCGCGACGTCTAGCGAACACACCCTTGCTATTCTTCACGAAAAATGGGGCACCGCCCTTTTGCCAAGACTCATATGCCCACAAATTGACGTCCACATGCTGTCCCAGGTGGGCGAGTTGTGCAAGATGCTTCAGATTGTAGCCTCACATTGTTGTGACATGCCACGTGGGGTTCGCCTGGTTAGGGCCCGCTCGAATATCTGCGCCAAGCCCGATGGGACTGTTCGTGAAATTTTGGATTCTGAATGCGAAGACAGAACAAACTTCTCACGCCTTGTTCCTGGCCAGTTAAGCCTTCTAGGACATGAAATCATCACTTGCAGCTCGGTAGCAGCTGTAGTCCCAGCTGTTCTCTCTACTGATCTCCTGTGGTTGCGAACCATCCGGCCGGATCTGGCTGTCCTGGGACATAGCAAGTCATGGCTCTCCAAGACTCGGACATGTGGGCATGTTGCGAACACGAAGCATCAAAGTTTTGACTCTGGCTGGAGGAAACTGGCTTAGGCCCTGACAATTTTCATTACTCTGTTCACGTAAACTTGAAGAACCGTATGCCCACAGGCGCAGACAATTGACACTAGAAAAATGTCGTGCACCCAGTGGCGATCCGGCGCTTGGGCACCCGCTGCAGCACTTGCCGCGCGATCTCTGGCTTGTCCACAAATAGGGCCTCGGCTGAGCAAAAGCTTTCACGTTTGACTACCTGGGGTGTGCGGCCCGGAAAATGGTGCGTTTTCAACTTTAACACATCCAGTATCATCTTAGTAATAATATTGCAGCAACCCAAAGCAGACCCAAACAATAATTTTCCAAAAAATCATCCTAACTTGCACAAGCTCCCTGCCCCATTGTGTGGGGTTCTTGTTCTTCCCTTCTGCATCTCACCTTCTACTCCTCCTCTCCGACCCCGTCGCTGTCACACACAAAGCCGTCACACAGAACTTTGTCGCACGCGACTCTGTCACACAAAAAATTGTCACACGCACGCGCACACACAGCAATGCCTCCCACACACACAAGGCTTTTTCACACACCCAACTCGCGCTCTCTCTCACTCTCTCTCTCTCTCTCACACGTCTTTCACACACAGCTCTTTCACACACACACACAGCATTGTCACATACACTCTCTCTCACACACACAACTCTGCCATACACAACCCTCTCACACAAACATTGGCGCGCACACACACACACACAACTTCGTCACATGCAACGTTGTCACACGCACACACGCAGCTTTGTCACATACAACTCTTTCACACACACACACACCCACATACAACATTGTCACGCACACACAGCTCTGTCAGACAAAACATTGTCACACAACTCTGTAACACACTGCAGTGTCACACACACACACACGCAGTTGTCGCATACTGTCACACATAGCATTGTCACATATACACATCTGTCATACATAACTCCGTCACGCACGCACACAACTTTGTCACGCACAATATCGCCGGATTGGCGGCACTTGAAGGGCTGCTGTGGCATCTGGTGACATGGCGCTTGGTGACACTCACGGCATTCTTGCGTGGCACGCGTTGCATTTAAGGCACTTGGCGGCCTTTTGTGTGGCAGGCGGGAGGTTCTTGTGTGGCAGGCGTGGCATTTACAGTCTGGGCCATGCAGCTTTGTCACACACGACGCGCAGCGTGCCATTTGCGAGGCAGGCATGGCACTTGCAGCACTTCGTTGGATGGGGTGGACCGCCTTGGTTGCAGTGACGTCGCGGCGTTTTCCAAATGGGAAGGAGCTTTTGCATGGTTGGCGCCGCGGCTTGCTGGGTGGCCTTGGCTGCTGGTGTTTTAGATGTTCAAGGAACTTTTGTGCGGCAGGCGTGTTACGGCTCTTGGCGACGCCATGGCGTTTTTAAGCGGCAGGTGTGACATCGCCACACACACATACTCATTGTCACACACCACATTGTCCCACAACATTCATTCACACGCAACTTTGGTACATACAACGATGGTCAATCATGCCTACCCATGTATGCAGTACATGCGCTACCTTATGCAGTCTTCTTTGCCGATCCGTCTTCCACCTTATCCTTCCCGTTTCCTGCCTGCCCATCCGTATTTTTGCAGGTGCTTGGTCCTTGATGGAAGAAGTTGAGACATGTGGGGAAGTCCGGTCACAAAGCACAAACCCACGAAATATCCAATGAGAAAGCCCCTTAAACAACATGCTGTAAAACCGCTGAAGCAAATCCGAAACTGCGTAAGACACCACCTGCACATCCTCAGTATCAAACCGTCACGGAGGCGGCCATTCGTGGAAAACATCCCACTTCAAGCCTTCATCAAATCTGTGATTTTCTAATTTCCTTGGTGCCTGGACCTGTGCAGCCTGAAGATGAACAGCGTTGGATTCCCTTGGAGAACCCTCGCAGGCAATCATTCTTACAAGTATGTATCAGAGGGGGGGTGAAAATTCATGGGTGGAGATCTAGGTGATTTTCAACAATAGCAATCCGATACTTGGAGCTTACCATAGCTTGAAGAATCTCGTCCAACGTACGACCTGTGCCAAGGCTCGTATTGGGTTGCGTGGTTGTTCTTGGTATTCTCTTCTTCTCGGCCGTTTTTGCTAGTTTGCAGCCACTCCAAGAATTCATTGAACCAGTGGACGAGTCCTACGGACAGACCAGGATGGTACAAGCTGGGCAGCAACCATTCCCTGATAGGTGAATGCACAACATACCGGCCTATTTGGGATCGTTATGCTGCACCAGACAATGTAAGTGTCTCTTTGACAAGCAGCGCTGTACTGTTTCTGACAACGAAAAGGTGAATAATGCAAAAGAAAGATCAAGATGCGTTTGGGGAGATCCATGGCGAGCTGCCCCTACATGGCGGAAGCGTTTTTGCCTCTGTCCAAAACCATGCGTCAGAAGCAGCTTAATGCTTAGCCTTGCATTCAAACCAAGACCTGCTCTGCCAACCCTCCCAGCTACAAATCAAGTAAGAAACTGACTGAGAAATTTACCTTGCATCCGAAACGGGTGCCATAAAAGGTGGATGATGCACATCGTATTTTTCCAGGAGCTTGTCCTGCATGGTCATCTGAGCTCCAGCGTGTGCTGCCTATCAGCAGCCCCACTGCATCCACCAGCTCTGGCAGCCTAGCGGAATCCACGATGCCGTAGCAGCGGCCGTCACACTGTCCGGGGACACCTGGACTATGCAGCTTCTAACCGCCGCTTGAAATGATTTGGCGCCAAGATGTGAGGTTGAATGGCATCTTTTTTTGGAAGAAAATATGATCCCAACTAGACAATGAATAGACCAACCGACTAACCCGTGTGAATCTTGTCCCTGCCAGTGCAGCCTTTTTTTTCCGCACCAGCGCATGGAAGAAAGTATCATGTCCATGCTGAAAATGCTGTCGCATGCCCGGAGACCTTGGCCCAAACCTCCTGGTTGCCATGGTCCCACCGCCGCCCCGTGCCTTGGGCATAGGTCAAATGAGGATTCATCCTCTTTGCAGGGTCCAGAAACCAGGTGCGCAGCAGTTTGGTGGCGTGCTCAGCATAGTCCTCGCGGCCCGTGAAGAACCAAGCGTAGCACAGCGGGATTACCTGAGAATGTCGGCTCGGCGGGAGAAGCGCTGGCACAAATTACTGGGTATTAAGCAGTACGCACAATGCTCTAAGCTAAGAACTCCTGGGTGGCTGTGTGAATGTATTTTGCTTTGGAAGCTCATCCGTTATTCAAAGGAAGCTGGGAGAAAAACTGCCCCAAACTTTTGAGCCAGTGGGTGAAAAACAGATGGTTTGCTGGCAGCAAGGACAAAACCAATGGCAGCAAGAATGAGCTATCATTTCATCTATTCTATACTGACTTTGGGCTTTGGCCATGAACATGGGCCAATGGCCCTTGAATACCTCTTCGGTAGTTGGCCCCTGGCTTCCTGCATGGTCCTAGAAAAATCGCTGCTGACCAAAGGGCTGCTTTCTGCATAGCGGCGAAACGGCCTGTGGCTGAGTTGAGCAGGGCCCATCGCTACACAGCAAGTTTAGGATCATTGTTGGATCTTTCGCCTAATCGCGCGCGGACCGGATTTTTTTTCGCGAGCGGTGAAGCCATCTCGAAGCAGCATGATGCATTGTCGTTTATCAGTTTAGAAAGATTACTACATTGCCAGCACCGCAGCGTCGTCAACTTTTTCGTAGGGGTCCATTTCCATTCGCATCCGCTGAAGGTTCACGTGTGTTGCCCATGTCATCCAACATGCTGGAGAAGGTTGTCGGTGTTTGTCAGAACGCAGAGACTTGACCGTGGCACCTTGATTCAAACGTATCGTCTTTCATGCAATGCCACTGCCAAAGCTCTGACGGACTGCAAAGTTTGCGGGTGCTCTGGACCCAACCTCTTTTTCCTGACCTCTAAAACTTTGCGGTACAAGTCTATTGCTTCGGGGAGATTGCCCATGTCCGCCAGCGTGCTAGCCAAGTTGTTGATCGCGCTCAAAGTAGCGGGGTCGTCAACGCCGAGGCTGCTTTCTTTCACTTCCACGACCTGACGATTCAACTCAGCCGCTTCAGTGCTGCGGCCAGTCCCAGTCAAAGTGAGCGCCAAAACCGCCATGGCCGCCGCCGTATCTGGATGTTGCAAGCCCAGAATCTTTACCCTGGCTGCTAGTAGTTTGCGGCACGATTCCACAAATTCACCTGGCGTTTCCCCCCTTTTGTTAATCATGTCACACAGTATTGACTCAAGCCGCTGGAGGGATTTGCGGGTTCTTGGATGTTGAGGACCCAAGTGCCTTTCCCTGGCTTCCAAAGCGCGCCTTTGCAGTTCCACAGCTTCGCGCAGCCCACCTTTAACATGTAATGCCGCTGCCAAATGGCTGACAGACTGCAAAGTCTGAGGATGCTCAGGGCCCAATGTCTTTTCTCTTGCCTCCAAAGCGGTGCGGTGCAAGTCCGTCGCTTCACCAAGGTTGCCCATGTCTGCCAAGGCAGTAGCCAAGTTAGTGATTGTATGCAAAGTAGCAGGATGACTGGTACCCAACCACCTTTCTTGGAAGCTTAAAACTTGACGATACAACTCAGCAGCTTCAGCGTCACTGCTAGGATTGTTCATGCCAAAAAGGGTGACAGCCAACTCACCCATGGAGGAGACGGTCTCTTTGTGTTCAGGACCAAGTGCCTTCGTCCTCGCATCAAGGACTCGTCGATGCAGCTTCTCAGCTTCACAAAAGTTGCCCAGATCGAACAAGATTTTGGCCAGCATGCTCTGGCATGTCAAAGCTTCAGCGGTCTCAGGACCATGTCTTGATTCACAAAGTGCCAGTATTTCTTGTGCCAAAGGCAATGCCTCTTGAGAGAAGCCACGCGCTCGCAGTACCCAGGCGAGCCTGGACTTGGCGTCCAAGTCCGCAGGTGCGAAGCACGCGCGGCGGCGCAGGGTTTCCAGCAATTGTCCACGTGCATCTTGAACGCTATCTTCACCAGAGACTTGGAGCACTGCGCTGCAGCAAGGAAGCTTTCCCGGCTCCTTCAAGAGCCTGTTCCCAACCGATTCCTTCCCGGCTGCCTCCATGTCTGGAAGTGCTTTAATTGACACATCAAAGGCGTTGACCGGATCGATGAGGATGGGGACACAAAAGGCCCCCCTCGTATATGCTGGAACTTTCTGTGGATCTTCACTATCTTCGTCTTTCTGCATCATGTTGCGGAAGTGGTTGTTTAGCAGCTCACGACTTTGCCAATGGTCGGGAGGAAAGCAGACAATATAGATGCCCTTGTCCCACCAGGTATTGGCGTTTGGCCCTTCCGTTCTTACAGATGCCCAAATCTCAGCTGCCTCCTTGTTTGGGTGCGTGATGTTTCGGAATCCAGGCTCACTCGTGTAGTGGAAAAAAACTTGCCCATCCTGACCCGAAGACAAGTCAATGGCATCACGCCACACCTGAATTTCAGTGGGTCTATGCATCCATGTCCAATCTTCAGCATCACCAAAAACAAAATAGTCAGAATGGCAAAACTCACCTCCTGCGCGGTAGTGTGTCTCGAAGTATTCCTTCAAGTCATTGGTCCTTGCGGTGTTGTCCCTTTTCTGTCCTTTCGGCACGACGGCCGACATGGCATGTGTTGGCTCAAATAGAAGGTCTAAAAACTGCTTCACGCTGATCTGGGGCTCTTGGCCCTGCAGCAGTGCACGTGCTTCCTGCTCTGTGCCACCAATAATCTGCAGAAAGTGGGCCCAGCATTCCCGTGGGAGACCGTTGCGTTGAACCAACAAGCCCTGCAAGATGCTTTCCACTTCGCAGCGCGAGTCTTCCATGCTTAGCAAGGGACAGTTGCAGGTCGCCTGATCCCTAAAACATGGCGGAGGGGGTGAAACTGCAGCATGGCCATTCAGCTCATGTGGGTATGACTCAAGAAGATTCCTGTAGTCCGCAAGCTTGGGTGGCTCAGTGTTGAAGATACAAAAACTTGGGGTGAAGGTCTGCAGTTGCTTTGCATGTTATAGGATCATGTCTGTCTGTGCTGCTGCGGAAGTTCTGATGAATTGCTTAAATTCATTCCCTGCAAGCCTGTTTGACTTATATGATGAAGATCCAGAAGCTAGGCGGACTTGTTACTACACAAGAACTTACACAAGACTCAGTCGGTTTGTGCCTGCACGAGGAAAAGACAATAAATGTGCATCCAGAGATACAAGTTCATGGGTGCTGTTTGAACGTGGCACCAAAGACCGTCAACCTTTCTCAGTGTGCAAAACATTACGATGCTTCAAATTAAGTTTCGGTTCCTGCGCTCCGTTTGGGCAACAAACAAAGGCTACAACTGAGTGCAGCCCCATCCCCCTAGCATTGATTACACCAATAAGGGATTTAAGATGAACCGATCCGTCTAATACTAGCTTGAAATGCCCAGGGACTGACTGTATCAGGGGCCGGGGTTAAAGACTTCTGGCAACGAATTGATCAATCCCCGCCAATCCCCGCCCAAAAAACCGGGCTCAGGCCTGAGTCTCCGATCTTCCCACGTTCCGGATTCTTGTGTCCATCCTTTCGGATGTACGGCAAGCCATCGGGCTTGCTAGGATCTGGCCACCAGTAGGGCCCCACACTGCCTTTCAGGATGCGGAAGCTGCTTGGGACATGATGTGAGTGGTTGGGAGCCAAGGCATCCAATGACATCTTCGTGTAGTTTGGTATGTGCTTAAAGCTTCGTTTTCTGAATCCACGTAAATACCAACCAATCAACGAACTACGGCAGCAGAATTGACCAATGTCCCGGATGAAGTGTGAAAAATCTTGACGGCAGTTCCACTGCACAAGTCACCATGCAGGTGCAAAACACAAAGCAAGAGTCACCTGTAACGCTTCTTTGCACGCAGTTCGAACATGAACGCGCACCTTCTGCACACAGAATCTACTTAATCTACTTTCCACCTCTACTTTCCACCAACGGCATGCTGTTTGCGAGATTTGGTAATGCCAAGTTGAATGTGAGGTTGATTGAGTGTGAGGTCGGGCGCATTTGAAGATGAATGAACGTGAAGTGGCCCTGAGCTTGAACGGCCGTGAGATTGAGTGACTGCGCGGTTGAATGAATGCGAAGTTGCATGAATGTGAAAATGATGTTGTCCGCAAGTGGGAAGGTCTCTGTCAAAAGACCAACGTGGAACCCCGACTCTAGCATTGGCTCGCTCATGGGATTTTCACTCTGAATCTGATCCTCCAAATCCGTTGGAACCCCTTGCTTCTGTGGCAGTCCCCATACCTCCAGCTCCTGGCGCTAATGTTTCCGGCTTTCTTGGGTTCACCGCTGCGACTTTCTGAGAAACAAACATTTATCCCTGTCAAAAAAACAGCACTTTTGCAAACAGAATGACAATGTCTGATCAACGGTCAATATTTTCAGTGGCTTAGACAATTGACGAATCGCACCCCCTATTCTTCAATGGCCACAATGCAAATAAAGCTGCAATCCCGTGCAGCCCATCAACCAGCTATTTTCACAAGATATCCCCTTGCTGGCCATGTATGAGGTTTCCATTTTGCAACAATGCAATTCCTATGATGTAGCCCAAGGGGCAGTAGTCGTGCAGGTTGCCACTGGGCGGCGGGCTCTTCTTCGCCGTCACCGAGAACGGTCCGGCGCTCAGCTTTTCGTCGGCATCTTTCAGCAGCCGCGCCAACGGAGCCTCCAAGGACTTGTCGCCTGATGGGCGCTGTGATTCTGTGGGGAAAGGAGTTGCAACTGGATAACCTGCCAAAAAAGACCACCAACATCGAGCGAATATACGCAAAGCATTAGGTAAACCATCTAACAGAATCTAACATCACTGATCTTGGAGATTTCAGGCAATAAACTGTGGAATGTGAGGTCATGGCTCACCTTGCGCTGTGGAAGGGGGAAACAATCAAGTGGAAAACTCAGGGCATGGGGATATTAGCACCACAAGAAGGCATGCAAATTGCAAAATCATTTTCTTGTTGAAATGAACCGCGCAGTCTTGTCGAAATTTGAAGACGCCACAGCCACATGCAGATTCTACACCATACATCCACCATGTGAAATCCTATCTTTTTTCGTCGTGCAGTCGCCAGCCAGCCATTTTGACCCACCGCGTGCAATTTCTGCCTGCTCTTAGCCGGCGGCGGCTCTCCAGCAATGCAGCGCCATCCAAGAGGAACACCCGTGGTGGGGTGTCATGGTCACTGGATGAGGCGGCCATGGTTGAGAACAGCTATGAACTGTGAAGTAAAACGGCTGGAAAGCTATGACACTTGTAGAGATAAGCCAAGCCAATGGGATAGCCTCATTTTAGGCACTAAGCAACATAAGTTTCTTACCATCCACTTACCAAGCCGATAATCCTCCAAGTAGAGGCGGGATGGTTTGGAAGCGATCAAGCTGCAAAGCATTGAAATGGAAGTTTTGGGGGTTCCATCATATTGAGCGATGCTGATCATCCAAAACGGTGGGGGTACAGCAAGCTCCAGCAGCCAACAACAACCAAAGAGTATTCCAGAAGGATCCTAGCACACCACCTGCACAATTTCATACTTGAAGCAATCATGGTCAAGTGTGTTTCTTTCTTTTAATGCTGTTTTCTCTTGAGAAACGCTCTGCAAAGCACGGCAAGACTTCTTTAACCAGAGGCCACATTCTTGCACAAAAAAAGCCGCACTGTCAGAAACACTCAGAAACTACTCTGCCTCGCTGCCAAGGCATAGAGATGGCGAAAGGCCTCGAGGGCTCATCTTGGAAGTGGCAGGACTATGGCAGATGAATTGAAGGACAGATTTCTTCGAAAAAAAACACAAATTGTGGGAGGTTTCTGTGGGTGACTTTATCAGTGAGGCCTCAACACCCCACCTGCAGGTGGCATCGATTGTCCACCAGGCCCATAGGAAAACGAGGAAACGAAGCCTCAGCTGACAAGAGCTGGCAGCTTGTAGGGAAATGATGCAACGATGCAACATTAAACATCTGAGTGATCTTGGATCAAGAATTAGAACTGCAACTTTGCAAGGGTGCAACTAGGACAGCCGCACTCTGGAAACATCTGGAAACTCTTCATAAATCTAATGCGCTTAAGGAATCCTAAGTCTCATCACAAGTATGCCATTGCACACCACCTCCCTCTGGGTACGCGGCCATCAACAGCGCGGCGATGGACAGGGGCTCCTGCGGTGATCTCCAACCATGTTTATGGCTGGTATAAACCATTAAAATAGAGCTGGTTTATGACATTGCTAACATGAAATAATTTAGAATCACTTGGACACTAGGGAAGATCTCCACGTCAATTCATCGAAAAATGACAGGAATCAGAAAGTCAAATTTAAGGGAATATTTCTTCCAAGGACGTCCCTTTTAGTTTGTTGCTGTCAATGTCAAAACCAAACAAAATCCACACATACCTGATAATATTTCTCAAAGAGATTCGGAGCAATCCCATCAATCTATGGCAACCCTCGAGGCAGAAAAAGTTAAATTCATCACTATTTTAGGATTGGACTTTACCAACTCTATCATTTTTGGGCAGCAATACTTAGAATATAAGCAATGGGTCTAAATCGAACTCATGGGTATTAGCTATACCATCTGGCTATTTAACATAGCCATGGAAAATCCCTTATAAATGGAGGTATTAATGGGAACATCATCTATAAATGGGCAATTTTCCATGGCTATCTTAAATAACCAGAGGGTAATTGATATTGTGGGTAGACTAGCCAAATGGGTTATCCTCCAGTAAACCAACACATCGATGTTTACCATGGGCTATGGGCAGTTCGATGATTTACCGTTTTTTAACATGCTGATTTTCCATAGCTATGTCAATGTACAACAGGGCATTTCCCATTCAATCACCATTTCAGACCATTTCCAATCCCACAAAAATCCCATTCAAACACCATTTTTGTTGATCAACAAATCACCCAAAAATGGGGGTACCCATTCATAAATGACTGACTTTGTGGGGTAACCCCGGTAACCCCCCCTTTTTACGAAAGCTCCGGGTGATCTTCTTCCCATCCATTGCGCCTGGTCAAAGGTGTATCGGCCTCCTCCCAGACAGACCCAGCCAATGGCCATGTGGGTGGCCATGTGCACGCCGTAACCTGCGGTCGCTCCAGCGTAGCGTGGCTTTCCAATGACAAAGGTTGCGGTAGATGATAAGAAGGGGATTCATGATGAATGATATCCAATATTCACTAGATTAATTTAGTGACGAATTCAGAATTCTAGAATAGTACTTTCCGATTTTCCGTATTTGAAAGTTGAATTGTAAGATCAATTGAAGCGACGACAGAAACTGTTCCCCCTTTTTGAAATGGCCCAACAATAATGCCACATTCATCGGTTCAGCAAACCATTCAGAAGTCGAGATCTTAGGCTGCCAGCCTTGTTTTGGGAACCATGTTCAACCAAAAAGTCTCAATCCTAAAAGGATACACTCGTCCTGCCATCCCCAACAGGAAAAGTGTCAGCTAGATGAATCTGGATGATGTAGTCCCCACTACTCAAGCTTAACCCATGACCGCAAAAACATTTCGAACCCGTCCGTTGACCACGTCGACCAGCAACAAAATCTTCGCCTGTGTCCAGGGAGGTCTTCTTCCTCAAACTTCTGAGCGTTCGGAGTGCTGCCAAATCACCTGCCACGACGGCCGTGGACGGGTTGTGGAGGAACTCATTTTCCACCTGGTCATCAAACATGGCTGGGAAACTCATTTCAAAATGCGCATTTAAAACGGACAAGAGCATGGAACTAAATTGGGGATTTCGCAGCACGCCATATTTGATTACCAGAAGGTAACCAGCTATTACATAGCCATAGAAATAACCCCAACTGCGACCCCAAGTAATATTGTTGGTTAGATAAGCTATATATATAATATATATATCATATATCCCAGTAATATCCCCACTAAATGGTTATAGTCTCCTCATTTTCAAGTACCACACCAGCAAACATGATTGAACAACTAGATGATTTTCCCAGTATCTTCTCATTACACACCCATGAAAATCATGGGAAGTTATCCTATTAGAATCCCATCATTTTGCAACTTTTTGCTGGTTAAATCCACATCGAATCCCCATTTTTGGATGGTAAAATCAGCACTTTTTCATGGGGATTTTACCATCCTGCGATGAAAACAAAACATCCGCGCCTGTACCTGCCATGACCATGCCCAGGGCTAAGGCGATGGTGGATTGACATGTCTCCAGGGTGATGGCATCCACATCATCTGCGGGCAGAGTCAAGCCCTGGTTTCTTTTTGGGGATGGGGATACCATATGGAAATACAATAGGATATTGGGATCCCAATAGGATATTGGAATAGAAACCATTGGGATTCCAATATCTGCATCATATTCCAATAGGATATTTCTTTTGGGATGGGGATAGAATATTGATAATATTGGAATATGGGATACCAAATGATACCTATGATGGGGACTGGCCAGATGGATATCATCAACACATGGATTTAGCCTCTGGTCATTTTACGTGGCTTGAATACCACCATTTTGAAAATCCTAAATCATCATAAATCATCGAACTAAACTGGCCATTTCCCATGGCGATTCTAAAAGCAGCAGGGTCAGGGAAAATCAGCAAACATTACGGGGATATCATCAACAAATATGACCAATGGATTGGGGGTAAAGCCGGTAAATTCTAACTTCAACCAACTCTGGGAAACATGAATTTGGGTCAAGAGTTGGTAAAGCATCACATGGGGAGTTCGACAAGATGCTTGGCAGTGATGCCCCTAGTGGTTGGGTGATCTTCGAATATGATGGGTTTTGGTCCAAACCCTGTTCCTCAGTGAACGGCGTCCAACCAGCCGCAAGTGGATCTTCTTCTCTCAATGGTCTTGATCCATCCCTACCGAACTATCCATCGAGGTTGGGTACACTTCTTCCAGAAGTTCTCCACCCATATTGTAACCAAGAGGTGAGCCTCGAAACATGTTAGTTACCCTCTGGCAAAATAAGATAGCTATCGAACATCGCCATTTTCAATAGGTAAATCACAATTTTTTATCGAACGAAATGGGCCTTTCAAGGCTTTGCTCGTCCCCACCTGGCGTGGGTTTGGAGGCCATCAATGCCACGTGCGCATCCGAGCGAACGGCATCTCTGAAGCCCAGCAACCTGGCAGGGAGATGCGATGCTCATGCTTCACTACAGTGACTAACCCCAAAGATGCCAGTAAAAGTTGGACACCTGGAAAATATGAGGGCAAAAAAACATTGAACTACCATCCTTTTTGTAGCACTTTTGGGCATCCTTTTTGGGGGTTGCTATACTGGCAATCTGATGTGCGGCGAAACGATGATGATTTTCAGGCCTGGCAATCAACAACTCCTTCACGGCTTCATTGGAGGAGCCCGCAAAGCGCAAACCCAACGCCAAGCAGGCACCTGCCGGAGATTGTGGTGAGCATGGAGTTCTGAGGTGGATAAAAACTCGATAGTTCAAAATCAAAGTGACAGTTGTACATATCTGATGATATCTCCATGATATATTACCACTATTGTTGGTTTATACGCCCCATTTTTGTTGGCTAAATCCCATGAAATCCGTACCCCATGTGGCTGGAGATTAGCGCCTGCAGCCAAATTCGCCTGGCCGATGTGCAATCCTTTCTGACCCGAGTCCTGGGGTCCTGGGGTCCTGGGGTCCTGGATACTTCACCGGATGAAATCCTGAACCACCTGGGATGGTTGAAAGCCTATAGATAATGGATATGGGATGTTTGCCATCTATCAACTGGTGGATCAACCGCAACCATCCAAATCCTATGCAGAAAGCACCAACTCCTGCCTTGGTTTGTGTGACCAGCAGCCAATCAATGTCCGCCTCAATTTCTCTGTTGGGAGAACTCATGGATTCATTGTGGAGCCCATGGTTTGGGATTGACATTTTCAGATCTCGCGGAGTTGAGGTCCAGCTCCACTTGTGGACAGCTTGGAGAGGAAGGCCGGAGTTTGCCTCTCGAGAAACTCGAGGGTTTCCAAGATAGAATGGCTTTGAGATCTCTCTTAACCTGGTGTTGGTGATAAACTTGTAGATGCAAAGCAGAACCAAACAGGGCAGCCTGTCCACCCATTCGTTGGTGGGTTCGATTTGGTCCCACCTTAGCCGGTGGTGTTGGAAACACCACCTTAGCCCATTTGCTTTGCCTCAAAGGGATCATCAAATTATAGCATTTCTAGTGGGCTTAATATGGGTTAATTAATACGAAGGAGGTAAACCCTATGATCAACCATTCCAATTTCACCAGAAATGGGTGGGATTCAAACCCTCGAAAACTAGAGGTTTATGGCATTGGGTAAACACCACGTTACAGTCTCAGGCTACGAATCAAGGAATCGAGGGAGCCCAAGTGGCAGAATGAGACTCTTTGCCACGATGCGCAGCAAGGCGAAATCAGGGCCTGGGCTCAGCATCGGCAGAATGGCCGAAATCAACGCCATCTGTTTCCAGTGGAACCGAGATCAGAAAACTCACATCTTCAGACCCAAAAAAAACATCAACATGAACCAGTCCCGAGTAAACATTGAGGCCCCCCACGCAGTTGCTCCAGGTGGAACCTTGGATGTTGGGCTCCAGAAAAGTTTGTGAATTCAAGGATTGCCACCTTGGCGTTTTCTCAAACCCATTTTCAATCTTTTCAGTCTTTTTCTTGGCCAAATAATTTGTGATCCAAGATTTTCTGTATATCTGGATATTCTGATCCAAATACACAGATTTTCCTTCAAAAACTGGCAAAAGAAATCAGTCCCTCACAGATTTACAGTTGCGCCCCCGGCAAATTCTGTGGGATGGCTACCCGCGATGCCACAGCTTCGCAGTTGGTACCTGGTCGAGGAAAACTTGGAGGATTTGCCATTCGATGTCAAACTGAACTTGCGACTTGAAATTTCAAAGACTCCCAAATCACTTCGACAGAGAACACTGTATATCATTGTATATCATTGTATATCATTGTGCCATTTCACCACATCAATCTCCCATCAATATCCCTTTATTCACATCATAAAATGCATTGTTCCCGCTGGGAATTCCCATGAACCATCCCGGGCACGCAGGAAGACCAAGGCCAAAGCGATGCAGCCCGCTGGTGCGGTGACGCAGGTGTTGATGCCCTGCGAATGGAGGGCGGCAAGGGAAGATTCATCTGCCATCTTTCCACTGATCGAAATTCATGAAAATCTAAAACATGGTTTTTCATCTAAATGGGGAGTTTGTATCCATACTGGATTCGAATCTATCATGCTAGGCATCTTCCGCATTTCCGGCAGAAAATTCTAGACAATTCCCAGTTTCTTTTTCGCAGATGCTTCTCAACCAGGGCCCTGGATAAATGGCTGGACGCGGTTGGAATGCAGTCCTCGGGCTCCCAGAGTTGACACGTGCTCTCCTGGCTCCACATGACAGATTTTTGTGATATGGGGTCTGGACATAGGATACCATCAAATGGCTACTTTGATAGGAATCATATGGAATGATGATACATCATCAATTTTAGGTTATCCCATTGACAAAACCATATGGATGTTCCTTCTCAGCCATGGCGAAATCCTCACTACACGGGGGTTTCCATAAATGGGGTACCAATAGCTGGATGGTTTATAAGGGATTTTTCCCCATCTATAAATGGATGATGACTGGGGGTACCCCTATGACTTAGGAAACCCCTCTATATGGGTCACTTTCAGTAAACCATGCGTCACTTGTTTCGCCTGTCGCTGGGTCTCTCTCGTTGCAACACCTGGCGTTCAGGGATTCATGGGACTTGGGGATCTTCACACCTTGTTGCTGAACATTTTTTAAAGGTGGATTAAAAAGTGATTTCCATTGATTTCCGGTAGCTTTAAAGTTTATAAAGCCATGCTCCAAGATGTTACCAACTCGAGCGACCAGCTTGGAGAATCTGCACCTGGCAATGGCATCTCCGGCCCCCCCAAGATGTAGCCTGGAGGTTTGAGCGTGGGGAGATTGGGTGTCTACAACCAGAAAAACTGTTGGGGTCTGAAAATGGGATCTACCCCAAGGTGGCAACTACCAGTGGATGGAATGGTAGCCTGCCAAACAAAGCCACAAATGGGCTTGTCATTGATCGTCCAATGAATTTGTTGGACCCGCTTGATCCCGCAGAAAAAAGTGTGGTTGCCCCTGCAGGTCTGATATCTTCCTAAAAGCGGGCAACCTGCTCCCGCGAACAGCTTCCCCGGCGCATCGTTGGATTTTCATCCGCAGCCGGGCTGCCCCACGCAGTAACCAGGTGTCCAACCTTGGCCCCTGGATTTCATCCCGAGGTATCCAGGGTTCTCAAGCCCCGGCCCCGTCTTCTAGGAATCATCCTTCTATATTAGTTGGTCATATACAGCTACACCACCATTTATATTCATTTAATGAGTATGGCCAGAAATCATTAAATATAAACCACTGCATATATCTTATGCATTTCATACCATATCTATCTATCTATCCATCCATCCATCCATCTATATATCTATATCCATTCTATCCATATCTACCCTAACTATTCATATCCAAACAATGATTAAATTCTTATCCATAATATCCATTCAGATCAGTATATACATGTACATATATATATATGTATATATATATATTATATGTATATATATATGTATATATATATGTATATATATGTATATATATATATATGTATATATATATGTATATATATATATGTATATATATGTATATATATATATATATTATACATATTATATTTATTTCATATCATATATCCTGAAATTCCTAGTAAATTCCGTGGTTTTTCTCCTCCATTTTTACCTTCCAAGGTGCTGCAGATCCGCCAAGCCAGGGGCATCGGAGCCCTGACCCAAACAGATGCAGCCCAAGGCGAAGCCTCCGGGGGGGTTCCTAAGAAAGTCATGGGGGTAGCCTCAGTCATCACCCAAGTTGACCATTTGAGTAAAGCTATGGTGACTTGGGATCCCTCATTTTGTCAGAAAGCGCCATATCTGAATCGGATTGGATCATTGACATAGCCCGTGGAATGTCAATAATTGACTCTGATATCCAAGAAATCACAGCTCCAATCATTGAAAATTGGATATCTATCTCAGATTGGATGACAAACAAATGGACTCGTGCGACATTGGGACATTGAATCTGATCTTCTTACTATTGAGGAAAGAAAATCAATAGGATGCTAGGGAGTCGTCAAGGAGATTTAAGGACATTTAAGGCGATTTCCAGACATTGTTCCGATTGGGAATTGGGATATTCATCCCGAAACAGTTTAGATGATTGTTTTTGATGAAATAATTGGATTGATATCAATATTCCTAGATGCATTGGGATCATGAGCCAAGTCAAACATCTCAGGGGCATGTTTATTGGGAATATTCTCAAAATATTTTCAATATTGTTGAATAGCACTCGGAATGTGTATGTACATATATATATATATATCTACATATATATATATAGATACATATCAACTAACTATATAAATGGATCAGTATTCTATGGGATGCGATAGGGGGTACTTTACAGCTACAAGAATTGCACAAGCGAAACCGAACGATGATAGCCACCACTGGAGTACTAACGGTGCGTATACCACCTGACGGAAAGGATTGAACGCGGGTCTGTCCGGTCAAAAACCGAATTCCCACCACAGCCACCCATTTTGACTTGGCCAATGCAACAGCCCACCGCCTCCCTGGTTGAGATATGACCAGAATCTTTGTACATTAAATCCACATGGAGCAGCGACCAAATCCTCAACGACTGATCCATCGCTGCCGCTTTGCGGCCAAGCATGATGATTTTCGCACATTAACCATGCAACAGCAGAGGCAACAAAAACCAACGTGACCAAGCCTTCTTTGATTCCCTTGAACCAAAATCTGGATCTGAAACGACAAGAAAAACTGCTGACCTCAATCTGCCATTGCGTTTTCTTCAGTCATCTCCCCCATCACGTCTGCATCCGGCGGCTCAGCATCATCTGCCTGGCCCATCACCAGCACATGAGAATATGCAACGCGAATCAACTTAAACTTGGAGATTTTCAAAACACTCAAAGTGTAACCATCAGCGAAGTCGTAAGATCGTCACCAACATGATTGCTGCCCCGCACATCTGGGGATGGATCAAACAAGTACCAATGGACGCATCAAATTCGTCAATTCTTCGGTCAAGTTAGATCGGCTATGTCCGCATTTGCGGCTTAAATGGCTTAAATCCCCCTCATCTCCGGTCAATTTCCCCAATCTTTGAAGTACCACATGTTAAAACTGCAGTTTTTAAAACCGATGGTGAGATATCCAATAAAACCCGGTTATACCATGATATATATTTCGAGCTAGGCCAATTCATCGCCTTTATATAACATCATAACCAATTTCAGTCAACAAAACCATGGCTTTTCCCAATGATTCACCAGAAACCTCGCCTCTGGCGGCCGAGGCCTTCCCGAGCGGTTCGCGGTTCACGTGAAACGAGTTGTGGTGCGGGAATTCGTGGAAGATTCTTTGCATATCTACATATATCATTACTATAAATGAATATCAATGATATGGGAGAAACAAAAACAACTGGGAAAAATATCTATGAAGGTTCCATCCCCATTTTCAGTTTCCATGAAGTTCGATGATGCCATAAACCTTCATTTGCTTCGATGATTTTCCAGCCACGTTTGGCTACAGACTAAAATGAAGTAGCCAACAGAAAGACTCTGCACAATTTAATGCAGGTCCCAAGGAAATCCACTGAACATGCTATCTTTCAACCCCCAACTCCACCTCTTTGTCTTTGGCAAGGGAGCCAGGCGCAATCGTTCGGGAAGCAGGCGATAAATCACCTGGCGATTTGATAATCCCTTGGAAAATACTTGAAATACAGATGCTTAATGCTGGATAAGCATGTGGTCAAATCATAATCCAGGATGCTTATTACTGGAGACTTCATAATCCAGTGAATTCAACTGGTCACAAGGACGTTGTGTTACCATGAATTCTGATCATGCCCAATACATTGGTTAGTCAAATTCCCCAACGAATCATCAACCAATCAACACGTATCATCTTGCTGGTTATGTATATTCCATCATATCGCCGTTATATTTATCATTCAATGCCCATAAAATAGTGATAATCATCAACCAACCATACTTTCTCGATATTTATCAATTATATCCCCATATGCTTGATGGCTAAAATCTCATTGAAACTTCAAAGAAAAAATGCCGGGTCCCGATGGAACTCCCCATGGAACATAGATGCTATGACCCTCTGAGAGTGGATTTTCCCATATCCCATGAGTTTCCCATCTTTTTCCAGCTATAAACTCCCTTTTTCCCATGATTTTCCAATATTTTCCCATGATTTTTCCTTTTTTCTGGGATCTTCCCAGCTTTTTGGCCGCCCCGCCTCCTGTCCCTTCATCCGCAGCAACCACCGGGGAGGATCTACAGAGGTGTCCTGGTGGCTTAAAAATGGTGGATCTTTCCATGGCAAACTGTTAGTGATAACCAGAGGGTATATTAATCTATTTCCCATATGGAAACCTATAGCTACTGGTTATAATTGATAATATGGGCTTACCAACCAGTAGCTATTACCAGATTACTATCCCATATATACCCGGCCTGGTAAACATACGAAAAACGATGGAAAGATCCACCATGCTATTAATAGGTAAATCAACTATTTCTATGGGCCATTTTCAATAGCTATGTAAACGTTTATCAGAGGGTAAGGCCAATTTTTCAGGGAATATCCCTAGAAAATCTGGCCAGAAATATGGTACAGTCCATTTTAGGATCCTAAAATTCGCATTGGACTGGGAGTACCCGCCATGACTTAGGAAAGTACCAACGATGGGTGGTTTGATGGAAAATCCTATTGAGATGAATGATTTGGGGGTAGCCCTATGACTTAGGAAACCACCATATTATGGCATCATGATATGGTCATATTGGGATATACGTTCATATGGATAAAAACAACAATTCACTGACCTGAAAAGAGCTGTTATCATACGACCATTTAGAGATGATTTTTCTTTTTCTTTCGAGAGCATTGGTGTCCATATTGGGCAGCGCTCAACATGAAACATATTTAGACATGATTGCCCATATATAAACCATCATTCCAGCGACGCAACAGTGAGGTCACAAGTAAGACCCGAAAAAATAGACAAGTAATGTCCAGTAATTTATCACTATTTTAGTAGGTTTTACCAACTTCTATCATTTTCGGGGTTGCTATAATTAACACCGATATGAAAGTAATATGATACTGAGAGGAAAGATCAAAAATGATATAGTACTGACATGACAGCGATATGTTTTAGAGGATTTAAGCTAAGAGGGATATGATACCGATACGATACTGACATCATGAGATGAACATGATAGCGGAAAATCGAACAAGGGATTCCAATAGTTCTGGACATGGACAATCTACCCTCTGGTTATGACATTCACAGTTCGCCATGGTATAGATGGCCTATAGAAATAGATGGTTTACCGAACTTAAAAATGGGTGGATCTTTCCATGGCAAACTGTTACCCTCTGGTAATTTAACATAGCTATGGAAAATGGCCCATTTATAGAGGATTTACCTATGGAAATGGGGATTTTCCATAGCTATGTTAAATTACCAGAGAGTAAATAACCAGAGGGTAATAAAATCCCACCATTGAGTGCGATGATTCTCCCATGAAAAGCTCCGTGATTTTTTTGCTGGTTGCTGACATCATCTCAGATCATCGGGTCAACCATTAGTGGAACCATGGCAGTGGTCTGTGATAGCGCGAAAGTGGCAAATCAAAGATGATAAGCTTTGTCTTCTCAAAGTTCAGGAACCACAACCAAGTAAAAAAAAACTGGGCATGCTGTGTTTTATCAGGTCCACTACTTAGCTTCGAGCAACCTGGCTCCAAACAACCACAGCAAGCTCGCGCCGGGTTACCAATTGTAGCAGCCGACCAAACTGGCCATTCAGCTCTGCCTCTGCCGCAGCATAGCTTCTTGGTGAAATATTTAAGAATCTAATAACAATGGAAACAATCGCCATGAAAGAGTGAATTAATGAGGATAAACATGAGGATGTATGATATACATCATATGATTGCGTATCCCTATTCTTTCATATAATAACGGAGATAATGGGTGTATATATACATATATATATGTATCATCTATTTATATCATGGCATAACATAGGGATATCATAGTTGATACCAATATCCCACACTAGTAGCATTGGCGAAACATCTTGGTGATACCCCCGAAGATGTCCCGTTACCTCCCACCATCCCCATGATTTCCCCATAATTTGATGTGGTTGTACAATAGTCTCCAAATTTTTCCCCAATACTTACAGTTAATTGCTATGATTAATTGTTTAGTTCACACATCAGTTATAGTGCCATACAGCTAATCAATTATTAAATGTTGTGTAACAATAATAATTGATGATCAGTTGTTAATATCCCCAAGAGGTTATTTCTGTAGGATATTGGCGCAATCATTGGCCGCGCCTGCTGCACCAAGCCACGAATCTTCACCCGTCGACCAGGACGCAAGGCCTCGGGCTACACGGCGAGTTTTTGAAAGGAGCCCTGCCTGCAATGGATGGGTAATTCCCAATGCCATCTTTACCAGCCATTTTTTGGACCAGAAACCACCGACATGGGGGTAAAATGGTGGGACATCATGGGATATGCGGATAACATCTGAAATATGGATTGTTAAGGGAAAATTGTCAGGAAACCATGGTGAAAAACCCATCAACCAAAGGAATTTTCCTGCAGAATCTCTCTCGGATCCAAGGATTTTTTGTGATATACAACAGATCTTTTTATGCGGATATAATGGGATCTATAAGAAGCCAAAATGATATGAGCGCCTGAAAATGGGATTGCATACCTTCGAATTGCCATTGTTTGGGTTGGCACCCAATGCAGCCGCAACTTTTGGTCCAGCCATTTCAACAGCAGTTCTTCGCCCGTTTTTCTCGGGCAAGCAGCTGGTGAGCTCCTCATATTCTGCACGAAAAAGCTCTGGCTTCATATCTGGTGGTGATGCCACACCACAACAAACAGCTGTTAGTTGGGGTGCTGTTTTTGAAAGTTTTCCCAGTTCGTGCTTGGAACATTGAAGAACTATATAAACAAACCCATCACCAACCAGATTCACAAAGGGATCACAGCCTGCCTTCGCTTTGCTCCAGGTGGCACCCGTTTCAACAAATTCGGAACTGCAGCGATCGCTGTGTCAGATGATCATCATTGCAGGTATGCTGGGAGTTTGATTCCCAAGTCTTCGAGCCCCCATTTTATGAATTGTATTTCAACATCAAATACCATCTGATAATCAATACCCTCTGATTTCATCAAACATGGCAATGGACAATTCACCATGTATAGCGGATCCCATGAAAAGCTCCATTGATAGAGAGTTATAGTGGCTCATCAATTAGCCGATGCTACCCTCTGGTAAACTAACATAACTATGGAAAATCACCATTTTTAATGGGAAAATCCACTATAAATGGCCATTTTCAATCGCTACGTTAAATTACCAGAGGGTATATTAAACCATGACCGTTCAAGGAATGGTGCACACTTTTCAGGATCTTAGATCCTGACCGTTCCAGTTTGGGGTATGCTGTATGGCTATGGGGCACGGGGGCCCGCGGCAAACATCAAAGTAGCTGGGATTTATGTATGTGAATCCCCTCCAACTATGGTATAATCACTCGCTTCATCCGTACAAAAATCCCAAAGTTCATCAGCAGTTTCCAAACATCATACGGTTGGGGTTATATACCGCATGTCTATTCAAATCGCATGATTTTTGGGTCGTTACCTGAATCAATCCAACAAGAATGATTAAATTCCAGGATTCCATAAACTGAACTATTTACATCTTGGTGGATTAATTGGTGAACTCAAGATTAGTTCATAAACATTGATCCATTGGTTGAATTAACCATTAGTCAAACACCATTATTTTTGTTGGTGGTTGACTAAATTCATCTATAATCTATAAAACATGGTTAGTAAAATTAATCATCAGTTAACCATTAGTTAACTGAAATAGTTTAAGTAAAACCGTTAAGTTAACTGAGATACTATAACTAGTTCAAGAAATTATATATAACTAGTTATATTAAATTGTTCATTGTTAATAACTGAGTAAATTGTTAATTGTTAAGATAACTAGTTCTATAACTAGTTAAACCACATTTTTTCCATGAAACAAATGACGTCCGGTCGATCCTTCATCCGGCACTGGCATCATTGTACATGGCCATGCTCCGCACCGGCGGGGCTGAGTAGGTATAGCCGCGGACGTTGCTCCTGCGCAACACAAAGATGACTGGTGGACCGGTGAAACAGCCGTTTGGATTTGATGTGTTATTTATTGGTGCGGCCGGTGCGGCCGGTGCGGCCCCCCACTGTTGGTTTAGTTGGTTGAAAAAAACCTTTTCTATGTAAACAATAGTTATAAAGCCCATAGAAACCACAGTTATTGGACTTATAAACCAAATTAACTCTCTACACACCCCACTTTGCGGCTTCAAACCATAAGGGCCTGATGCACGGGGAACCATTGAGATCAGGTGGACCTTGTCAAGAAAAAAGGCACTGAAAATCATCAGCCCATGAAACATGGCCATGGAAAAATCTCAGGTTTATTGGTTGGACTATTGAAATATACTGAAGTGTATGCTGAAGAAAATGTATCGCTTGATTGTGTAAGAACTCTTAGTACCTGTAGTCTTGGTTTTTGAGACTATCTGAGTGGCTGGTTGATGGATATCTTTGCGGTGACGATAGCAGGTAGTAAACAATAATCTTGGTACCTGATAGTAAATATACAACAATAAGCATCCCCAGCAAGAGGTGTCTTGCTAATCAATAGTAAACAATGATCCAATGAACATCAATAATAAGAAATGACCATGATTGTTTGAGTGACAACAATCCATAATCATGATAGTAAATAACTATAGTTGATTACCATTGTTGATCATTGACTATTGATGATTATTGATAACCACTATCAATTATTACCAAATACATGGCCAATCGGCCAGATACCCTGCAAAAAATGACAAAAAAACTTAGCTGGTTAGTGAGTAGATCATCCCATTGATACCCATCCAGTCGATTGACCTAGATACGATTATTGATTATTGACGACAATTGATGATTATTGATTACCAGAAAATTGGTTACAAATTGCTCAAAAACGCCCATGAAAAGTAGTTCGATATATCACCTATAAACCATAGTTCTTGATAACCAATAATTACCTATAAGCACTATTAGTTATTTCCAATTAGTTAGAAATCATAGATATATCACCTATAACCACTGTCAATTAATGATGATTATTATCTATAACCATTAGTTCTTACCTATAACCATTAGTTATTGATGATTATCACCTATAACCACTATCAATTATTACCACTATTAGATTCTCCCCCATCCACCACCGACGTTTGAAAAACTCGTGGTTTCACGGGCTGTCCTGGTGGGCTCCGGTGGAGGCAGCCTGAAAGCTCCCCATGGAATGCCAGAGCCGAATGCCATGGAATCCCATTGTTTTACTATAGTTATTGAATGGGAATATCAAAATTTGGGAATAACTATAATTACAAGTTACTATAATTATGTTAAGTTACAAAAAAAGATGTGTTTTTGATAATTATCAAAATTATGAATGACAAACATGGAATTCCATAAGGGAATGATTCAAGAGCACTTGAGAACCAATCTCGGAGTCCAAACCAGTGCAGGTATGACTCAACCCGTGCTGGATTTTTGACGGTCGTCATGCCTAGCTAATCCCAATCAATGTATCCAGAATATCCAGTTGGTTAGATAATTTAGGTATGTGTTATACCCCAATTAATCCAGATATCGGTACGTGTCAAGATCCGTATATTCACACTTAACAATTGTTGCTTTTACCCCATAAACCCAAGTTCCATTTATGCCCCCAATGATTGGGAGGTTTACACCTTATCTATCCTCCCATTTATATATCATAAATTAACATATTCTTGGTATGCATACACATATACATATCCGAACTTCTAGATATTTATGTGTTGGGACTATTTATATCCGGGCTTTACAGTTTTTAAAAACCATGAACCATCCATTCACCACCCGGCTGGTCACTGATCCCGGCTGAGCGGCTGATTGAACTTCTCATCTGCCTCATCTCGCAAAGCCTGGCTGTGAAGTTGCTTGGTGGCTCGAAAGCCTGCCATTTTGATCTTTTTGCTTTTATGGGATTTAACCTACCAAATTTGGGACATCACATTTTACCAAATTTATATATATATACATATGCATATATATATATATACATATGGGTACCATCAAAGAAATATCTACATAGACATAGAAAAACAACCATTGGTAGATCATTTTACTCCGGTACCCATGGATTCTCATGTAATTTTTCTAAAGCTAATCTGGGATCAACTTGGAATGGGGATGATCATAGGAAGATCATCGCAAACCTGACCCATCAAACAATGAAAGGATATGTGGCAATATTTATGGACAGAAAAATCCAAGCTAATCTAATCGTGAACAAAACATAACTGTTCCCTCTCTCTGGTTCACAGTAGCTTGACATGAACCTTCAAACGCCCTTCTGACCCTCTTGGATATCTTCTTCTAAAGCAAGATGGCAATATAACATCCACTGATATTGCTCCACTGGTATTGGTCAACATTTTTTAGACACCAAAGACAACGAGTTGTTAATATTCTCAGTGCCTTCCCATGTTTTGGGTGTCCTTTCTAGCCTTGCCTTTCCCCAATCCTACGTTGCGTAATCAAACCTCCCTATATTTCGGTGATTCAACTCCCATATGTTTCCTTCGTTCACATCACATGCGGTTGATTTCCTTTTTTCACTTTGGCTTCCTCAATTTTTCTGGATTTGCTTCAGGAACTCCCCAAAAAATCCCTATAGATAGCATCCTGTTGACATGAAAGAGAACATAATACTAATTATTACTCATTATATATTATATCATTAATTAATTAACATTATATATTAATATTAACATTATATATATGATATATTATTATATTATATCTATGTCATCAATGTTTCATTAACATTCCCTATGGATTCCCCAGTCGTCGTGGATTTCCCGGAAACTTTTTACCTCCAGGTTTCACCCCATCTCAGGTCTGCGGAGCACCTGAAACATCTCCCCACCATAGTGCTGCACCCCTGGGTCCTGTTCCAAGAGAAAGAACATACCCTCTGGTAATTTAACATAGCTATTGAAAATGACCATTTATAGTGGATTTTCCCATTGAAAATGGTGATTTTCCATAGTTATGTTAGTTTACCAGAGGGTAACGTAAGACTCACCAAGTAACAACCGGAGTTTTTGAGAACGTGAGATATCACTGGACGTTCGTGGGGTTGTACCCACTGGGAGCTTGAGAGCTGCTCGGAATTAATGTTCCCAACTTGGCACTAGTAGGACTCTACATTTTTACCATGCTCAAATGATGGTTGAGATCCATTTGTCCGGTAAACATGCTATATCTTAACCAGTCTCAATCCAAAAAATATCCTTGGAAAAAGGTTTCTTTGACTCAAAGGTCTCCATGACTCATTTCCATGAAACCATTTTCCACTGTGATTCCAAACAGTTGGTTTATCCAGTCACATCAACGGAATTTTGTTCCCAGCAACCTGACCAGTTGCAACCACCATTTCGCAGCTGTTGCCTTGAAGTTGTTGCACATCTGTCTTCGATGGGCAAACATCAAGGATGGCAGGTAGTGTCGACCCCATTTCGTGAACCTTGGATGGAGCCAAGGGGAATGGGGGCCATGTGTCCATGTGCAAATACATGCCGCAACACTCCTGCACCTGAGTTATCACTTGTTGAGATTCTAGAAAGTTTTCTCATCCCAATTTACATATATAATTATGTATATATATATATATTGATACATGGCGAGTATCATCAAAATGATTTGCTGCCACCATGATCAGTTCTTGGTGTGGCTAGGTGTGGCTAGGTTTGGCTATTGAATACAAATCCACACAACTCAACCAAAAATTAAGACACGCCTGCATTATCCAATTTACGTTGACGGTAACTGACCCCAACAATCTACTGCTCGTTGGTGCGAATCATCCCAAATGCTTCGATTGTCCATCCAAAATATATGGTCAAGTGCAGTGACTTGATTCTCCCAACCAATTTTAAGAACCCTGCGTTGGGGGTAGCTCTTGTATCGCCCATGCCACAAAAAACATCCGTTTTTTTGGTATTTTTTCATGTGAGTCCCCCAAATTTCGATTGGAATTTCGGTAGCATCAAAACACCGTTGGTTCTTGGCTGATCTGGGGACCATGATCTCAAATAAGCTGGGAAAAAATGACAGCACCAACAAGTTAGTTTCTTCTGGATTATCACTCCCAAATATGGGTGTATATCCCAAAATCACATTATTGGTTATATAAATGTATATCCCACTATGCACTGTCATACCCTCAATAAATGTTTGGCTTTAGACACTCCGGCCCCATCAATAAGCCATTCGTATAACCCATATATATATGTATATATATATATATATATATATTGTACCTATAAATAACTAACTAACAAAATGAATAAACAACTAAACAAATGGATAAATCAATCAACAAATCAATAAATCAATGCAAAAACATCCCATCATGTCCCTTTATACGCCCATCAATGCTTGGTTTTAACCCCCCCGGACGCTTTGGTCGTTGTCAGCCCGATGGACGCAGCGAGCTCCACGGCGTCAATGGCTTCACCCTGCAGATCCTGCAGCAGATGGAGGATGAACCTTGGCGGTCGCAGAAGGGTTGGATATCAGACATTGGGAGAATCATTGGGAGAATCATGAAACTTTATTGGGATAATACTGGGGATAATAATGAACATATAATAATAATAATGATGGGATACATTCTGGTAATTTAACATGGCCATGGAAATTCACCATTTTTAAGTTCGGTAAACCATCTATTCCTATGGGCCATTTTCCATAGCTATGTTAGTTTACCAGAGGGTAATCATGAAATTTTATTGGGAGAATAATGGGGATAATCATCATGGGATATTTCATGGGATGCCAATGATAAATTATGAAATTATATTGGGATAATAATGATAGGATAATCATGAGATTATTTACTGAACTTATCCCAATTATCGCATTGGGATAAAGGATTGGGGGAACATTGGGAAATTCATAGGATAATTATGGATAATTGGGATAGCAATGGGATATGTGTGGGCAAGTGAAATTGCAGAAATACACCGGAATTTTTGCGGATATTTGGAAAGTAAGGGCTTAAGTGCTTAAGATGGGATATATATATATATATCACTTATATAAGTGATATATATATATATATGTATATATATATATGTATATATATGTATATATATATATATATCATGGGTACATCATGGCAGCATGAGGATACTTAAACACAATACTTGGAGGAGTGATAAGCCACCTCCAAGTGGAGACTTCATGGCACAATGAGACATTGGGCGTTTGGATTAAACTGTTGAATTCCTGTGATCTTTTTGAAATTGGAGAAATGGATATCATTGATACCGTTTGTGCTGCCCCACAGAGTGTCAGGCTTTAATTCAAGTCTAACTCTACATAGCACGCACGACACACACACACACACAGTTCATTGCATCACCTTAGGACACAAAACACTGCGTCGTATTGACCACGGTTAGTTGACATCGGGATGATCTTCAATGAGAGCACAACTATGGACATGGAGCTACATGGGTAAGCACCCGTTCTGGGGAAAAAATTACAACGGCAGTGAAGGGAAGGCGATTTCGGGAGAGTTACCCCCAATCCTAAGCATCATACAGAATTGAGCAAGATTCAAAACACAGGTTGGTTGATTATCATCATCTGGTTGATTATCATCCATAAAAAGTCATCATCTATTCATCTGGGATTATAATATCTGGTAGATTAAGGATATTGTCATCCATGAACTGGGAATGCCTTTGACCAACCGCTATATGGGAATGACAGAGAGTTCTGAACATACGGTACCCAAAATTTGCTGCTTCATCGTTTTCCTGTTCAACAGCCATGTCGAGGTACCCCCCAGACCTTCAGACCCTAGCTCATGGTTCTACATCCCAGTGCATCCCCATGAAACATTGCCATAACCATAACATACCTCCACGACATTTCTACCATCATTCGTTTCTTTTTTCTCAGATGCCTAAGAAAAACCCTCTGGTGATCATGGCTATGGCCTTGGAATATCAGTGCGTTTTTATGGGGGCTTTCCTAGCCAGGCATTTTTGACCACCGGTAGGCTGAAATTCCATGATTATCCCATCATCTACCCAGTATTACATGAAGATATCCCATTGTGATATCCCCATATCCCCAGAAAACTTGGGGGTGCAGTTTGGTCAAATTTTTGTCGGATATACTTCAAACCAGTTTACTGTGGCCTCATATCCCATCTTATGGAGGTCATTATCCCATAGTTACCATCTGGTTATTTAACTTTTTTCATGGAAAATCCCAACCATAAATGGAGGTTTCTAGCTGGGAAAATCATCTATTTCTATGGGCCATGGCTTAACCATGGCGAACTGTCAGTCATAACCAGAGGGTATAGCCACTAGTAGCCCCAGCTCCTGCACCCCCAAGTATAACCCCATTGGTTCCCCATGGCCAGTGGCGGATCTTGATCATAGCCATCCTCCAAAGACTTCTGTTCTCGGCAATTCGAGAACAGGTGTCATGAAACAGCCGGGACGTCCCCCGGAGAATTTGACCGGAAATTCAACGGGAAATACTCCCTGAGGGTAGAGCCTACATGTCCTGTAACATTCCCTTGAAAACAAGTCTGGGAGTTGAGCAATAATAACTGTTCGACGGAGCGACCCATGAATCTGGTTTGACAGAACGACCACTGAAATTTTGATGCGAGCGATCCAAAGTATTCTTAATATTCCAATCAAAAATCCCAACACTGGAGTATTTTTTTAAGAACACAAATTTCTGGAATGCCTAAACTCCACACTTACTGTTCAAAATGATGTCATTGTGGTTTCCAACCATGGGGTTATTTGGTCAACATCATCATCCATTTCACCAAGTCGTCCGCCCATCTATTTAGATATGTGACATACCCAAATCTATCCAATTCTGGTTTATATTTGAACATACCCATTTGAAAATCTTATAAAAACACATGTTTCAAAGTCTTCAACATATATCCGTACACCCGATAACCATAGTAAAACCAATCATCTGGGTACATTATAATATTTCACTAACTTGAATCTTGCGGCCATAAAAGGGGATGATTTCCCATATATTAACCATGCTTCCCTGGGTTCGGTCGCAGTGAGGAACCATTTGGGATGGTTACCCTCATCTTAGCTCCGAAGTCGTGGCACTTCAGGTCGTTGTACAACTCGTTGTCTTCCGATCTTTTTATGGCTTCCCCGATTGTCCCATTGAACATCATTATTGTTGCTTGAATCCCCGAAGACTTTCTCCATTTCATCATTTTGCTGGGTAATTCGAATGTTTAGTACTACTTCCTGGTTCATCCCACGACTCGAAATAGGTGGTTGGTGTTTCCTTTGGCTTCAAATCCAATTAGAAAGGGGATAGCCCACTTAGCGGACTTATCCATCAGGGTTATTAACCACGTACTTTCAATCGAATGATCCTCCAAGGAAACCATCATCATGCCAAACTATTCCATACTCCCAGAATTATCTTCATTATAGACCCATAAGATCTGGCCAAATTACTTTAATTCTTACCTCGTCTCCCTCGTGTCTTAATTTGTTCCCCATGATTACTGTCCTCGTTCGTTAATTTGCAGGTGCAAATTAAGGCTTTACCTCGTTAATTCGA
>Ga0126342_10001252_pt1:5000-34736 | contig 34736 bp, 25 predicted proteins | sample Cyp1metagenome_FD_92528 | JGI IMG/M metagenome (GOLD analysis project Ga0126342, IMG submission 92528) | Coral microbial communities from Lord Howe Island, Old Settlement Bay, Australia - Cyphastrea 1 metagenome | ecosystem: Host-associated > Invertebrates > Cnidaria > Coral ...
ACTTGTGTTTTATTATGGTTTTAACACTTTGTTTGCGGGAGAGGACGTAGCTTCAGGATGTGGGATGTGTGTGTGTGTGTCATTTTTTGGCAAGCACCAGGGCCAAGGTCTGAGATTGAAATGCCAACTGCAAATCTTCCCAACTACTTCTTGGTCGATTCCGCACTTGGCAAGTCATGCCCCTCATATTCAGCACAAGATGAGCCCATCATACGACTCTCATGCACAGACGCAAGGGGGAATCGCAAAAAAGCATCCTGATGAAATAGCTGGTGCTCACAATGAATGTTTATCCCCTCATTCCGACGGTTCCATAGGTATTTATCATTGTTTCCCATCAAACATTGCCAGTTTTGGGTATGTATGTGTATACCAGTGTATACCATATGCCGGTATGCCTTGATTTCAGGAGTAACGGTTATAACTTAATCTTATAAGTATAATTATGCGAATTGATGCGAGCTGCCCATACATCATCCCATTCATCAGCTGATCCTGCGCTATGGCTGATTTTGAGCCAGAGGAGGGTGTTGTCACAGGCGGCGCAGCTGGGAAGACTATTCTCTTTAGCTGGCTGTCCTGTGTATGTACTATACGTACAGCATTTGGGTGTGTTTGAGATTGGTGTAAACCACCAAAGGGATCCAAAAGACCATGTGTAATCAAGTAATCATCTCTTTTTATATCCTTTTATGTCACATTCCATCGGTAGATTGCAGACTTCAGACACACATTTGTACTCATCATCTTGCATTGATGTGGGTTTGGCAACAGTTGGCTCCCAACTTCCCCATGCCAACCTCGCCGATGGTCCAGCAGTAGCGCAGGTGTTCCACTGGAGGTCTTTGCAGAGGGCCTTCAAGCACGGAAAGCGGCGAGGCGCTTGGTCAAGGTGCGTTGGTACCTGGGTCACCAGCTGGGGAAGTGGGGGGAACTGCAGATCTGGGTCATGTGGGTCAATTTTCTGCAGATTTATGTAGAGGAGATGGTTGAAATTATAGTTATGGGTAAAACAATAATATCCCCCAAATCACCACAAACAGGTGGTATAAACATGTATAAACAATTCCCGAATGGGTGGTGCAAATGGCATGGCATTGTTTTACCCACAATCCACATTAGTTGTTTTCTAAGTCATGTTCGAGCTGTCCCAGCCACATCCACCACATCCCTTAGCCCTTTGAGGCCGATGAAGCAGATGAAGAGCGGTGCAAACACACCAAGATGCTGCCGCTTGTTATGTTTTCGCTGCGAAAGGTGATATATGCAGTACAAGAAAGGGCATGGCAGTCACAAGGTAGAGTATGGATGAGTATGGCTGGAAGCTGGGTATCCCCATAAGATGACCATGTTGATGACGAAACTGACCATTGACCATCAAATTTGCGGGCACCCTATGTTCGGACAAACCATATGTGGGTGATGATCCGAGAAAAAAAAAAACAAGAGCAATCGTGAATTGGCCGTAATGGGCCTGTTGTGATGTGAATTTCTGATCTCCTATGCCCGGTGCCACCAAAGAAAGCATCTGACGAAATGTCAACAGGACTGGTAAAGCTCCAGTTTATCAATTCGGGATGTCCCCATAGTTCTGATGGTATGGAATAGTAATGAATAGTATGTATTTTTTAATGCTGCTCCCTCACATTCAATGACATTGATAAACTGAAACTATTGGTATTTGATGGTATTTGATGGTATTTGTTGGTTCTTCCTGGCCTGAGTGCCCCCGCTTCCAATGAGGTGCGACGGAGCCTTCCGGAACATGCGCTGCAACCTCAGAAGAAACTGATCCACTTGAGAATTCCATGTTGAGTAATTTTGAGACAGGCCGATATGGTTTCTTGCATGCAAAGATAGGGGACCTCTCCCTTCAAGTCGAGGATTATTGAGTTGAAACAGGGTCCCATTCACCCCCTAGCACCCCATGTGGAACAATGTCCTGTGGAGATCCCTGAGATTTTTGAGGTGACTGCTACTTGGCCGATTGCCGGGAACAGACGCAACGCTGCAATCGACTTCGGGACTTGATGGACGAGTGTCAGCGACTGGGCAAACAGAGCATGATGGGCGCAGCCAGTTCCTTACATAACTTAAACATACTTTAGCTATCAAATCATCATAGAAATCACGCATCTTGAGTAATTCTGGGATTTGGACTTTAGCAATAACTCTTACCCATTATTACCCTTTTTTTTGTAGTGTGACTTCTGTTTATGGAAGTTGGCTTCCTCCCATTCCGGGGGCGCCGCTTGCCTAAGGATGGCCTGCGAGGCGGTCTTCGCCAAGTGTCGCAAGAAGCCAGCGCCGGCGTCCCTTTGGCAGAGTCCCGGCGGAAGATTTGGATGGTGGTGATGGATATACATATATATATATATAATAGTTATAATTATAATTATGATATGATTTGTTTATTTATTTATTATTTATTAATTTGATATATACAGTGTATATGATCTAAGATGTGATATATGATATGATATATGATGTATCTAGATATTTGGAGATTTGGGGATGGTGATGCGACCGGCGCAAGCGTGGAGATATAGGATAATAATGGGTGATATACTGTAGGCCATGTCTAAGCCAACTTTATGATCAAAATAGTCCAATCATAAGAATCATAATAATGATTTGGATTTCTGAAGCTTTACCACAAGGTCTCAGCGTCTCACCAAAGAACATGTACCAAAATGGTGGTTTATCCAACTTTAAAGATTGAGACAAGACTAAAGTGGAGGGTTTGCATAAGATTATTGCGTTGTTTTCTTCATGAAAGTGAACCCACCATTTCGATCCATTTCGGAAAATGTGCTGTTGGAAGATGTCGTTTGTGATCTATTGTCAGGAACCCAGCACATAAATCCAGCTAGCCACGGTGAAAGGATATATATATATATAATGAAAAAAGAGGTTCCCTTTTTTCAGCCACAAGCGAGAGATGAGAATTCCCCAAACATGTAATAAAGATAATAAAGATTAAACAGATGATCAAATTCAGCAAGATGCATCAGCATGTTTGAAAAGAGGAAACATATAGGTCAAAAACATTCAGAAACTGAGATGTTTCTACCTTTGGTGGACGACCCATCCATAATCATTTTGTTTTAAGGTAGTGACGATGCCTCCGCCTCAATGCCAGGAAGATTGCTGAAATGCGTGGGCAATGGTAGCGAGTCGTGAGTCGGTGCAGAGCCAGAGTGGTGGCCAATGCGTCCCTTTGGCAATGCAGACAACACAAAGGAGCACTTCCTATTGATAGTTTCTTCATACATCTTCATACCTTATCAAAACACCTAAGGGAGTGTTTCGGGTATAATTTAAGTGGCCAAGTCCCAGTACCTCCTTAGGTAATATATAGATCCATGGGGATCATTTAATGATCGAATCCACCTGTTTTCCAGACAACTATTGGGACACCGTTTGGGACTGGTTGCAAGCGGTCTTCCGTGAGGAAGCTTGGTGATGGTGCGCTGTAAAAGTGGCCGAAATCAACTGCTCACTGCAGAATTTGGATGAATTTGGACCCTAACATGTCATGTGTTTTTCCTTTTTGCTGCCAACATGAGTTGAGTTTCCCGTAGCTCCCCCTCCTTTGAGTTTTTTTTTGGCGGAAAAGGACCATTTTGGGCCATGGCCATCTTTGCCAGTCCCAGGAAGTGCTGCGTGATGGCGAGAGGGTAACCCAGGCGTTATGATTTGCTCAGGTTTAAGGGGAACTTCCATTTATTTGCTGAGTTTGGATGCTCGAATTACCAGGGGAATGCCACATGACTCATGACATACTTATATAACTATATATATATAAGACTGCTAGACAGGACCATAGATATAGTTTCTATACTTAGGTATGCGGTATGCTGAACCATACATATAGATCATAGAAGTGCATTACCTGAGAACGAGCTGCTATACAGTACTACACTCTACACCATCAAAGCCAGAAACGTGTCAAAATGGACTTCACCAATTGATGCTCAGATACGGTATTTGTAGTGGGCCTTTCCACCTAAAGACCAATTATATAGATTAGTATTGTGTGTGTGTGTCGACTTTCCCTGCTTTGTTGTTGTTTTTCCCCTGTTGATTGTACCTACTATGAACCCCCTTCCTATGCTACTCCTTTTGATTTGCATCAAATTGGGTTTGTCCAAGAATAGGACGCCCCCAATCATTCGAATTGTTCAAAACCTCATTTTCCCCATGAACATCATTAACATTAACATGTTGGTTTTGAGATATAATCCTGTCCCCCTAGACACCCTGGTTTAGTGCTGGATTTGTTCAGGTTGAAAGCCAATCTAAGATATCTAAGGCTGGCATTTAATATCAGGGTGAAGGGATTGCCATGCCAAACGATTGTATATGGTTTATGCAAAGCTTAGTTTTCCCCATGTGCATTTTGCCACGTACCATACCCCATTTGCCCATTTCTGGACCAACCCATTTCACAATGTGAATGACAGACCGATGTTGTGTGGGACAGGTTTACCCCACATATCCGCAGGTGCATAGCTTGCCGGCAGGATCTCCAGAGAGGTTTGGGGATGCTGGGAGTCCATCAGAAAAAAATGCATTAATCATCCCCAATTATCAATTGGGGTTTATGAAATTGGGCACACCCCTAGACATTGGATGAAATTGGGATGCTTTTAGATTATCCCAAGTCATGGTCGGTGAATGGGATGGTTTACCCGATTGATGGGATGATAATACGATATTGAAAGGCCCCACAGTGAAATGAAGATTGGTACAATTGGTTTAGATATAAATCTACCTCACTAGTTCGATGCCAAAAAGCCATATAAACCCAGCAGTTACATGCAGTTGCCCTGCTGAACAAAAACCAACTTAGCAGGGGGCATAACCTTTTAGGACTGGGGGACTATTTCTCAGCATATCTCAGGGAGGTACTTTGCATCGAAATTGGAGCTACGTCAGTGAATGCTTAAGGCCTATGTAAGCAAATCTTTTCTCATGTTCTTTCTCTCAAAGTATTCCTTTCCTCAGTGCACAGTAGTAACTCTCATTTTTAAAGGGCACCTGCACCCTTGAATCACGGAAATCTCAGGGTGCTCCCAAACAAATTAAGCCTTCAAAGGGCGTGTGAAGCATCATGTGCCTTTACTCAGTTTTTTTAGGCCCGGGGGGACCTTGGGGAAGTAGCCCTACCTCCAGATGACCTTAGCCGTCTCATCGCTGGCGCAGGCCCATGCTGAATGGTGTACCACCAGTGCAGGCAATGCCGCCACCGCGGCATTTGTCGCCGCTGAGGTGCCGGCTTCGAGGGGATCGAAAGATTGGAGAACCATGGGTGAACCGCTGGGATTGTCCAAAAAGACGTCCATTTTTTTAGGAAAAATAATGATAAACAATCATGTATTGGTGTTTTCTTAGTTTGCTTATGTTCGGACAGACCCAGCCCGCGGATGGTGGTCCCAATTGACACATAGATACAAATAGTTTGGGGAGTCCAAGCAACTAAAACGGTGCCCAATGGGTAAACCTTGTTGGCTTCTACGATGAAGATGTTTTTTTCCAAAAATTTGGTGCATGAAGATGATATGCCATGATATATCATGATGATTGCCTCACAAAGAGTGAGTTTGTTGTTTAAGTATGCAAGGTTAACCGTGATATGGTTTGTTTGGAATGGACAACATACATAATCCTCAAAGTTGAATGAATATGGGTTATTTTTCTTTGGCGGTTGGCTCCTTGCATTCTGTGGCGGCATGTCTATGGATCCTCCCATGTCTGTCAGTTACAACGACCTCACCAAGATCTTACCGTTACAGGTGATTATATATATATAGTTGTAGGGGAATCATCCCAAAACACGGCTTGCTTCTGGTTTGTGAATTGCCCTCCAGTAAACTCACATAATTCAATATAGAATATCGAATTCTCATTAACATACGTATAGTATAGACCGTATAGATATGGAACGCCATGAAAAATCGGTGTTTTCCTAGGAAAGTGATGTACAAATATGTGGATGTTCCATATATTTCCATATCCTTCCTTAGTTTACAGAAGGCAAACTGGCAAATCGGCCGTGATTTGCCCAGGCAAATTATCACGAAGCAGGCGGGGTCGATGGTCAAACCTCCAAGAGCTGGGGATGGTTTATACCACCCATTTATGGTACGGGGATAGGTATAGGGTAAACCGACGATGAGATGTGGAAAAAGCTATGCTAGTTTAGGGTTTAGGATGGTTTAGGGTGATCATTGGAGGTGCCACCAGGAAAAAAAACACTGTTCCACCAATGTGGGAAACCCAATGCCATAAATTACCATTTGGGGATGATGGTTATTATTTGTGGTGATTTTCAGGATGGTTTGGGGTTTACTAATGTTTACTATCTGGGTAATCTATAGAAAGTGTTTTGGGGGTTTTGGGGGTGGCTTTTTCGCAAGTCCTTTTGTATTGATAGACCCTCTCTGTTTGGGACCACGGAGCCGGCGCATTCCACCGATCATTGGCTCGCCATCATGGGTGAGAAACGCCAAAAAAGTTTGTTGATATAAAGAGGGGTCATAGTTCGGACGGAAGCCTCCGGGAATCAAACATGGCGTGCTGGAAAATCCACCATTGATATCCTCTGGTAAACTAACATAACTATGGAAAATCACCATTTTTAATGGGAAAATCCACTATAAATAGCCATTTTCAATAGCTATGTTAAATTGCCAGAGGGTATCCATTGATATCCATTGATTTCGATGATTTTCGGATGGACAACTCCACGGGCGCCAGGTTTCAGTGGTACCTCCAAGCACAGGTCCGGGCAGGCCGGGGGATACCCCAAAAAACCATCCGGAAGGATGTAATGTGTGGTAATCTAACAACTATTGAAAATGGTCATTTCTAGTTGATTTACCTGTAAAAAATGGGGAGTTTCCATGATTTTCCATCGCTATGTTAGTTTACCAGAAAGAGATATGATGGGACTCGAGATGTGACTTGGCTGACTTGGCTGACTTGGTTCTTGTTGGTCCACTTTGACACTCGCTGATGGCTTGGGTGACTCTGCTCGCCTAGTGCTGCTGAGCCGGCCAACCTTGGAGCTGCTGGGAACCACAGACTCTTGGGATGGCCAGGTGCAGTCCTAGTCACAACGCGAGTCAATCCGTTGGTCATGTGTTTGTTATTTTTTGGTGACAAATACTATTATTTATTTATTTAAATAAGGGCAATCATGATGAACTACAGTTGATTTTTTGTCATGAGTCATGAATTCCTGAGTCCCTGAGTTGTAGGTGTTTTGTTGTGTTCTGTTTAGTGCAGCAAGAAGAGTCTGAAAGGTAAACATAAACATGAGCCTTAGCTCCCAGAAAATGTGCAGACCTGTAGGCCCCCCCTGAATCAAGCAGAGAATGGAGATATGGACAGTCTCGGAGGGGGTGATAGAGACAGAGAGAGGGAGAGAGAGAAAAAAGAACAAAACCTGACCGGGACAATTCTGCCATGTTGATGATTTGTGTTACTGTACAACCTGACCGGGACCTGCCAGAACCCTGAAACTGCGCCAAACAAGCGCATTCTTGTCAGAACCTGATAATGCATTTAATTAATTGTATAATAGTAGATATCGGTAGTGCATTTCTCATGTTTGGTGTCATACAGAAGGTGTGTTTTTTTCCCGGGGGAGATGTTTTTTTTCCCCCTCTCCTATATATGCACATATGCACACAGACACACACACACACATATATATATATAGATAGATAGATAGATAGATAGATCTACATATATATATATATACACACATACATAAATACAATTTTGCAGATAAATTTCCCATAGCCAAGTTGTTATAGTTCCCACCGCTCAGGGCCATATGGCGCCGGCACCAGCTCCTGCGGCCCCTGCGGCCCCTGCGGCCCCTGCGGCCCCTGCGGCCCCTGCGCCAGCAGTTGCCGCACCGCCGACAACGTCGGACGACTTGGTGATTTGTTGTTTTTTTTTGCACAGTCATATGGCAAGCGATGGGACCTTCCCAGATTTGTTGATGTCCTTTTGTTCAACCTTGATTGCTCACAAAAAACGATAGTTTTTGTTGCAAGTAGCGTCATTTTCAATAAAATTGCAGGCTAGACTAACGTTTGGACTACCATAGTGTCAAGGTGATGGTCAATGCAGCTGACCCTGAGGTCCATGCAACGGCCAAGCCAGGAGCTGAGCCATGGTGCCGGAGTGAAGATATGCCAAGACTCAAATGCACTGGAGTCGCTTTCAAGAATCTGTGCAAAAATCAATGAGAATATTTAGAATATCTTAGAATTGTCATGAATTATTTCTTAGATATGTTTTACATACTTGGTAAAATTCGATCACGGAAGTATGTACAAACAGAATGGATACTTAACGATTTTGCGGATTTTATAAGATGCTGACTGTTCGCTTGGATTGAATTCCCCTGTGAGAGCTGGACGACGATCCAGTACTTGCCCTGGATCAACTGGGGTGAACGTTCCGCCGTTGGTTCATAACTAGGCAAATTAGGTTTTATGGGGGCTACCCTCCGGGTATCAAACGTAGCTTGCTGAAAAATAGCCAGCAATGATTACCATAGATACAATGATTTTCCCAGCTATAAGTTACCATAGAAGATGTTTAATTGCACTATATATTGCCATGTTTGATGGCTGAGGGTATATCGAACTAGTCAGATGCAGTCACCAACAAAGATGACCTCTACGGGCCCTGCCTTGGTAGTCGTGGTAGTTGAGGCACCTTAGCTGTGCGGAGCCAAGATGGGTTGATGTTTTTCGATTGCCAAAGGGGACGCAACCTTGATGTAAGGATATAATTGTAAGGTGATACAAATGGGAATGCCGAAATACCGTATACTCATATATATCTCTATGTATAATATATACTGTATATATATATATGGATAAATTTACTGATGAAATAATCATGGAAAATCGGGAAATGTTCATTGTTGTATCTCAGAAGTTGCGGAATCTGGGGGAACTCTGCTTACCCTATGTTTTCACACAATACGTTCCGTTTATGGATCATTTGGTTCCATAATAACTTCATGATTTTAAATGGTTTGAAGAAACACCAAAACTTTAAAATGGCCTCACTTTTCTTTTTACTCTTGCGGTGTTTCGGCCCTGAGATTGGCGGGGTCAAAGTACCCTGCTAATAGGTTTCACCAGCTCATCCAAGTTCCGTGTCAGGGGTCACAAGGCAATCATGAAGAGGAACACGACGACAGCACAACGAGTTCCAAAAAGGGTGGACCTGCGGCCTCGAACAATTCATGTTATGATTATTGTTATGTTTTTGATAGTGATCCCTTCCGGTATAGTTGAACTGATGTGGAATGCGTCGAAGGAGATTGGCTTACCAGATTTTACCAGAAATCCTTGCGGAGAGCAGCAGCGGCATCACAACAGTCAGCAGATTCTCCATTGGTGTTGCTATGTGCCGCCCCGCTTCCGGCTGTCCGAAGATATGGTCGACCAAAGGCCAGGGACGGCCCTTGGGAAAACCCATCCAGATTTCGGCCATCCTAGTCACCTGGTTTCAGACATCCCATGGCGCTACCCTCTGAATTGACATTTGCATTTTCGGCTTGCCATCACAGCTTGGGTAGCTCATCATGTTAAGCAACCACTTATTACTGTAGGAGTATCATCATGGTCTTCCAAAGTCTTGGTTCTATACTACTATACCTTTTTTTTGTGGGTTAAGTTTGCTTACAAGATCCCCTTCAATGGTTCTAATTTCTAATTTATTAGATCATGGGAATCATCACCTCATGGACATCCCAGCACCCAGCCCCATGGGCCGGGCGAGGCAAGTATTTCTTCATTGCTGGGATGCTTTGTGTGCTGCAACCCTTTACCTTCGTGCTGAGTTTCGGGCAGGACGATGGTATTGAGACGTGCTTGAATTAAACGTGTGCAGACAGACTTGCCTGCAATGTCATATACACAATCACATTGGCTCATGTTGAGATATAGAAGTTTGGTGCAAATATGGACGCAGAGCCAATTAAATTAATTGGGCCCTCAATATCCCTCAATTCCTGCAGAAATGCATCAGGTTCCCCTGACACAAAACAGCAGCTGCAGGACGTGTGTGGCCAGCAGCTCCTGCGGGCGAAGAAAATCCTGGACTTGTTTGGCTCGGAAGCTATGTTTTTGCCCATGAGTAACTTGGTTTGAGGCGGGAAAAGGTTTGGTTAATGGGCTGATGAGTCGAATGGACTGTTTTGGATGGGAAAAGATGTTTGAATAGTCCAGCTATACTAAGGGAACGATCCTCATTGCAAACTCGATTAGTTCAATCAATATAGTTGGGTTCTTGAATATTCCAATTATAGTGGAAGAATCAACGCATCCAGCTCACTATGTTTTTCTTTTGTTTTTGTCGTATTTGTTTTGTTGGTTGATGGGTTGGTTCTTGGCCTATGGTAATGCCTTCTTGGCAACAGAAAAGCAGCATTTGTTCATTGGAAAATCATCTATCAAAGGATGTACATGAGGGTTTTCCGTGGCCAGGATATAGATTGCCGGAGAGTGGCCCTAATGAGAGAATTATTTAACATCCAGCTGAACAATGCTGAACATTGACTTTGTTGCAGGGTATCTAAGATTTGCCGACAAAAAGTTGATGAATCTGTGCCGATCCGTGGCTCTGGATCAAAATTGGCACCCTGAAATCGAAAATGAACTCCCTACAATGGTTAGCTTGGAGTCTGACTTGTTCCATTGGGTTCCTGACCTTTTCAGATCCTTTCAGGTTTGCATGAATTTCCAGGGGTGGAGGTGTTGTAGCAACCCCAAAAGATAGAATAGACGGTAAAAGCAACAAAAATTGAGCTAGATTACCGATTTACCCTTATTAAATTTGCAAATTACTTGTCAAGTGCATGTTGTTTGCATTTTTTTGAGGGTTTACTCCAATCAAAAGGCCAACTCTTGCTGTAGCCAAACATTGTGCCCCCCCTGCCAGAGGTGGCTATTTGCCTTACGCTCCACCGTGGCTTGAAAAGCATTGGGTGTCTCAGTGGCAAGGTGGATGATAGTGAGGCTATGAACCCAATATGTGCACTTGGAAGGTACCCTTTGGTAAACTAACATAACCATGGGAAATCACCATTTTTCATAGGTAAATAAATGTAAATAAGCAACTATAAATGGCCATTTTCAATAGCTATGTTAAATTACCAGAGGGTACCCTGTAGTATTCAACCATAAGCAACACATTATCCTGTTTGTATATCCGTCTGAATATCCGTCCGAATGTTTTGACCCCTCATACGGAAGGCTTCAGATTTTGCAGACTGATGAGCCATTTGAGAGGCACCAAAGTGACTTACCCCATCCTAGTCCTAGTCATCCCTTCCCCTTAACATTAGATATACCGATATACCTCTTCAAACCCTGTTGGTATTGGATGTGGTTCATTTTGGGGACTTTTTGGAGGCAGTAAAGCGAAGGGCATCAGCAGCATCGATGAATCCACGGCGAACCAGGCGGACTATTTGCTGAACCTCCCAGATGACGCTCTTCTTCACGCGGAGCAGCACGGCTTGGCTGAGCTCCTCCTGCCAGACGAACACGCACCAACCACGCTCAGGGAGACGGTAGGGAGCAGCCACAGGGGGCACTTTGTACCTAGATGAATCATATCCATTCATATCCTGTATATATGTAATATGTGATATATGTAGTATCAATGTGATAGATATATACGTGTATATATAGATATATGTTATAATATGTTTTGAGACTATTTGAGATAGATATATATATATATAATTATATAATATATATACATATTATATATTTTTGATATATATATATATTTAATATAAATATATAATGTATAATAAATAATATATAATATAGTATATAACATAAAATATAATATACAATGTATGATTTATATAATCTATAATTTAATATATAATGTACAATATATAATATATAATTTAATATATTATATGCATTTTTTTAATGTATGATAAATAATATATATATATGATATAAGGTTTAAAATATATAATATACAATTTCATACTATATATAATTAATATATTACATATCATATTTGATAATTAATGTATAATAAATAAATATAAATAAGATATATATTTTTAATAAATTATATATTATATATTATATAAATAACATATTTATATAAGATATACATATATAGTTATATATATATGTATATCATGTATTTAATATAATGTATATAGTATGAGATATATATATATATATATTTAATTTGACACAATAATATAGATAAATATGCACCTATGCACCAAGTCATGGTGTGTAGAATTGGGAGTGGTTATCAGTATATAGTCATCATATAGTCATCTAATGATTGCAGATCCTATGAGCATTACTGTGTTTTATAGTAAAGTCATTCATTTGTAGTTCGAGGATGTATGTTTGATTTTCTGTTGTGTGGTTACATTTCAGGGTTGGCAAGATGGTTCTTGGTGTCAAGGTCCTACTGTCCCCAGGGCAATCTTCAACTGGGACAGCCATCACCGGCCCTGAGAGAAACTTGGATGTCCATGAATTTCCCAAGAATCCTCACAATACAACCAAAATCAAAACAGATCCAGCAAAAAAAATCCGAACGTGTCCCAGGATTCACATTGGATGTTCCATGATGTTTCCACAATTCCGGGAAAATTTGTACAACGACTTGGCTGTCTCCCATCGTTTACCTCCCCTTTGCCACGTCAGAAACACCGCCCACAGGCCACCACGCTGAGTGCTTTGGAGGCGCAGTTTCCGGTGCTGGCGCGGCCAAGTGCAGCGGCAAGTGGCTATGGCATGTCGAAGCCCAAGCTGCAACAGGCGGGCAGATGCGGGCAGGCTTTGGATGCTTTGGGGTGGTCCAAAACTGCGGGGAAATCCCATCAAACTGTGGATAACCATCAAAAACATGGAGATTTAATGGAGATTTCATCGAGTAACTGGGGATAAAAGGACTTGAAATTGGGATTACCATGCTTACCATCCTCGTATATACTCCCAGCAGTACGTGTAGATATGACTCAGTATATGTATATATATGTATATATTCTACATACACACTATTACCATATATTACCCCCTTAGTTGTGGCCACCAACTTATGTAATTATACACATTATGTATTTAGAGGAATTATGATGGAACTGCGCACCCAAGAAGGGCCAAAAGGGTCCAAAAATCTTGGAAAAAACTTTCAAACTCCAGTGGTTTGCTGGAGAAAACCAACCATTCGCTGATTGGTTCCTTGATTTTTCTTGCTGTCCGCATTAGGGGGCTGATAAGGAGGACAAATAATATATATATATAATTATGTGAGAAAAAATATGTGTGGATAATTCACGATGATTCCTTCAAATGAATAGATCCCATTGCCCAAATCAACGTTCACCATCCCCGGCAGCGAGGTTGACTGCTTCCTTCGTGCTACGCGGCACTGTTTGCGGCAATCCACAGAGATCGGGCGCGTGGTGGATGTTGGTAGAGAGCTTATGATGTCAAGAGCGCGTGCAGACTGATGAATGCAGAATGCTTGGTTTTGGGATGTTACCCTTTGGTCACTTATTGAACATTGCCATTTAAAGTTGATTTGCCTATCAAAAATGTGGGTCTCTTTATTGCAAGTGTTCTGGTCGTAATGCAACTCTCAGGTTCCCAGTCCTATATTGAGACAATGGCCCTCATTTTCAACGTGATATGGTTGTCCACAGCTTTAGCTTTTCGATTGAGGGCAGAGCAAATCATAGGATACAGGTGAGCACCTGTAGTATGTTAATAGAATCATTTATCATTAATCATTAGTATATAGATATATTGACAGTGCTATATAATAGTGGTTTATACATGCTTATGCTATCTTATACTACCATTATGTTATACTGCCTATAGATATAATCGATGTCCATTCATTTAATCATTTCTAGTCTACCCACTTCAGCCACTCAAAGGCTGTGGCCTTGGTGCCTTGACCCGGGAATTGGCGATTTCGCTGGGAGTGCCCTGCCTGGGTTTCTTGGTTTGCTTGCAGAATAGTACTATTGGTTTAAGGTGGATTAAGATGAGTTAAGAAAAAATTTTATATCTATATGGTTCGTCTATATGTTTTTGTTGTTAATTCATTATTAATTATCTACTAATTATTATTTGACATTTACTTTTACCGATTGTTTTTGCGCATGAAGATTCAGTCCGAAGAGAGTAAAAGAAACAACCAATATTCTAAGTGAATACCAGATGATGAATTCAATCCTCAAAAGTGGAGGGTTGCACCAGTAGAACTTCGGGTTTAATGAGATCAACAATGGGCTACTATGGGTTACTTAACTCTGCAATCAATAGGAAACGTGGGAATGTAGGATTGAATCAACAAGTATTGTATGATGATTCAATGGTATGGGTATTTCCTGCAAATTTTCCCTTCATCCAATTCTAGGACCGTAGGGTGGAATGGATTGGGGATTCTGGTGACTTTTTAAATGTCCAACAATATGTCCGGAATGTTTGGGACATCTAGCAACAGATAAGGTTGGTTGAATGTATTTTGTAGGCCAATTTTGGGACATGGCAAGCCATGTGTTTAAAACATCGCTCCGTCTCGTCACCTCTTTGTGTGAGGCCTGGATCGCGACCCTGAGAAGGTGCGAAGTGCGGAACGTTTGGCGGAGAATGTGGGCAGCCAGGTGCCAAGGTTGGGGAAATGTGGGGAACACCCAGTTGAATTTGGCAAAAGTGAAGGCTGGGTAGATTTTGAACTGAAGTTGGTGGGGATGTCAGAATATTCCAAGAAAAACAATTTATAGATTAGTAGAATCTCAGTTGATGACCAGCCCCAACATTGAGGGATCAGTCCGGTTGTAAGTATGGAGCGTCCAGACCAGTCAAGGATTTCTTCAGGGTTCACATCAACTTAAGCTTGGGATCCCTTGTGTGGGAGCAGGGTGATTCCACTCAGCACGGGAACAGCGGCCAGCCCACCCCATGCCCGAGTCCAATGTGTTGTTGCTCACAGTAGCATCACCTATATTTTTTAGTAAAACCCTATGGTGTTCAAGTTGCTCATCCACTTTGGGCTACCCTCTGGTAAATTAACATAGCTATTGAAAATTGCCATTTACAGTGAGTTTTCCCATTAAAAATGGTGATTTTCCATAGTTATGTTAGTTTACCAGAGGGTAAAACCATTTTATGTTTCTGTTTTTTGGTTCTCCCACTGGTAGGTTCACCTGCCTGTCCTCTCACATTGCTCCTGCCTCGCAGGTGTCTTTCGCTGTGTGCGACATCCAAAGACCTGGAGCCCTGCGCGACGTGCTGCGTCCGAGCGACCTGGTGGTGGGTTTGCACCCCTGTGGCAGCCTTGGAGAGGATGGAAAACGCCAGGGGGCGATGGAGTTGGTTGATGTGCCAAATGAATGGTGGCGTATCAGATTATGCCCCATTGGTAAGGGCTTAAAGGCTTATGACATGTTATGAATTATGACCCTTTTGCTCACCAGATTAGAAGGGGATCTAACCCTTTTGCGAACCAGATCGCTAAGTCCATGGCCCATCTTAGTAGTCTAACCTGGCAGTTTCCTTTATTTTTTCAGAAAAATCAGACTTTGCACTGCCATGATTTGTGGGTGCCAAGGGTCTGATCAAGTCACATGGGTAGATACATGTAAATACAATTTATTACCAACATATGAATGTGGAGGAAATTTCTGCGGCTTCATGGCCATCTACATCAAAAATATCACCGTTTTCAGCTCCTCGCAAGAAGTCAGGACTTAATCCGTGCCGTTGCTACCTCTGAAGCAGCTTTGCTGATGGTTTCCTGCTGCATCATGGGGCGACCCTGGGCACCTGCGCCTGGGTTTCAGGGAGGAAACTGCTGAGTCAGGGCCCCCAAGTGTGTCTTAGACGCACAAGTGAAGGGATTTGACATGATTTAGCAAGTGATTTAAACACATTTGGCACATTTAGCTCACAAAATTATGGCCTTCCAATCGAATCATTGCAAGCCACATGGTTTGAGTCAATTTGAGCCACTTCACCAACCAAAAAGAACATGCCTTCGGACCACCAGGTGCCATTCCCACGGCCACCGTGCTCCCAGCTGGGTCAAGAGCTGGCGCTGTCCATGCCGCGCAGTGCGCTGAAGATGGCGAACTTGTGGGCGCCCGGTGCTGTCCCTGAGGACCAGGGTGCCCTAAAAATCGCACAGTCCCACAGTCCCACAGTCCCTGTACATCCCGGTCCAGTGATTTTGTGGGGAAATGTGAGGGTTGGAAACCTTGATCATCTGACCGATATATACACATTTAAAAAATTACTTAAGATTGAAGGTGCTGAGTGATTGAGTGGATTTGAATTGGCAACTCCTTCGTGTTTGAGGCTCCGCAAAGATAGGTAAACGTTTGAAGAGCATGTCCTGAGCCCAAGATGTGGGTATGGCGGGCATGGCTCATTCTTTCGATTTATCCTCCAAGTGGTACGGCTTTAATAGCTGCTAGTTGGCTTTAATATCAAAATCGCAAGCCATTTGCGGGCCATAGCCATGAACAGCCGCAGGAGAAGATCATCACGCGCCTTTCTTTGCGACAGCTCTTGGCCATCAAGGGATGGCTCAATGAGTCCTTCGCCCCCAGCTGCACTTCCCTGACACCGTCCATGAGGGGGGTGACCAGAGCCCATGTCAAAGGAGGCATGGGTTGGGAAAAGGATATCAGAATATATCGAAATATATCGAAATATAGCAAAATTCCGCAGAGTTTCCATGCCTTTTTGTATGAACCCCAGCTTTCTGGGCTGCTCCCTTGCTGTCTTCATGATACGAAGGTTGGATCTCTCGAAAGGAATAACCTGCTTGGAATCTTCCCCCTTGGATGGATTACCCTCTGGTAAACTAACATAGCTAGTGAAAATGGCTTTTATATCACATGGATTCATATAATATATTATACTATAATATTACTGTAAATCATATGAATAGATACATCTATAGTCATATACTATGAGTTTGTTCATCTTACATACAAGGTGGTACCCCCCTAGTTATAAGTTGGTTTACAATCCCCATCAACTATAGATATGACCCCGATAAACCCTAGATATTGGACTTATAATAAGCCAACTTAGCAATGGGGCACCACCTTGTATGAAACTTTCCTACACATCAAAGATGCCCCCCTCCTCGCAGGCTTCGGCTCCATCGCTGCGCGCGTGCTTCACCTCCGCGAGCTGCCACCGGCCTCGGAAAAGGAGCTGACGGAAGCGCAGCGCTGGGGCACAGAGGTGGCGCCCATCTACCGAAGGCCTGGGCGGGTGGGCCCGGGGATGTGCCATAGATAATACTATATATATACATGTGATTATATATGTATTATATTATAGTATATATATATACATATATATATATATATATATTGCAATGTCTATACATTTTATATATGTATACATATATATATATATTTATATATACACATATCCATATATATAACCCATATGGAAAAAATATATAAGTGGGAATTCTCCAATTTTCCCCATGTTTATGGGTGCATGCGGAAAAGGAAGGAACATGATAATGAACCACCAAGTGTTCAAGAACCCATATATAGCTGGGAATTTTCCATATATAATTAGGAGTATACTGAGGTATATTATGATTATTTTCCACCTACCAAGTAGGCGATAAGATCTTGGCAGATTGATACAGTTTTGTTTATTTGTGCTGTGAAAATTGAAAGGAAACCCAGTCGTTTATGGTTTGTTTGTAGTGGTTGAGAATGGGAATATAATGGGATTATTCAATGGAATATATTCAGAAATCATCAGTCAATGTTTAATTAGATTTCCCTTGCCAGAATTAGATTACTTTGATGGGCCATGGAGTTACTGCAGTGACAAACGGCTGTGAAGTAATTCCAAGGCCCTCTACACAAATCGTGGCAACAGTGAAACATATTGTTTTGAATCAAATCATGTAGAAAATTGGCCAGTTGCCTCTGTTTTGAGATGTGTTGAGTGGGTAAGTCACTTTGTTCAAGTTGTTCCAGCTCTATTTTGCGGTTGGCCTGCTCGTTTGTCCACAATTCGTTCCTGGATCTACCGTTTTCCTCTTGATTGGTTTCACCGCCAGATGTAACCTGCAAAAAAAAAAATCCAGCATTCCATTAAAATGTCCAACATGCCAGAGCATTGTGAGCCAAAGTAATGTTAGGAGAACAATAGCAAACCATTTCCAGATTTACCATATATATATATGTATATATTTATTTATCGGTGGTATATAAAATATCAATTTTATATGGGTGGTTTACTATTGTTTTACTAACATTACCATTTTTTTTTCCAAAGCTCATTGTTCTGCAAAGTATGGGCCCCGGGGACCCCGGCTCCTGGACATCGAATTTGATGATGGGGCTACACTGGCATGGGCGAAAATGCCACTTCCGAAATTCGGGAAATGAGTGAAACAAATGCAAGTCCATTTTCTTTAAACAGACCACACAAACATACACACAAGTCAATAAGAATCAATAAGTACCTGTATTTTCCGAAGCCAAACAAACCCTGGTTTGGTATTTAATTACCATGGGCAGTTTTTTCTTGAAGAACACATGCAATTCCATTGTACATCCATTAATGTCAAATTTTATTACCATTGCCACTATATGCCCCAATTTTGATGCTTAGAGTCAAATGTTCTCCAAAATTGCAATATTCCACTGGTATGCCAATTATATCCATGGTAAAACCCCCAGTCAGTCAATGGGTTATAACCTATATCTCCAGCTATTAAGTGGACTAACGCTACTTCCTCGTACTTACTCCACGAAACAACAGGATACCCCCCCAGACAGCGTTGGTTCATAAGTATAGGTTCACGATTGGGCTTAATTATGATATATCATGATATATTCATCGGTTTAATTGGGATTGGATTACCAACAAACATTTCACTGGCCGGCACCACCGGGTATAGGCGGGGTTAGTTAACAGATATGACTTGTGACCCACTTGCCTAAATCCCATGAAATCTCCCTCTCTCAACCATTGGGAACCACCAAAAAACACTATCCAAAGAAACGAATGGAGATTTCCTAAAATAGGGGTACCCCCAGTCATCATCCATATGTTAATAGGATGTTCCATGAAATAAACCATCCAGCTATTGGGGACCCCAACCTCCCGAGACTGGAGCTGCTAACGCCTCTGCTGGGCGAAGCTTCAGAGTTGGCTGTGAACCTGGATCGGGCGCGCAGCCTGGAGGCATCCCCCCATCCGGGAAACCGGGAATGGGGACGATAGCTATGGCCATGGACAATAGAAATCCATGGGTTTACCTATGAAAATAGTTTTCTATAGTAAACATGCTGCAAGATGTGAAGAGTCAGCTCAAAGAAGCGACACTTTCATGCTCCTTTTGATGTCCATGTGAACCACCCAATACTTCTCGCAGATCAAAGAGAAAGAGCAAGTGCAAGTGTGTCTGGAATCCCCTTAAAGTACCCTCCTTGTGGGTCCCTTTGCGCCCCCAGGAGGCGCAGAAGCCAACGACCTTGGCACGGATGTTCCCGAAGGCGCAGCGAGTCGCAACGAGGGTAGAGATTACAGGGAAAACCAACTGGGCAGTTTGATGACTCAGTGCTACTCATTATTGTGTGCACTGTGATATAGCACTATAATATAGATTAATAATGATTAATATAGTAATTGTCGAAGATTTTTTCAATGATCGCTGTACTGAGTTTCTTGGTTGGGTACAAGTAAATACAAGTATAGGTTGGGCTAAGTTGAATCATGTTAATGTTCAGATCTGTTCCCAAACCGGTCCGTAGTGTTAGTTGATTAAATCTTGGGTTGGGTAGGGGTCATGGGCTAATCATTGGCTAGCTTGTGGCCAGAAGCAAAAACAGTTTTTTAAATGTTTTTTGAAAAATGTGTTTGCATTTTTTTGTTGCTACGTTTTTTGAAAAAATAATGTTTGTGTATGTTTTTTGTTGCAGTCACTTCCATTCCAATTTGTGTGGGAAAATGTTTGTTCCCACCAGGAAACGGCCCTCAGCCCGAGGCGTCTTCCCCGCGGAACCTGGCGATTTATGCAGCTGGCGTGCTCAAAAAGATGTGCCATCATGTGCCACCTGGATGAGCGAGCCCAAAGATGAAGGATAGCGACAAAGGGAACAAAGATAACATGTTTTCCAGAATTGGGACTCCCAAGAGTCCATGGTCTATGTATGGTCTAAAAGGCCCGGATAGGACCGTTTAGCAAATACCCTTGACAGATATTGCTTTGGGAATTTTGCATCACAGAAGTCATAAAGTGGAGTTGTGTTTGGAGATTTGTATGGTGCACTACGGCTTGTTTTAAATTCTGACTTGGGATCTCCCCAAATCCCCAACGGCCCATCTGGCAAGTTCCTCGCTGTTGAGTCGGGCCACTTGGGGTCTGAGGTGCAGCACCAGCAGAAGGAGATGCAGTACTTGAACAACTTGAAGCGACACGTGCCACAACAACTGCAGGGCACTCAAGGCTCCAGGGGTGGGATCACTGACCATTTTCAGACCCAGACCTGAGGGACGAAGGGGACATTGTTTCGGAACGTGATTTGAGAGATTTGAATAGATTGGGACGATTGGGACGATATATATATATATATACAGAGACTGAGAGAGAGAGAGAGAGAGGGAGGGTTTTTAGGAGGTGTAATGTTTGAAGATGTTTGGCATGGCAAAGAATCTACCCATTGTTGGGCATCGCAGGTAGTGCTCCGGCATTCGTGCGTTCCCCATCACCACCAGGCTGGCAGGACAGAAATCCATGGCCGAAACACGTCAGAAGTGACCCTTTTGAGGTGGTTAAGTGACCCTGAAATGGGGGTTAACCTCGAATTGGTGATCAAAAAGGTCACTTTGAAGAACCAGGTTTTTGATTGTGTACATGTCATGTTTGGTTGTCCAGTGTTTTGTTTTTGTTGATGGGTAGCATGTTTCTGGTCTTATGCAGCTTGATGTTCGGACATCGATAATTGAGTCTTGTTTCTGATTTCCAGCCATGTATCATCAAAGTTCATTCTTGTTGACTTCATTTTCTCAGGTTTTTTGCATGTCAAAGATGGCAAGCGTGCTACATGACCATTGGCTTGGCCCAGGTGGAAGGGCGATGCGAAGCCAACAACCAGGCACTGGGCCTTTTTGCACCCAACTGTATGACCTTCAAGCAGACATGGCCATTGAAATCACCAGTGTAAATGTATGTACGTGTATGTATGCGGGTAAATCTACATATATATAGATAGATAGATAGATAGATAGATAGTAAGATAGTAAGATAGTAAGATAGTAAGATAGTAAGATAGTATGTGCGTGTGTGTGGATATGTGAAGATGCTTACTGTACATACAACGGGGACCTGTTGCGATGGAGAGAGAGAGAGACAGAACAGGACAGGACAGGACAGGACAGGACAGGACAGACAGATAGATAGATAGACAGTATAGATAGATGCACATTGCCATTTTTGAGTACCAGACTGGGGTCAGGTCCCAGCAGAAAGCCACGCTTTTCTCAATGCCAGGGACGCCGATCCAAGCCCCACGCATGGAGGCCATAAGTACTTTGGATAGGTCGGATGGATGTTGGTTGCCTTGTACATAGTCAGTTTATTAGTTTCATAATTTCATTTGCATATATAATGCATCAGTTGGTCGCATAGTCAGTTTTTCATCATCATCGTTTATATATATATACATCTATATATTATCGTGCTATATGGTGCGCGTTGTTCTGAGTTTGCGCATGTCCACTATTGTATATAAAATCTAGCTTGCAAACATGGGACAACGTCAACAAACATGCGGGCTCGATTAATTCATCTTGACCCTGTGCATTCAACCCCGACACCAATACAGGTCAGGGGGCCCCAAATGGTGACATCTCTATCTAGACATCTCGCTCCCTGTGTCAATTGATTCGGGGGTCCATGAATCCAGGGTTCCTATGCAGATGGTTCCAAATGTTTAGTTTTCGTTGCCCAGAGATTTCAAATAGTTGATCCATATTTGCGTTTGATGATTTATGAAGTAGAGCCCCCCGATTGTGACCCATAAACCGTAGTTTCATCCATGTATGTCCATGTGTAATAGTAAACCATCCATTTTTGAGAGTACCAACATTTTGGCATCCATGTCTACACATCAAGCGTTTTTTGTTGGCCACGTTAAACATTAAGCCATCCATCCAAGTACCCCCATTGTTTACCCCACAATCCACATCAATAATCCCCATATCCTCAGTCATTTTGAAGCTAAATGTTCATCCACCCCCTCAATTTCATACGGAACCCCAAAGATAAAGTTTGGACGGGTTTGGTATGTTCTATATTGATTAGAATTATTCCATGGCAATTTTTGGGTTCTATGTAAAATCCATACATGGCGCACGTGGTGTAACCCAGCCACACTAGGGCGCTCAGCCTGGCCATGCATCTCCCATGGTGCCACCGGCGGAAAACCCAGGGTTGGAAGGTCAGAGGAAGGGACATGCATTTTTTTTTCAAGTGTTTGTAGCTCGAATGGCTTGTATGAATTTTATGGATTTTTATGGTCTGAGGGATTTTTGAAGTGAAATCTCTCCATTTTGGGTTTGGTTCGGTTTGGTTCTGGAAATCCTTCAGTGGCGTTTATTACGAAAGACGCCCGGGGTGAACCTGAGGCCGGCATGACCTCGTTCATGCCACAGGCCTGGATCTCATGCAGGTCACCGTGAAATGCCCCTTGAAAGAAGAATGAACAGGGATACCCTCTGGTAAACTAACATAACTATGGAAAATCACCATTTTCAATGGGAAAATCCACTATAAATGGCCATTTTCAATAGCTATGTTAAATTACCAGAGGGTAATGCATGTGCAAATCAGAGTTTTGCAGGAGCATTGTGCACTCGCTAATCCATGCTAATCCTATTCCGGAAACCATCTATTGATGTTAACCTTCCAAATGCTACGGGAACGCCTTTGTGTGATGTGTGTGTGTGATTGTGTTTGTGTTGGATTCTTGCCAGCAAACCCAGATTACGCTCGGTATGTTTCAACAGCCTTTTGAAGACGATTTTTGGAAACCTTGCGCAATGTTTCATGGTTCCCATGCTGAAGAGATAGACAGAGTGAGACAAAGAGAACAACTTTGAAACAGCTAAAAGAGGACTTGTTTCTGGAACACTTCCTAAATGTACAAGTACACCATTTCTAGGGGGATGAACTGGATGAACATCCATAGATCCCAGAGAATCCCAGAGAACCCCAGCTATTGACGTGAAAACCATGACACCAGGCCGGAGCGATGACACCGATGTCGCCGATGACGCCGGTGCGGCTCCTGAGAGGGTCAAGACAGGAGAGAAGCAATGGAAATCCGACCATTTCACCAACCAAAACATGGATTTAAGCAACAAAAATGAGGATTTAGTTAACAACAAATGTGATTTTGAGGAATTTATAGCTGATTTATGATAATGGAAATGGGGGGAACTGGGGTTTATGAATGTTTATGATAGATATATGATATATGATATATTTTTCGTGCGATAGGGTTAGAACCGACAACGGAAATCAGACATGGCTAGCCGCATGGAGGTTTAGTTCGTTGGGAAAATCATCGAACTAAATGGATCTAAATGATGGGTTGTCCGGCCATGTTTGATTACCGGAAGGAAGGTAAAGTACACGTTTTGGAAAATGACTGCTTGGAGGTGTTAAGATGTTTTAAACATTTGATGCGTTCCCTCTTATTTGGAACGATGATTCCCCATGACAAGCATATATGTTCACATATGTTCCATGGGAATTGAACCCAAACAGCCAAATGATCGGAATCGCAAGTCGCCTGTCGCTGTGATCTCACTGTGACCGCAGTGGAATCATGGGTAGTAAGGAGAGTTATCCCATATTATCCCAATAAAGCCTTATTTCAGCTTAGTGCAATTAGTCGAATTTACCTTCAGCCTTTCAGGCTCCCGGAGCTGCAACGCCCATGGTTTGGAGCTTTAGGAGCTCCACTGGTGAACGGGTAAACTCAATAAACCTACCATGACTGGAGAGGGGTTGTACCACCTAGTGATGGTGATTTTGGAGGATTGTTTATTGTTGTGTTTACCACATGAATTGGAAGCAGCTTGTTGGTGCTTGTTGTTTTCTTGCCCAACTATTTTGGGTGATGTGAACATGTAACATGCTGGTGTGGCAGAACCCCGCTGAGGTGCTATACCGAAAACATGGCAACCATTTCCGTATTTCAGGCATTGCAGAACTAGTTTCATCACCCTATATACCCAAATGGCATGGTCCAAGCAATTGGACCCCAACTCTGAAACCATGTCCTCAAAGCGAGTTTGGGTTACTAGTAGAGGATCAAATTTAGCTGGTGGCCGGTGCAAACGCACAATTGCGATCCGATTTCCCCTTCCGATTTGATGAATTCGATGTGAGTTGATATGGGACATGGCTTGTAAAACCACTGGGTGTGGACAACAGAACCCTTCCTATTGAGGCTGGGGCCCGCACGCCAATGGCAGGGCTCTCAAGTCTAAGCTTGGGGGAGGTGAAACTGAGAATGGCGAAAAATATCGTGTGAAGTTCAAAGTGTGAAAGCCTGAAGAAAATGTGCGTGATGTTCAATGGATTGGTCTAGGGGAAGATCTACAGGAACGTCCCATATTTAATGGGAAAATCTATGGTTTTCTGTTAATTTTCCCTTAGACCAATCCAATGATGTTGGGGAACTGGTTCGGAAAATTGGTCGTCACAAATTTGCACCGTGCCATCCTTGAGCTCCGATTTTGGAGCCTGTTCCAGGCCGCTGGGGCCGCTACGGCCATGGTTTGAAGCCCTAGCAGATGAAGCGCTTGTTTTGGTGATCCAATCTCCTCACCCAGAAAATCCACCTCAGATCCACTGCAAACCGAGAATTCTGGGGGGGGAAGTGTTTTCACATATGTCATTTGGGTTGGGATGACAAGAGTGCTTAAGTCGCTCTATACTCAGAGGGGGACCAGTTGAAACGCCCGCCCGAGGCCGGCGCTCCTCGGACCACCTACTCCGCGCGGAGCTTGGGGAATCCAGTGAAAAAGATGGAAACTCCTCAGTGATTTGAAGGGAATCCATGAAAATAAAGTGACAACCTGTGTAGCCAGTTGAGTCTATAAGTTGGAATGTTTGAAAACTAGAAGCCATGTATTTAAGATTGGCCATGGAAATAGGATGCAATCCAACATGGACCTGGGTTTGGCACCCCACTTGAGTTAAGTTTAGAGATGTTTAGAGGGCTTTGGAAGAACACGTTTTGGGTCAAAAGATGCCAGGAGCAACTCAACTCCGGGAGTGTTTTTTCTCAATCTCATCCAGCTAAGAAATCTAAGAAATCCCAGATATCCCCTGTTTTTTTGAGGCTCCAAACCTCCACTGCATTCGAGGCTTATCCGGTGAGAAGCGACTCGCCCATGGCAGTGGCCCCCCAGTGGGCGGTGGACAGTCGTGGGGGGAAAGGAAGGCACATTTGGACCTGGCTTATGAGCTACTGGTATGTATGATACATATATATATATACGTATACATATATATATACCATTTATTGATACTAATTGCTAGTAAATTGGAATATGTGTGTGGTTCTATGCTTTTATCTAGATGTAAAATATGTAAAATGATCCAAATCTGGGGGTTAAAATGCTCCCTTCAACCATGGGACAGGCGAGTCGATAGGCAACACTCGTCCCCCTGAAAGGTGATCGATCCCAGTGATTTCTATCAGATCTGAGATATAGATCTGGTGCAGATTAGTTTAAATATATAGAGATATGTGTGTGTGTGTTTAAATGGTATATGCATGGATTAGTTATATCTTATTATGAGCCATTTCGCGAGGTTTATCGATCTGATATAAGATCGAAGGATCCCTTGACATATTTCCCTGGTGAAAGATGGCAACGACTCCATCGGAATGGTTTGGGGATGTTTGGGGTTTCCCAACCAACGGGGATCCTGACCATGTTTGGGGCCATATTAGCGTTCCGCAATGTTATGTCATCAATCCATTTGTTTTAAAACAAGAACAACCGAGAAAACATTGGTACCCAGCCCATGAATTTCGTGGATTTGCTGAAAATGATTGTATTTTTTCTCAATGGGAAATCCGCTATTGAGGGAATCTATAAGATCTATCTATATATATATTTATTTTTTTTTGGCGGGGTTCCTTAAGCAAATTCAAGATTTGCTCTGACGTTTCTTTCATTCTGTGGTCAGCCCGCAACTGCGTTGAGGCTTATCAGGCGCGAAGTTTGTCGCCTATGGTAGCTTGGAGCATCGAGCAGGGTGGTTGGACGCCCATTTTTAGGGAAGTTCCAGTTTTCCTGCAAAATATATTCCACAGCTTCCCAGTTCATCGCAAAATTGATCCAAAACATATCATCAGCTTTCCGGTGGAATACTGTAAGATGTTTTCCCCATCTTCGCATTTTCACATCCATCCACTAATTCTAATTGTCCTTCTGATATTGCAGGGTCCCTAAAGTTGCCCCATACGTAATCCTCCATATGTAGTAGGTATACGGTACACCAATATTGCCATTCACTGGTGGGAATTTCCCCATGAAACTTGTTATTTCATTGGTGGGCAATCACATCCTTCATGCAAACTTGATCTGGGATGGTGGTCCCCAATGACTGTGCTATTTGTTGAATTTTGTGGCTGAACCAGGACCCACCAAGATTTGTAGGAAATTCTGGGAATTGTGCCAGTAACTAGTCAAATCCCAATTTTTGATGGTGACATCAGCATTTTTGTTGGCTAAATCCCGTGGTAAAGCATAGTTTAAAGTATGATAACCCCCCTCAAAAAAGAGAAGTGTTTCCAGGAAAGTATAGATGATATTTACCTATATTTACCTCATTCCAGGTGTTCAACTTTTCTATCTATTTTGGGGTTCACCAAAATTCAGTGCGCCAAGGCCAGACCGGTGGTCACTGCGGTTGCTGCGCCCATCACTGCAGCGACACCCATGCGATATGGTGCCTTTGTGCAGGCAAGGTCCAGTGGTAGATTCCTTAGCACCCAAAAAGGATAGATTGTATAAGGTGGTGCCCGTTTTTACGATAGCTAAGTTGGTTGAAGTAAGGAGTTTAGTAGAGATATGTAGAGATGGGTGATAGATATATGTTGAAATGGGTTCATAAATCAACGTATATATATCTCCAATTTTCGCAAGATTACGCTTATATAATTACAACTATTTAAGAATTGTATGGTATTTCTGCATTTTTGTAGGATTGCTATACGAATACTGATGATGACGTTAATTATTCAGGTAGTTTGTGAAAACAAAAAGCGTAGGGATGAGTTTCCTGGTCCTGGTGTTTTCCTACAACTTTTGGTCAATTTCTAGTTGATTGTTTCAAATATAGCAATCCTAAAAAAGATAGAAAAGTGATGTATCACTCTTGTAGTTGAATTTCACTATTTTCCGCGTATGTTTTTGGGGCCACATGAAACTTGCTTCAACATTTTTTCCAGACTCAGGATGATCCGATCATATGGGTGGTTTCATGTCTTGATGTGTTTCCACAGCCATGCTTGGGATGTTCATTTCCAATGACTAAGGTTGTTATTAATGGATGTTGAAGGCATCAACCAGTAAAGTCAATAAAGATTAGATTTGAGGATTTGAGCAGCTAGAAACGAGACTTATTGGGAAGTTGAGCATATTCAATTCGGAATTCAACCATGTGTTAGTTTCTCACCACTTGAAATGTGAGATGCTCGGACCAATAAACAGGATTTGAGCAATAGAAATGACAAATGAAGCTAGGGATTTTCCTCGTTGAATTGGCATTTGCCCCATGATAGTTTTTCAGAAACCGTGGGTTTTACCCAATAGAAGAGGGGGGTTGACCAGCAAAAGCCTACCTTAGTGGTGTTCCAATTCATCTTTGCGATGATAAGTCTGATAGCGCAGCTAGGCCTGGTCAGATGTTGATTTTTCTACCGACCGAAATCCTGTTTTGGTATATATGTTTTGGTCAGTTGAGGTTGAGACACATATCATCCAGTTTGGCGTTGTAACTTGGTAATCCGTTTTGGAGACAGAAGTTCTGTCACAATCAGATGGAAGAACTGAGTTTAAAAACGGACCAAACAATGCTCTCTAAGGACATGAAAAGCTGTGTTGTCACAAGAAATAAGAGGCAGAACCCAGGTGTGAACTCTATTTTCTCTGGATTTGCTTCTAGGTCTTCAACCACATTTCTCTGGATCCTGGAACCATCAACCATCCACCCCGAGTTTCTGCACGTTTCGCTGGTGTTTTGTGGGTCGATAGGCTCAGCCAATGCCAGTAGCTTCATATGGCTTGGATCTTACTTGGGTTGCCAATGAGTTGCATGGCCGATGTGACCAAAAGTCAGGTATCGCCCAGGTATCGCCATCTTTGTCCTTGATGATCAGTAGTGTGTGCGATGATGCGCCCCTTATCTTTATTCGTTCTTTTGATCCATCAGCCCTTGGGAAAAATGAATGGTCTTGGAATGAATTGATCTCACCTCAGTTGTTATGTATTGTGTAGAAATATGCATACATGGACATAATGATGACAAGTATATGATATATAGATATTATATATATATTTTTTATTTACATAGATATTATATATTATATTATATATGTATATTAATTATATGATATAGTTACGTTGCTACATTGTGATTATCCGCACATTTACGCAATGCTTGCGAGATGTCACAAGGCCCAGGACCCCATGCCACGTGGATGGGAAAAGTTGTGCTGAGGTGCTGTCATGATGCAAAAGTTCCGCACTCAGCACAGCGACCTTTTCGGGAAAATGAGTAGATGTGTTGCATATTTATGTATAATTATATATATATATGTTGTATATCATATATGTGTGGTGTATATATATATATCGTTTATATATATATATATATATTTATATGGTGTATATATATTGTGTATGTATATATATATTGTTTATATTTTATATATGGTGTATATAGTATATATCTTGTGTATATTATATAAATGGTGTAAATATTGTATATATATATTGTATATATTTATTTTGTATCTATATGTATATATATATATATGTGTGTGTGTATTGAATGTCCCCATCTATTTATGTGGCTTGTCATATGGGAATGTTCAATAGCAAGGGAGGAAGAGTGGGATCAAGTCATGGATTCTGAGGAGAGAGGTGGTTAGACCATTCGCCCCACAGGCAGGGTGACGGGCTGTTCTCTCCTCGTGTTGGAAGCAGATGCCTTGCTAAGTCGGATGCAAAACTAAGTCACCGGTTGTGAGACCGATGATAATGATGATGATGCTGATGATCATGATGATGATGAGGAGGAGGAGCAGGAGGAGGAGAATAATGATCCTAGACTGACAATTTGAACTGTACCGGAGGTGCCTGTGGCCTTCAAAGTAGCTCCACCCATGGCGGCTCAGGCATTGGCGACCAGGAAGTTTCGTCCACTAAGACAAACATGGAGTGTCAACAGTCAACCAAGAAAAGCAGGGATGTAATGATATAGCTTGTTTATGCTGGCGGCTGGTTTACCGTACGTGCGTTTTTGTGTTTTTTTTGGCCGATGGGGTGGGGTGGGTTGGGGTGGGGTGGGGTGGGCTAATAACGTTCAATGGCACTAGCACACATACTTGAT
>Ga0126342_10001253_pt1 | contig 34731 bp, 17 predicted proteins | sample Cyp1metagenome_FD_92528 | JGI IMG/M metagenome (GOLD analysis project Ga0126342, IMG submission 92528) | Coral microbial communities from Lord Howe Island, Old Settlement Bay, Australia - Cyphastrea 1 metagenome | ecosystem: Host-associated > Invertebrates > Cnidaria > Coral ...
CATTATAAATCATTATATATCATTATGTATCATTATATATATATCATTATATATCATTATATAATATTATATATCATTATATATCATTATACATCATTATACATCATTATACATAATTATATATATCATAATCTATCATAATCTATCATTGTCTATCATTATATATCATTATGTATCATTATGTATCATTATGTATCATTATATGTCATTATATATCATTATATATCATTATATATCATTATATCAAATTATATCCGCCGACCCCGGCCGACAGCAAGGGGGAGCGCGCACAGAGACTATTTATCGAATAGGGAAAATATAGGGGAAACGGTGGTTTTAACCATCCAAAAATATGGGATTTAACCAATAAATGATGGAATCAATGGGGACTTATCATATAACATTCCATTCCAAATACCTCCACAAAACCACCACACGGAAGTTTGCTTTGCTCAATCCCCAAATTTCTGGGTTGTGCTTTTGCTGGTCACCGAAGATCTTGGCACACCCCAGGTCTTTGCTCTACATTGTCATTTTCAGCAGAGGATCCCATAATGTTCAGAGTACACCCTCCAGCAGCAAACTAACGGTTTGCTACGGTATACCTGGCCCATTTTGTTCGATGATTTGCCTATTTAAAATGGTAATTGTCCATAGTTCTGTACGATGCCAGAGTATAACTTAGATCAATATTAGAATAAGGTCTCGTATATTGAGAACAATAGCCACGAATATCTTGCAAAACCTAGAATCTGTTGACTATCTTTGGTATCTTCGATGCTTGGACTCCCACAAAAATACCTACCCTCTGCTTATTTAACATAGCCATGGAAAATCACCATTTTTAATAGGTAAACCATCTATTTCTATGGGCCATCGATACCATGGCTATGTAACAAATAACCAGAGGGTAATATCGTTGATAAAGTTACAAGAATTAGTTTTACATCGTCCATGAAGATCTTTGGGATGTTTAGCATATGGGTTACTCAGAAAATCAAGCACACCAAAATCCTATTGTTGATCACCATTTTATCATAAAAAAAAACAGGTGTGGGATATATCCATTTTCAGACAAAACCAAATTCAAATAAACATATTGTTGGTTAAATCCCCATGTTGGTTGGTGAAAAGCTAAAGAAAAGGCAGACCCATATCTGACAATGACCCTTGTTTTTTTTCTTTAGTGAACTAAGTGGATGAATCTAATCTATAACCATAGTTATACGGGTTCCTGTATATCTCCACTTGTGGTGGTTAAATCAACGGCTTCAGGAACCTAAATTGGAGGTGCCTACCATACATAGGGCCTATTTTTTAGGGCTATTTTTTACGGAATATCCCCACAAAATATGGCCTTATATGGTACTAACGTACCTCCATTTTAGGATCCTGGAATTCCCATTGATTAAACAAACCATGGTTATACCCTGCACCCCCTGTTGCACCTTTCCGCTTCAGACTCAGGTCCAGGTCCCCCTACCCAGCGCTTGACATCGCTGCTGCATCTTGTCATGTTCCGACCTGCGATGGCGCTGAAGAAGCGCGCCGGCGCAGGTCGAGGATGCAAAACGGGTGGCATTTTTTGTTGCAACTTAAACTGGAGATTGCCGAAAACACCAAATGATTTACAATACAAGGTTCATATAAAAACTCCAGAAAACTTAATCAAAAACCATTCCAACCACTGTTTATACAAAGAGTTTTTTTTTGTTTAGGCTGCCAAGAGGCTTCGTCGTATTAAACACACGAGAGAACCGGCTCTGCACAGGTACTTGAGCATGTCAAGGGATACACTGTGAACATCCTTGCAACCTCGCAAAGCATAAGGTCTTGCCATAATCTTAGGCACGAGACACCACCAAATATGGTCTTTTGTGGGATATGATGTGGATGCAAAGTGGGGCCCTTAGATAGCTAAGTTGATTTATATCTCCAATAATTACGGTTTATGATGATACTTATACCTTTTGTCTATACAGTAGTTAATGCTGTTTATAAACCAACCTATAACTCCGGGGACCCACATTGTATGATATATATATATATGACGTTACTGAATTGATGACAAAAACCCTACTTCGTCAAAGCTACCAAACCTCCAGGTTTCCCCAGAGATGCGGATCAAAAGCCCATTGCAGGAAGATCCCCCCAAGACTTTGCTGTTGGGAGTTACCCAGTTACCTGATCATTTACCCGGCCTGGTAAACGAAGAACAATGATGATTTTCCTTGGGATTCTAATGGGATTTTATGGTGATCAATAGGGATTAATGTAATTTACCCTCTGGTAAACATAGCGATTGAAAATGGCCCAGTCGAAATAGTGGATTTAGCCATTAAAAGTAGTGATTTTCCATAGCTATGTTAGTTTACCAGAGGGTAACATATAGCTATGGGAAACGGGGGCCATTCATAGACGATTTACCTATGACAGTGATTTTCCACAGCTTTGTGCTCATGTCAGGTGACAACTGCTGTCTCAGCCTCATGAAATCTGCTCCAGACCGACAATAATATGGGATTAAAAGAAAAACAACGTCCCTCTTGAATGTTGAACATACTGCGGATGGTTGCAAAATCCTGCACCACCACCAAAAAGATGGTTAAAACATGTTAAAACCCCAACAAAATAATGGGATAAACATGGATTTCTACCATCTATCAACTGGTGCGGGATTTCTTCACAGGATCTTGGGGGTTTTCACCGGGATTCCGCGGACCTGTTGCTGGTGATCTCAACATTTGCTTCCTCAATGGCCTTGGCGATGTCCAGCCACACACCGGGTCCCGCGTTTCTCGGTGCGTGCTTCGAATAAAAACTATGAATTAAAAAATTCTAAGAAGTTGATCAACATATGATAAATTTGAGTATGGCTCAAAAAAAGGCAACATGTCATCCATTTTTGGGTGGATTTTTGATTTTGCCCCATACTCAACTGTCAACATTAGGACATATTAGGACTACTTCTCGGAGACGCGTACTGTGTTCCAGCTGAGATCGACCAAAGCCAGGCCACCCAAATGGTGACATCGGTGATTCAGCGCTAGATAAATAAGAGTCATTGGGACCTATCATCACGTGTTTATCCATGTCTAGGACTTAGATAAGACCCTAATTATTTAACCATAAATACATAGAAACATGTAAAAATATGAAAAACACAAGAACAATATACTCTGGTTGGTGGTTTCAACCCCTCTGAAAACTATGAAAGTCAGTTGGGATAATTATTCCCAATATATAGAAAAATAAAACATGTTCCAAACCACCAACTTTGTCCAACTTTGTATTTCGCGCAGCCAGTAACGAGTGCTGACTGCCCGCTTTTCGGGTAATCACGCAGTAGAGAGCACTACCAATGGAAATTCCAAGTCTCTGTCGGCAAATGGAAGGGAGCGCAAGGCAGATGAATCCCTCCGAACCCCTCCAGGACACATGCGAAGAAACCATTCATCAACACGTTGTAGGCGGCCATCGTCCCAAGGAACAGCCAAGCAACCCGTGTGAAGAAACAAGGAATCAGACGTGGGCCTACAGAAATGGTAAGTATATCCTTGATGGGCATGACGCAAACTTTCTTTCAAAACTTTGGCAAACCACCGCGTTCTGGCTAGAAAAGTAAATGAAAGCAAATCAACTTCTGGCACTTGGCGCCCCATGGTCCATTGCTGCAGTTTGATGGGACCATCTCCACCGCACATCAAAAAATCGACGTACAATTGGAATTGTGAAATCCATCGCACAGGCTGTTGATTGTCGCTCACAGCATTCCAGAACCATGAAAGAATAGTTCTTACCATAACGTCTCCATACCACCTAACGGCTGCAGCAGGCACATGAAAAATTCCAATAGGTTTCCAGGCATGAGAAGGAACCGGAGGTGTGCAACACAACTCTTCACGAATTTCACCTTCATCTGCCATGTCATCATGAACGATCGCACGACTGATGGAAAGAAGCACCTTCTGCACCAGCCTCGACAATTGCTGACATGATTGGGTGGCGGCAACATGTTTAGCATAAAAATCCCAGAAGCCTGGCGGCCGCAGGAGCTGTGCCTGTCCTGCTGCTTGATCCACCAAGTTATTATGCCAAAAACACCACTCTTCCAATGGCGTCAACGCCTGTGAAATTCGTTGGTGTGCAGTGACCTTGGTAATGGCAATCTGCCCAGGAGCAAAGTCTTGAAGTGCCTCATTGACCTGTTCCCACAAATCAGCATGAGCCGAGTTCCTACGGACTGAGCCCCCTGCCAGCAAACGACGCACTCTGATTACTACAGCATTGCAGTCAGTCCAGAGGTGCAACCTACCTACATGGTTCCTAGCACACAAAAGCGCCTGCAAAATGGCAAAAATCTCAGCTCTATAGGATGATTGAATCAAACCAGGCAAGGGACCACTCCCAACAACCGTACCATGCATGTCTCCTACTTGAGCCGCTTGCATGACGGCCCATGCAGCCACACGACAGGTGGGGTAGGCCTGGTTCAGACAACTTCCGTCAGTGAACAAATGGATTTCCGATTGTGAGTGCACAAGTTGGCCCGGTCCCTCATATGCAACATCTGAAAGCATTCTAAGCCACGTGAGCAACGTATGGGGTCGCAAACTCCAACCATAAGAGGACACAAACTCCGGCAGCCTCAAAATGATGTCACGTTCACTGGCTGACACATGTGCCCGATGGCTGTCAAAGCGCTCACACTCCCAAAACCTATGATACCTGCTGTCTGTACACTGGCAGAAAGGACACGCATCAGTTCCACCTTCCTGGCAATAGGCTTTGCCGTCTTGAGTGATGTGGGTTCCATTAAGGCACTTATGAAAAAGCATCTGGTCATCATAGGCAAGGGATTTCAGCCAGACCCTGGTATCACCTGGATCGGCATACTGCAAATCACAAAGGCCAGGTCTGTGACTCACTTTTTGAGCAACCACATACTGCCATGTCAACTGGGCTCGGAAAACAATTTCAGACAGGCTTGCATCAAAAAGAGAAAAATGACCTACCAGATCACGCACCAAACCGGACATGGAAATATGCCATCCAACAAACTGCATTCGCGTCACCAGAGTGGCTGTAATCCCGTTGTCCGGGAGTTTTTCATCACCATGTGCATATGCAATCAACCGAGGGACTACTTGGCAAGGCTCAGCACAATCGCGGATGCATCGAATTGTCTGCACCAGCGCCCAAAATTGAGGGTCAACTTTGGGATTTTCGATCAGACCAAGTTGTACCCAGGCATTGCATCCTGAGCCGTCTGCAGCAAGCCCTTTCATTGCACCAGCTCTAAGTCCATGATACGCAGCATCACTGATCGTGGTAGCAGAGATGGCATGCAATGCCCGTGGCCAAGCAGCCACGACCAGTGCACGTACTTTGGTGGCATAACTGCACGCCGAGAGGCGCAACTTTGGCCAGATTGGCTTCATCCCTTGAACCCGTTCCATCAGTGTCGCATTTGTGTGTTTGCGCGACATCTGGATGTGCGCGCCAAGATTCTTGGCAGACAAGACAACTTGGGAACCCTGGGCTCGCAGCAACTGCCTACCCTGTGGTGATATCGACCAGGTGTAAGTTTTCTTGTGGTCAATTTTGAGATCCATGGCATGAATGAAACGATCCAATGATTGTCGCACCCCTGACACCAAAGCTGGATGCCCACACAACACTTGCCAATCATCAACGTATGACAGGGAGGTGCACAACGGAAAGAAAACTGCTTGCCAACGGTGAAAGGCTGCATCGACAAGCACCATAGCAACGCAACTCAGTCCACACCCCTCAGGAAAGCCCGTCACACTTGGAATTCCAGCTGACAATGTACGTCGGAGCACAAAATATCGCTTCATTTGAGTCAGGGCGCCTGCCCATCCAAACAGAACATTACCAGGCAATCCCATGCGCGAGGCAATCTCAAAAACTGCCAACCTCGGCAACAAGTTGAATGCCTTCTGCAAGTCCAGGACCAACCCTGAGAGCTGCACATCATGCTGGTATGACCACTCTAGAGTCCACAACAACTTCGACCAAACCTGAGTAGCATGACGTCCACTGCGACTGCCATAAAGGGTGTCAGGAAGGCATGTTTCAAGTGCAGAGAGTGCTTTTCTCGCATGGAATGAGCTCCAGCAACGATACAGCAACCCAAAAATTGTAATTGGTCTAAAGTCCGAAGGGCTCCCAGGAGTCGGGACTTTAGCCAAGCTCACAACCTTTCCATGCACCAACTGATCAGGCCAACAGCCACGCGTCTCAGCCGTGGCAAAAAGGCTGCAGAAAGATTGAAGGATTGCCTCAGGCATGCAAAGAAGGTCAGCAAGTCTTACACCATCCAACCCATGTGAAGTGCTCTTTTTCTTTTGACGAATGACCTTACGCAAAACTGGGGGCGACATGGATTCCCAACCAAATTGCCCAGCAGGCATGTGGGCTTTGGCAAAGGCAGTGATCACTTCCCATCTCGAAGCTGGTACATCCTGGTGTCGCATCCATCGCTCTCGCCATGCATCAAGGAACACCCTGGACAGGTCCTGATGAGTACCAATCATGCGTGTCTGGCTTACTTGGGCACCTACAGGAATCCTTTCAATGTCATGAATCCAAATTGCATCCTCTTCATGGTGAATCACTTGAAGCGGTTGGCCGTCACAAACAATGGGTCTCTCCGGGTGAAAATCACAAGAGTTTTCCAAGGTTATCTTGCCCTCTTCACAACAAACTTCTTCAACAGTAGCCCTGATAGGTTGCAGCAGAAGGTCAACCCCTGGGACTGCGGAAGGTCGGATGTCAGAGAACACCAAATTTGGATTTTGGCACCTACGGAATCTTGCATATTGTCGAGATTGTTTGGCCAGGAGCCCTTCAAGGTGCCTCAGAGCCATGGCCATTGAGTCAAACATGGCCCATGCTTCCACAGATGTTGGCGGGCAAGTTGGGCAAATTGCCGGGGCCCCTCCAGTGCGAAATTCCATTTGGGACCACCAAGTGGGGAAGTCAGGAGTAAATCCACTGGCCCTACAAATAGCACCCCATGTCTCGGCTCTTTGTACAGCAGCATGATCAGAAAGGCTCCCGCTCAGCCGGGCAAAGGACTGAAGCCGTCGGACTTGGCGAGTCCATTGTGCATGCCTACGAGATGTTCCATAAAACTGTGGTTGCCAATCCCCTTTTCTCCCTGCCTTCACGGGTGCAAATTGCGCCATCTTGGCTTGTTTTCGGTGGAGTCTTTGCGCTCTACCAAGGCATTGCGCAGGTATTGGGAAGGGGCAAACTTCGGCGGCTGCACTCTCAATCTGCTGCCACAGCCTCTGGTAGGCCAGGGTGGGATCTTCAGAGGAGTCCCATTCAATTGGACCTTCAAAGTGCTTGGGCCAAGGAAACACCTGAGGTGATGGCCAGGTGCAAACCTCTGGCATGGCCATCGGGGAACAAAATTTTGCAACCAACACTGCATGATCAGGCCAAACATCATGTATTACATGAGCTCCCACCAGGATCTCTTGTAACTCAGGCGACAAGTACAGAAAATCCTTCCGCGTGGCATTCTTGCAGGTATTGGAAATTGGGGTACCCCAAAGATCTAGCGCCAAGTCTTGGATCTCCCTAAATCCAGCCTGTGTCAAAATGTCAAAAGCAGGAAGGGTGTCTTGAAGGACATTCCAATCGCCCGCCACATATCGAAATCCAGTGCTCAAATGACAAACATGAGAAGCCACATGATGGAGCAAATATTCCGTGTTACGCAAATGATGGGGATACCTGTGGCCATCAGGTTCTCCATACACAACACCCCCAGAAATCCATGCATCCGACACCAGGGTGGTGGTCAAAAGAGCACGACCGGAATTCAACACAGCATCAGGCAGACCATTTGGCAAGCATCTGGTAGGATGTTTGGACAAAACCCCAACCCCTTTCCAAGCCTGGTGTGTGGTGGAACAAGGCTGCATAGATCGGTTGTCAGGCACAAAATATGCATGATCAGCGCTCACGGCTCTAAGGCCAGCACGAAAGTTCGGGACATCACGACCATAAAAATGGGTTTCGGAAATGGCCCAGATGTCCCCCTCAGACAATTGTGAACAAAAGTAGTGAGCTTTGTTTCGCAACCCTGACGGATTGCAAGCACCCAACGTAAAGTGGCAATTTTCAAATTGGACAGCTGGTCCAGGGTTTGAAGCCTCCCCAATGCGAAAAAACCCAATGAACAAGACCAAGAAGGTCAACCCCCATTCAGAACGGCATCTGTGTTTCCGGCACACAGCCGGAGCATACGGCAAAGCAAAAAGGAGCTGCAAGGGGAACAGGGCACATGCAGTACACATCCAAGTGAGAAAGAACATCAAATTCATCACAAAGGTCATCATTGACAAGCCTGCAAATGGCCCCTCCCCACACCGTCACTCCATGGTATCGTCGCGTGGCCGCTTGGATAACAGCCCTCTGATCTGCTCCATCTGCTGGGAAAACATCGCTTGTATGCCCTGAGCATGTGACTCAAATTGCCCATGGAAAGCTTGGCTTTGCTGCTGAATCTGTTGTTGGACAACGGCAAACTGCTGACTGCTGTGTGCAGAGAACTCATTCACCTGGCCTTCCAACGTATTGTGCTTGTTCATGAGCATCTGTACCTGACCTTCAAGTGTCACCAATCTGTCGGGCACATCCTGGTCCATGCTGGTTGGGATCTTTGCAAGCACAGCTGATTGGATCCTCTCCTCCAACTGCAACATTCCCTGGGTGGCAGGCGCCGTTGGCATGGCTGTCTTGGTTTTGGTATATGAGCCCCAGGGATCTGAAGCTAACCACGGGTCAAGGTCTCCCTGAGACGGAGCAACTGAAGGCCCACACAATGACAAAGTGCTGGCAGATCCAACAGTCGAGTTGGAAGGTGAACGCATCTGGGTCAGGTTCTCCTTATGCTTGGAAATCACCACTTCACCATGTGTTGTCTGGATGATCGCCTCAGGTGGGTCATCCACACTTTGGAGCAGCCACATAGAGCCACGGTTGGGCACATGTTGCATTGGTTGTAAGGCTTTGACACTCCATCCAACCTGTCGCAGGGCTTTCACGATCGCCTGGCGATCTGATCCCCAGGGAAAAGGTCCCGCAACATATTGCATTTTTGGGCCACTTGGAAGAAACGTCGTATCGGGCTTGAGGACCTCATGAACTGCTTGGGCTTGAGAAGCCAGGACCCTCAGCCCCTTCCTCTCACCCAACCTGGCGAAACCGATGATCGCAGGATTGGTTTGCTTAAGGTGTGCCATTTCACTTGTGCTCATCTTGGGCGTCCACACAACTGCATACTGCGACAACACTTCTCGGCCATCTGGCGAACGAGGCTCAAGGAAAGCACCTGAAAGGCCACTCTGAGACAACAGAACCGGCAGGATCACTGCTGGTACTCGCAAGCACACTGAGAACACCTCGGCCTTCTGAGCAGACACTGGCTTGAAATTGGCACTGAGAAATTGGCGACGCCAAACGTCCATGATGGGGTCGCGGACTTTCAGTTCTTCAACGTTATGCCAACAGTCGCACTGGCAGCCCTTCTCCATGCATCTACGGAGCACCGGGAAAACATGCACCAAGTGTTTAATGGGCGAGGAGATGAAATCCTCCCATTGGCCAGAAAACTCATCATGGTACACCATGACTTTGACAGTGACCACGTCCAATTGATCAAGGGATATGGCACTGGCAGCAACATGCTTCTCAATGAGCCCTTGACCAAGTTGCACCAACATGGCTTGAACAAGCAGCGGCTCGTGATTGGCAACACACATGCAGGGAATCATCACCTTAGTATGAGGCAAACACGTGGTCACTTCAGCATCCTTAGGAATCAAGACAGCCAATGCAAGCGGTTCACAAGACACTGATTTGCCTGCTTTCAGGTAAGGCATCGCTTCTTCAAGGCTCACAAGGGCAACCCCACACGCCACAGGGCCGATCTGCTGGAGTGCAATCTGAGGCATGACATTTCCTTGTGCCCTAAAAGTACCTTCCACTAACGCAAGCTTGTGAGGGTCAATGGCATCAGGCACTGGCAATTTAGCCTTGGGTGCATTGGCCTTGGTTCGTTTCCCAACTGGATTTCCTTTGTTCATCTGCACGACTGCATCAAGCTCATCTGGCAAGATGAACTGGAACTTGACATTGGACCCCAGGGCCTTGAGGGATCGCCACACAGTTTTGGACTTCAGGGCAGTTGATACATTGTCACTTCCAATTGCCTTGATTGCAAGCTGTGCACGCTGCTCAGCTTTGGTGTGAGGGACTCCATGTTTCTGGAGCTCCTCAGCCAATTGGGTCACCAAGGGGCCAAAAGGACCATTCCCCCACGCAACTGGACAGATACAACAGTTCCCTTCATACAGGGCTTCAACAAACTCCGCTCGCATTTCAATATGCATGTCAGCAAGTTGAGACGGGTCTTGCGGCAAAGGCGACTTCACCAGCAAATGTGAAATGAAAGCAATTGAAGCAGCTCCACACATGTCATGCGGCGGAAGTGCATCAGGAACCACATGTTCTACTGCAGATTGAAATCCCAGGCATTCCTGCAAAACATTCAACACCGGCATGACCATCTCACTGGTAACTTTCTCATCAGCAATTCTGTGCGCAATGATAGTGGACCGCTGGTGGGTGAACCACAAAGGAAACCAGTGTGCATCAGCATACAAAACGGCAACCACCTGATACCCTTGGGAGATTTCTTCAACATTGGCTCGGCACCAAGCTTCACACAAAGCACGGCCAGCAACATCCCATGTGGCCAGAAGCAAAGGATCCATCATGACAAAACCCCCTGAAACATCAGAGGGGGGTGCAGTTTCCCTCATTCGCATGAGACGCAACATGTGAAATCGCACTTCATCATCACCCCATTGTTTGCCATGGGCTTGCAGAAGATCAAGTCTCTCTTCTTTGGAGATACACTGATGTGAAACACTGATCGTGTCACGATCAACACGCACTTCGGAAGTCACTGCATTGGGCAAGGCATGGGTTTCCTCATGAATGGATTGGTCAAGGGTAGTGTCCTCTTCATTGTCACCAGACCCCCAAATCCAAGGCCGGTGGGCAGTTGAAGAGTGTTGGAGCGCCAAGGCAAAGGCATTTCTCAGTTTCTGGTGCACAGACACGACATCTTCGTGGCAAGTGGGCAGCATCACATCAAGCAAATCATGGATCAAGTAAGCCACAGCCATGGCACCACACATGTCAGATGTGAAAAACAAGCGATGATGTCGTACCATGGTCACCTGGGCAAAACCCAAAGCATGTCCAATCCTTTCAGTCACCAAATTCATGGAGGTGTGATCACGTGATGGAGCATCCCATGTCTTAATTTGGAGTACGCCAGCAACAGGTTGCATCACAACTGGCAACCAATGTCCATCCAACATGCAACATGAAATGAGGGGGCATCCCTCTCTCGCAATTTCAGGATGTGACTCAGCCCAGGACATGCAACCCTCACTTCCATGATGGACCCATCCAGTCAGCAAGAGCGGGTCCAGCACAGCACATGTCACCACGGTGGGTTTGGCTAATCTCTGTTGATACTGTACATGCATTTGCACAAGTTGGCCCAGATGGTACCGAAATTCATCATCTGCCCACACACCATGCTGACGTTGCAAAATGAGGCACCGATCATCAGGTTTCAATGTCTGTTGCCGCAATGCCCAAAGGTGACTCACATTCATGACGACTGGTGTCTTCAACTGCATGAATTGGTCAGCCTGCAGTGAAAGCAAAGGGGCTGCAGAAAGCATGAAATCACCAGTATTACCAATAGATGTCAATGGCATCTTCTCATTGGCGTCATATGGAACCGTGGCATGGATGGCATCCAAATTGGGATCAAGCACAGGTTGGGACCACACTACCGTAGGTGAAACAGCACTGGGTGCAGGCAGCACCCCACCAGTGGTTGCATTGCCATGTGGGTGGTCTGGGCAAAGATCCATTGGAGCCACTGCATCAACTGGCGCACCAGCATCTCTTGGCATGAAAGGATGAGGGTCACAATCCACAAACACTGCATGTCCAACTTCAACAACCTGGTTCAAAGGGACTTCAATACCTTGAAAATTGCAAACCCTACGGACTGAGAAGGTGCCAACCAGTTTCTCCTGGGCAGAGATCAACTCCTGCACAGTACACGGAGCAGGCATCGCAAATTTGACCGGAGTTTCACGTTCATGCAGGAAAACAACCGCACATTCATGTGAAGAGACATCTGGCGCAACCACCAGGGGCTCAGGGACTTCAAACCATGGGGTAGGTTCATGATCCTCAAGCATGTTTTCATCAGCATCAACTTGTGTCGGCTGAGGCACGAGAGCTGGCTTTGCCTGCGCATCACGAATGATCAAATCAAGGACAGAGGCTATGCAAACCTGGTGACCTTCAAGCTGTGGCCATCTCGGTGGGTGCATCAACTCATGAATGGACAAGTGTTCAAAACCTTTCCAAAATCCCATCAACGATCGGAGATTCACGTCAGTGATTGGTTCTTCAGAAACTGGCCACACCTGCCTACACCTCATGATTGTCCAGGATATGAGCGCCTGGAGCATGGCTTCTGCAGAAAAGGTGGACGTTGACTGTTTCATCTGATGAATCCGCTCAGCTAAGACCGCAAAAATCCATGCAGTTTGCAGTGGAGAGGCCATCTGTCCAGATGCTGCAAGCGTCAGTCTGGGGTTGGCCCCAAAGTCAACCACCGGATCAAACCCATTCAGTGCATTGCATTCGCAAGGATGAATGTGCCTCAACTGTCGGTGAAAACTGGCTGAATACACCAACAATCCAAACAGGCCTTTGTCACTCAAACGGAAAGGGGAGGGACCTTTAGATCTACACCCGCACTGACATCCAACCACTTGGCTACCCCAGGCGTGAAGCGCACATGGTGCACATCCCTCAAAGTTGAGTAGATACTTGGCAAAATCAGCACTTTCAGCCCCAAAAGCGTCCAACTCTTCGGGGAGTAGGGCCAACAACTTTTCATCCAAATCATCCCAAGGCAAGATTTGTGGCAAAACATGCAACACTTTGGAAACCACATGTGATGTCGGCCATGGAACCAAAGGAACTTGCCCTAGAAATGGAGAAGTGATCAACCACCATGCTCGTGAGCGTCGGGATGGCCACACATCTTGTAAATGGAGTTCCGTTTGACTACAGCAGAAACCTGTGACTTCCAGAAACCGGCGAATCTCATCTTTCACAAAGGCATCATTGGCGGCTGCCGTAACACACTCTAAGATGAGTACTTGAACCTGCAAGTAAAATGCTGTTTCAAGGATGCCCCTCAAGGAAAGGGCTCGGATGTCAAGGCCTCCCTTCTGGTCTCCTAACTTCGAGAATGGTTGGCAGGCAAAGCCTGCTGCGATAGTTCCCACTCCCTTTGCTAGGTGCCAAATCTTGCATACGGTTTCCATGCTACAGACATCGCCTACCACAGTCTCAACATCATGCTGTTTCTTGTACAACTGGCAAAACTTCTCGTTAAAATCGACAGCTGCGACAGTGTGAAAACCACATGCTGAGATCCCTTGAGACATGCCACCGAAACCTGCGCACAATTCCAAGACTGCATGTAATGAGTCCCATGATGGTGGTTCATGCTGGAAAACTTTGGTAGCCTCATCCACAACCAAGATAGGCTTCGGATACTGCTGCTTCATCAATCCATGCATGAATGTGTAGACTTCATTCGAACCATCGATCAAACCCTCAACATAAAAGTTCACTTTGTCACTCCTGGAGATGAACAAGTGTCTCTCATGTGAACTGTCCCAACATTTCAGATGCCCAACAATATTCAGTCGTGACCCAGGTAAATGATCCGCAAACAGATGTGGGAATGTCCCAGCCATGGCAAGTGAGGCAAAAACGTGCCCCCGCTCGGAAAGGATAGCTGCACCGCTGAAAGGGGGATTGGGCCACCGCAGCTGTTCCAAACCACCAACCAGTACTCCTTCATTAAAAATTAGAAACATCTTGGACATGGAAAGTCAGATGACATCCAAAACAGCTCGTTATTGACACCAGCAAGGCCCAGATCATAATGGGTCAATATCGCATCCCGAACTGGCTTGGCCATAAGACTAATGGATAATATTAGTAGATTAAAACCATACAAAAAATATAGCTATCTACTATATAATATGGTTTATTAAATTATCAGCTGGTGAACGTAGATAATTACATTGACACCCAAAGACTAGTTAGGATTACCCTCTGGTAAACTAACATAACTATGGAAAATCACAATTTTTAATGGGTAAATCCACGAACTAAATGGCCATTTCCAATAGCTATGTAACAGTCATTACCAGAGGGTAAGTACCTAAAGATTGACCTAGAAAATGTGGAACCCCTTGAACCCTTGAACCAGAAAATAGCTCACTCATCTACGAAAAACCACGGTAAACACTCCGAGAAAAATGTCAACATGTTGGTTTGTCTGAAAGTCGAGTACCCCAAATTGAGATCTTTTTTTTTGCAGTTTCCCTATGAAAAATGCAATTTGTGGGTGGCATAACCCACTTTCAGACACGCCCATTTTTTGTTGCTTCGTTTTAAATCCCAATGTTTTTTTCCTGGCTACATTAAAAAAAACAAGACAACAATTCTCAATTAGATCATAACCACCGAGACCACTTGTTCCAACAGTAAATTGCTTAAACTTCTCATGTTTTATCATGAAACATCTGCAGAAACATCTGGGTAAATTATAATATGTCACTAACCGGAATCTTGCGGCCATTTGGGGATGATTTCCCTAAAATAAACCATGATTCCAGGGTTCGGGAGAACAGGGTTCGGTCGTTATAATTTCCCCAGAAACGTCAATTTTCATGGCTAAATCCCAGCATTCACCCAGAGCTACGACACACTCGCGCCAAGACACTCGACGACTGGTGCGGATGGCATTCTCCATCTTCCTGTGATGGAATCCGTCGAGAAACAGGGGATGAGTCATTTTTTTTCAGCCAAGGAACCACAGATTGAAATGTAGATCTTCAATAGCAGCTAATGATTGTACCCAATTTTGACCTATACCCATGTCGAAAAAAAAACAGGTAGATGATTTTCTGAACGGGAAACCAGAGGCTTTCTAACTCTATATTAGTTTACAGGAGGGTATCTTAGTCAGTTGGTAAATGTCCTATTTTTTTCGCCCCAACAAAAGGTACTTCAAGGTGATGTGAAACAAATCCCCACAAAGGGACATAAATGCAACCTCTGTTAATCCAGTCTCCAGTCCGATAATCGTCCCAAATTAGAATTGATGAAAAGTCTAAATGATATTTGGTAATCTTATGATTATCATTATGATGAATGGTTTATTATTGCTTTACCAACATTACTTGGACTAGGAATGTTCCTATATTACCATTAAGAACTATTAGACTATAGTCATATCCCAGTTAATAGTTTACCCCAGTGAATAATTACTGATTATTTTTACAACTATTAATTGGACTATACTTGTAACCATTACTACCATTAATACCCTCTGGTAAACTAACACAACTATGGAAAACCATCATTTTTTAGAGGGCGGCACCCCGTGGGGGAGTGAATTTTCATTAAAAATGATGATAAAACACTGTAAATACCGGGGCCGTTCTTTTTTTTGTGGGTAAATCAACGAACTAAATGGCCATTTTCCAGTTCGCTATGTAAACGTTTATCTGAGGGTACGTTCCATTAATCCCTATTGATCACCATAAAATCCCATGGAGAATCCCATTAAAATCCCATTAAAATCCCATTAAAATCCCATTAAATCATCATTTTCAATGGGTAAATCCACTATAAATCCACTATAAATCACTATAAACCACCATTTTCAATGGGTAAATCCACTAGATCCACTATTTCTACGTTAGTTTACCGTAACGGGTAACCGTGACTTCTCACCACGGTCGGACTTCCGAGGCCCTGCTGCGGACGCCTAAAGACTTGATCCAGCAGCTGCCGTTCCTTGCGCAGCTGGTCGATCTGCGTGCGAAGCCTGGCGGATATTTTTGGAGGGATCCAACCGATGATTATAAGTATTAATAATATATATCTATATGTATATATCTATATCTATATATATATATCTATCTATCTATCTAATTTAATAATGGCAATAACTATAGAACTAGAACTAGAACTATAATAGTATTAACAAGTTTCTAGAGCATTAATATTGGTAATATTTAAGTGTAATATTATTAATCATCAATACTAATAGTTACTGATTTGACCAACAAAAACCTGGCGATTTCAGGAGCCATTGGCAGATGGCAGATTTGTTGGTTGCATCGAAAAAAATGGGATGAAACCAGCGAAGAATGGAGGTTTAACCAACTCAAAGTGGTGATTTCATCAACAGAAATGGTGAGTTTAGCTGTACCCTCTGGTAATTTCACATAGCTATGGAAAATCACCATTTTTAATGGGAAAACTCACTATAAATGGCCATTTTCAATAGCTATGTTAGTTTACCAGAGGGTAACTAGAATTGGGTTTAAACCAATTAAAATAATTAACAAAACATAAATATTATGATTGGCTAGTGGATTCTCCATAATCTCCATATCTACGATAATTTGCTGGAGTGTAGTATTCACATTGATAGTAGTTGATTAGTACAGTAGTTGGAGAGTGTGTCATGAGACATTAGTCGTTGGGCATGAAAACTTACAGTGTATAATTGCAACATGTTCTTCCAACCCCCATTTGTTGCGTTCCATCTTCCAGTGGTGAGAAGAAAATCTCCAAGCATCTGCAGTTCATTCATAGGTATCCCTGTTGCAGGATTTTTGTATATATATATACATATATATACATATAATATGCAATGTCCAAGAAAGCAGGCAATGCAACCCCCAATCGCAGTCAATCAACCATCATTTATCAATTATATCCCTGTGTGGTCGAAATCCGTATATTTGATGCTAAAATCTCCCATAAATCCCACTGGGAGTCGCAACGAAAGAGGGACATTCAGAAATCTCAGCGGAATCCCATCATTTCACAGAGCGATATCTTGCCATTCACTGAGCCACCGACCCATCATTGTGGGCATTCAGCTTATTGAAACCTCCAATGGCCAAGTCCAACTGCCTGCGCTGAAAAGCGGCCGATCGGAAAGCGGCCTTGTGCTTGAAGATTTTGTTTACCGTCCAAAGTACATTTGGCACTGGGTCAAAACCTTGTACCCCTGGTGAACATAAAAATACCTGGTAAATGGATGTTCATCCCTCTAAAAATGGTATTAATAGGTATTGATTCATAGCCATTTGTTAGGGCTTCACTGCAAATATTCCTTTGCAACGATTCACGGACATCTGGTTGCTGGTTGCTAGTGTACTTGAACGAACACCCAAAATACAAGCCAATCGTCAAAATCTCCAAGGTAGGCTGCAGAATAAAACATATTTCAAACCACGCAGCCGATATTTTGACGCGCTTGGAACGAAGTAAACGTGAAAGTTGTTTCCATCTGGAAGGCAGGAACTATTTCTGGCAACATGGACGAGCATTGAAACTTCATGCCATCTCCTCAACTAGTATCTGGTTGGTGGTTATACCTACCCCTCTGAAAAAAATTCTCGTTCGTCAAATGGGATTTTCTTATTCTTCCCAGTATATGGGAAAAGAATCCATTCATGTTCCAGTCACCGCCGACCAGCTATGGTTATGACGCTTTAAGTAACCCTATGGCTTATGATGGCTGTGGGATCCGTAAAAGGATCACCCAGGGATCACCTAGGGATCAATTCAACAGCTGTGGAGTCGTCATACCAAGAAGCAAGGAAATACACCCTCTGGTAAACTAACATAGCTATTGAAAATTGCCTTTTATAGTGGATTTTCCCATTGAAAATGGTGATTGTCCATAGCTATGTTAAATTACCAGAGGGTATCACAAGTTCTAAGTAGCTATGATGTTGCAAGTTATTTTTGACTGAGTCTTAACAGGGGATCGATTTTTTCAACTTCCGAAGCCATTGGATTTGAATTTGAATAGTTGTTTTCTGTTCACTTTAGGTCAAGGATTCAAGATGCTTTCACTTATATACATGGATTAAGAATTTGTAATTGTATCAATCATGTGACATCCCAATTTTAGCAGCTTAACCCCGATTTTTGCCAAGAGATTCAGAAGGATTTGTCTGATACCTGCCAAAATCCACTACTTTAGCATCACAGGGCCCGTGGGGGGAGTACAGTATACCCAATTTTCAAACCATGACAAACCCAAATATCAGATATTTGGTTGGTCATATTCCGTCCAACGTATCTCCACTATATCCCACCTACCATTTCTGAAATCCCCATTTTGATTGAGTTAAACTAAATCCCCATGTGGGGTTCCCATTTCGCGCCGCGGATCTCCATCATGTTTGAAGTCATCGTCTCAGTGATCAAAACCATGGATTTTGATGCTGAAATCATGTAAAAACCTCTGGTAAACATACAAAAAACGATGGAAAATCACCATTTTGAATGGGTAAATCAGTAAATCAACTACATTTTCAATAGCTATGTTAGTTTACCGGAGGGTAAATCGCCATATTCCCCTATTTTTGCTGGTTGAATCCTCCATATTTCCAACTGAGCAGTGTTCAAAGCCCTTTTTGACGAACCTTGCTACGCACTTTACTGCCTGAAAAAATAGGTATTACAATCCATGTTGGGCAGTATTATCCCATACAATCATCAACCAACCATCATTCATCGTTTATTTTCACAAACATATCAGGAGATGTTCATGCTTAAAATCCCTGTGAAATGCCTATAATATCCTATAATCATCAACCAACATGAAATTCCCCTAGTTCTTCCCCTATTTTCGCTGTTTAAATCTCAATGTTCAACCATTTTGGATGCTGAAAAATCATGATTCTCCCCTGATTTGGTGGAATTCCGGGTCCAGTTTTGCAAAGTGGACCCGGCGTGGACAAGTGGCCTCTCCAGCTGCAGCAAGTCCTTGTGTCGTTGCGCTTGAGCGTCTTCCTGGGAACTTTGAAGCACTTTGTACCTGCGGAGCCAGCAAAAAATGGTGCTTTCAGCAGCAAACATCGTGATTGAACCAACCGAAAATTTCATCTAATCAGCAGAACTGGTGATTTTAAGCAGGCCAGAAAATGGTGATCTAACCAGCGAAGATTGAACAAATGATGATTTTAAGCAGGCAAAAATGGTGCTTTCACCAATCAAAAATGAAATGAATAGAAATGAAATGGGATTGAAATCAGCAATAAATGTGGGCTATTGTAAACCCAGGATTGTTGGCGCACCAACCAATGATTCCCCCAAACTATTATGGCATTTTTGCGTAGGGAATATGCTGAGTGGTTTATCATCACTTGAATCAAAATTGCCGGTTTGGTGTATACCATTTGGACGGACACAAATCAACATGTTTTCTGGCTAGACCCCCATGTTTATTGCCAAAATATGCTAAAATCCATACGGTGCTGATTCCATCAGCATTTGTTGATGGTAAATAATGATTTAATGCAAAAAAAAACTGATTTCCCAGAAATTGTTGAGTCAAAGCCTCATATGTTTCACGGTAAACCGATATGTGCTCATCACTTTTTCCAGTGATTGATCTTGAATTTGCTGAAGGGAAATCCAGAAAAAAAGAATAGATTCCAAAATGGTGGATGTCCCATGTGGGCAATTAAAAGAAACACAGTCTGAGCAAACCCAACGTTTTAAGGTTGCTGAATATAACCATTTATGGCCTATGGCTGATTAAGATCCATAAAATCACCATCATATCCATTGTTGCTTATGTATCCCATGAAATATCCCATGAAATACCCTCTGGTTATTTAACATAGCCATGGAAAATCCACCCATTTTTTAATATTTTATAGCTAGGTAAACCATCTATTTCTATGGGTCATCTATACCATGGCTATGTAACAGTCATAACCAGAGGGTATCCCATAAAGTCCATGGGAAAGGCAGCGCACTTCTGCCGCTTCTGCGTGTACTCGGACTCTGCCGCAAGTAGGTCCTGCTGATTCCGGGCATCCCCTCCAAGGGATACAAAATTTTCCCCAGCAGAAATGGAGATTTCCGCACCAAAACTCTAGGAGTTACCCTCTGGTTCTGTCAAAATAGCTATTGAAGCCATGGCCATAGAAATAGTGGATTTTCCCATTAAAATGGTGATTTTCCATAGTTATGTTAAATTACCTTCCAAGAATTGCTATCAAAACATATCAAAACAGGCCACAGAAGTTTGGTATATCAATGCCATGAATGGAGATTACCCTTGATACCCTCTGGTAAACTAACATAGCTATGGAAAATCACCATGCTATTAATGGGTAAATCCACTATAAATGACCATTTTCTATAGTTATGTTAAATTACCAGAGGGTACCCTGCAAATCAGAGAAACAAACAAAAAAAAGGTGATGATATCATGAAATTCCAGGATAGCGAATGAAATGAATGAAAATCATCTCCAATGGCTATGGGGGTAGTAATCAACCAGGAGAATTGCAAAAGCCCCACCAACACTGCCATGATTTGCCCGTTACAGTTGGGGTTTACCAAAGAAATGCTCAGATTTAACTAGGCTTTGCTCAGTGAAAATTGAAACTGGGATTGCCATATGACTGTGCTTGGGGCTGTGATCTACTTCTAATCAATTGTGTGCCTACAACCTTTTTTGATCAATAGAGTATTGTATTCCCCCTTTTTCAATTTTTGTTGACCACTCACCTACAGCTTGTGGATAAATCATAATAATTCGCTAACCTTAAAATTTCGGCAATTTTGGGATATATAATTGCCGTAATCCTTACCATCATTCCAGATATATCCCATGTACTATAGGCGATGGGCGAACGATCTTGGCGCCAAAAACCTTTGAAAACCGTCGCATTTATTCGTTTCCTTTGTACGCCTTTTATGGTGCAGGTATTTGTCCACAAGCCTGCCACAGAATGCTTTTCCAAGAAGATGAACATGGCACAGAGTTCTAGCGGCGTAGAACTAAAGGCACTTCCTCTGGATCACTGAACAACAGGATGGGTGCTTTATTGGTCCACAATGTCACAAAAAATGGACTCCTGCATATGCAGCAAAGTTATAGGCCGTTTCGGTAGGAATGTATCTCTGGCTGCATTGCGGGACGCTGCGTTTGAGCTACTGCAACACTCTCCCATGGACGTAAGTGTTGCATGCGCCTTCCTGCATGATAGGAGTCCGTGGGTCAAACTTGGATACCCGCAAAAAGGCATTGTCTACCACGCACTGAAAATGACCATTGCATAGACATATATATATATAATCTATATCATATGCATAATACATTTTATTTATATGATACATACTAAGATAGATATAATGCCCAAGATAAATATGTACATATACATATATAATCATATATATATTACTGTATATACATAGGTTTTTTTATGCTTACATACTCAGATAACATATAATATATAGATGCCACCGGTGGCATGCCGTCTCCTTGTCCAGCCGGGCTAAGCGTCGCTGTTCCAATTCCAACCTCAGATCTGGGTCAAAATCTGGGGATGGGTCAGAATCTGTGGATGGGTGCTAAATCAATGGCCATTTCAGAAACCTACCCTCTGAAAATGGTGATTTAATGGGATTTTAATGGGATTTTATGGTGATTTTAATGGGATTAATGGGACATACCCGGCCTGGGAAACATACAAAAAGCTATTGAAAATGGCCATTTATAGTGGATTTACCCATTGAAAATGGTGATTTTCCATAGTTATGTTAGTTTGCCAGAGGGTAAATTGGAGGTACCTAGCATATATAAGGCCTAAATTTCAGGGAATATCCCCACAAAACATGCCCTGAAAAATGGTACTAACGTACCTCCATTTTAGGATCCTGGAATTCCCATTGACTTAACGTAGGGAATGGATGGGAAGTATCCACAATAACTATCAATAATCATCCCAGCAACCCCCATTCCCATCCATTCCCTACGTTTAGCACCAGTAAGGAATTGGGCAGCGCAAAAAATGGGATATCTCTAACAAATATCATCCAGTCAACGGATGGTTCAAATCCGCTTTAACCATCAACAGGGATATCATGCAGAAACAATGGAGCAATGTGTCAAATTGGATCACCAAACGGTTGGTCAGCAACAAAAATCGAGTAAATGCAGATACTGTATCTGGTTGGTGGTTGAGCCACCCCTCTGAAAAATATGAGTTCGTCAGCTGGAATGATGATTATTCCCAATATGTGGAAAAATAAAAATTGTTCCAAACCACCAACCAGGTATATACATGTGATACATATATTCTCTAAGTTTACAATTCCCATACCATGTTTGAAGTTTGAATATGTCTAGATCCTGACTGGTGGTTTTTTTCTGGGCGCGGCATGATCCATTGGACATCGCCGAATGGTTGAACCATGCTACTCTGGCATGTGCCGACCCAACCAGTGACATAAAGAGAAAACACATCTTTTTCTGTACTTTTTTGTTGATCGTAATTTCCCAGATTCCCAAGTTTCCCAGGGATAAAGTAAAAGAAGGCAACTAATTTTTAACCATCGTGAAAGATATTAGTCAATGGGAAGGATTATCCTAATATATTGTGGAAAATGAAAAATGTTCCAAACCACAAACCAGATACCCTCTGGTAATTTAACATAACTATGGAAAATCACCATTTTCATGGGTAAATCCACTATAAATGGTGATTTTCCACAGTTATGTTAGTCATTACCAGAGGGTAAAGATATCGCAAGATCCAGCCCACCCTCCAGGCCGCCCTGCTTTCGAGTCGTCAACTCGATGTCAGCGTGTAGTCGTGACCTGAGATGGATATCCTATCCCTATGGTGAGCAGCGATCCAGCGATCGTGATATGGATGTTCTACAGCTGTATGGAAGGTAAAGAGTATGTGAAGATAATGATGTATGGATGGTTTTTCAAGTCATGGACGATTTGGTGATATTTCTAGTGATGTGGATACTGATGATACTGTTGTTTTTTCTTAAAAAAAACATCACACATTCCTATTCTAAACCTGATACGAATGGCTGATCTTCGAATATTCAGTGGATTGGTTTTGAAAAATCTCCCTTAAACTAATCCGTTTAGCCATGGTTGGTATCGATGGCCCCAATCGAAAGTTCGATGGGCCATACCGAACTTAAAAATGGGTGGATCTTTCCATGGCTAACTGTTAAATAACTAGATGGTATATATATATACACCTGCATCTAATATCTACCTGCTTCTTGATTTTTGGATTCATCAGATTCTTTGTATTACGTTGCAACATGCACAACCTGCATACATATGCATCTATGCATGTAAACATATACTATAAGAGAAGGACATGATATATAGCCATAGGATGCCATAGGCGATAATAACACCATGGCCATACCCAGTCTTTGGCACCGTCTTACCTGGCTACCTGTTAGACCCTTGCGCACCAAACTGGGAGTCCCTGCAAGTGATCTTCGAAGTAGACGTTGTAGGAACCTCTAAAGCACGGCTGTGATCCAGATACCCTCTGGTTATTTAACATAGCCATGGACAATGACCCATAGAAATAGATGATTTTCCCAGCTATAAACCTCCATTTATAAGGGATTTTCCATGGCTATGTTAAATAACCAGAGGGTAAAACGGATGTGGCTTTTCTTCCTTTCTCTCCACCTTCCTTTGTTTTGTCTCTACTTTTTTTCTTCCTTCTTGTTTGTTTCCTCCGTCTCCTTCCTTTTCTGTGTCTTCTCCTTCTTCTTACTTTCCTTAGTTTCCCTCTTTGCTTCTTGTTCCTGTTGATGCTACAGTCCTCTTTTCTCTGTAGATACCATTTTTCGTAGTTCCATCTTTAGAAAATAAGAAACAAAAATATCTGATCAAAATCGTATATATATATATGGTAACATTCCCATATAAAATGCTTCTAGGTAGATCATGGGGGGGTGACTCGGTGACCACATAATATATATATATATATGTATATCTCATGTCAAGTCCTAGTTCTCAGTTTCCAACATCGTTCCGGATTATCATCTGAACTTGGGTTGCTTCCCGATTATTTGCTTACTGGTGCTTAGTAGGGAATGGATGGGAATGGGGGAATGGGATGATTCTTGATAGTTACAGTATTGTGATGTATTGTGGATCATTCCCTCATTCCCTACTAAGCACAAGTAAGCTTGTTAATATCTGTAAATATCCTCATATTCGATGGTCAAATGTCCACTCCGCTTTACTCCACCCAGATACCCAGGGCCCATCCTGGACGCACTAACATAGATATGAAAATCCCACCATGCGTAGATCATGTTCCTTCGAAAACATTTTTTTTTAGATGGTAGGAGTAGCAAACGACTATATCCCCATTGATGATATCTGTATCTACTATCTGTATCTATTATATCCCCATATATCCCAGTTTATCGTCCCATTGCAAAATTGATCACATTTGCCGGTTATCCAGCTCGGAGTAAACATATTTGAAACCACCAACCAGTTGTATTGCCAGTCTCCATATATCCCATATCCCAATTATATATCCTAGTATAATCCATTATATCATATCTTGTAAAATCACAAGTTAAGATACTTATATTGCCATAAATACCCTCCGGCGAACATGGCTTGCTGGAAAATCCACTATCCACAGATGATGTTCATTAAAAAACCTTCATGTTTTTCATGTCCATGGTTTTTTTCATGGTTTTCCCATATATCTGGGTAAATTATAATATTTCACTAACCTGAATCTTGCGGCCACCACTTTCATTTCGGACCCAGCTGCCCGGCCCATGAGACCTGAATCTTGCGGCCAGCTATGGGGATGATTTCCCTATAAAAACCATGATTCCAGGGCTCGGGAGAACAGTGAGGTCGTTATAATTTACCCAGATATATATATATATATACATATATATATATATATAATAGTTATATCTACCATAAACCATACTTAAGCCACAAAAACTTTTGGCCACTGAAGTTTAACTCGCCTGGGGGCCCTGTTTCGATGTGTTTCCCATGGGGTTTTCCGAGGGATTTCCTATCCATCTCCATGCCCGGAGCCGCTGAAGTTTTTCACCTCCTCCAACCTGTGCACCGCCCCCGGAGGCAGAGACATACCTCAGATGTCGACGTACGGCGATGGCGCCTTTCTGGGGTTTTCATGAGGTGTTTACCCAACTTTTTGTGTGGATAAAAGATGAAAGTTTATGGTAAATTCTTGGGCAATACCCTGCAAATATGAAAGATGATGATAGTGGGATAATTATCAGATGTTGGTTTATTGTTGGGTTTTTTACAACCTAATCTACAAATATCTCTTATATGTGTGTGTGGTTTCTTCCTGGGTATATCCCCGTATTTGGCATGATTTGTAGGCCCCAAATGGTTGATAATCAGATGGGTTTATGATTTTTGTGTGCATTTCATTTAAAAAAAAACACCCCATGATCTCCCCGTAAAATCATTGGGCTTTGAATGATACTGTACTACCCTCTGGTAAACTAACAGTTTGCGAACTGGAAAATCACTATTTTTAATGGGTAAATCCACTATTTCTATGGCCATGTTCAATAGCTTTTTGTATGTTTACAGGCCGGGTAATTCACCAAGAAAGTTGGGCCATTCTGGATGATTCCCCATGACTTTCATGATGTTCTTCCTATCTCGACATTTCTGTATTTTCTTCACATGAAAATACCATATGAACCCAACTTCTCAATGGGAAGATTCCTGGAGTGTCACCAAACACGGTTGGAAAATCCCTGGCACTAAATTCACGTTTGTACTGCCATGAACGATTAAACCGCACATATATTGTCACCTTCAAAATGATAACATCTGATCAACTGACATAGACCCTGCGAATCGCTTCTTGTTTTGTTGCAGAAGATCGTCTCCAAATCTTCAACCCCTGCGGAACCTCTCCATTAGGCAGGGTCTATTTGGGTTCGTCAATAGGATCTTTCAAAATCCCGTACGTTATCATAATTTCCCTTGTTTGAGGTTCCTATTGTTTGAACAAATCCAAATGCTAGTTGGAGGGATTAATAACAGAATATATTCCCATATCAATATTCCCATATCATGATTGGCCGTCCCTTTCTGTTGGTGACAAAAATGGCATTTCTCGACAACCCCGAACCTAGGATCAAAAAACCTGTACTTTCTATTCATGCTGACTACTGACTATAGTAACCCCCTTAAAAAGGATTGTTTTTCAAGTGGGAAACCTGGAAAGTTTTGGTGTAAAATTCATCAACAAGAACCTCCTGGGACTTCCTGAATCCGTCCCTGCCTTCGTTCAGAGACATTGAAACTCAAGGCATCCTGAGCTCGACATGGGATCCATGGGGAACCAGGAGATCTATCGAATCTATCCGGGTTGGAGATGTGTGAAAATGGGGAATAACCTGGAAAAAGGCAGTGTTTAGTTTAGGGGCGAAAGATCATGACCATCTAAGTTTGGAGTATCATGTTCAAGGAAAACCATTTGGTGGTTGAAACACATATCCCGGTTGCTTAGGAAACCCCAAGTAGGAAACCGTCATGGTTTTTGCCATGGTTTTTGCCATGGTTTTTGCCGGATTTTCTCCCAACTAGAAGTAGTATTTCATCATATGAATGCGCCCCCAGAGGTGATAAGTTGGTTTATTCTCCCAGCTAATTATATATCGGTACAAACACCAGAAACCCAATCGCTAAGCGAAATAAACCAAATGAGCTAACGAACCGGCACACTACGCTGCACGAACAATTTCTAGTCATACTTTAGGCAGATGCTTTTTAGAGAAAATTGTCTTTTTAATCACCCATGTAATGACAATCAAGCTTTATACGATCGAGTGGCGTATTGGGCTAGATTAATGGTTCTAATTTCTAATGGTATTAAAATGTATTCATGGTCTATTTAATTTCTGCGGGTTACCATATACTTCATCATATATAACATGGTTATTTAACCATAGATTGAACATACATTAGCCATAGATTAACCATCCTTTATGTCTAACCCACTTATACCAAGTTACTATGTTACGAACTAGTTCACTAACACCAGTATCGAACCAGGAAACATATATATATATATTAAATAAATATAGGGTAGTATTATAAAATTATATAAACACATACACTAACAATATAGTTAGTATACCTGGGCATTTCATACGCACCACTTACTAAAAACCACCGTTTCACCAAGCATCCAGGGAGGAGCGATCTCCCGAGCGCGTGGACGGCAGCTGCGTGGAGATCAAGGTCGAGGGTTGCTGCAGCGACTCCTAACGGGATCTGGTCGGAGAGAGACCAGTTTTTACATGGGGAAAATGGAGGAAAACTCAGCAATATCTAGGGAAAATATGGGAAAATGATGGGGAAAATGATGAGGAATTTTGGAATTTACTCAGGATCTAGTGAGATTTATGAGAACTTGGAGTTTGTTCGACGAAAAATTGGGATGTATCTGGCAATCAAAATGGAGGTGTTTTGCAGCAAACAAATTGTGATTTGACCACCAAATAGTGCTTAACCAGTGGCTTATTGGATTCAACCATCGAATGTGGCTGTTAGGTTTGGTTGATTGATGACCCAGGACTGGCTGGGTTCATTGATGGTCGAGGGGTTACGACAAAGCTACTCGTACCAGGTTACACCAGGCTATCGATATATTTGTCTTGCTGTTTGCCTATCCATCTGTTTGTTTGCTTGCTTGTTTGTTTGTTTGCCTGCCTGTCTGGCTGCCTGCCTGTCTGCCTGCCTGCTGCCTGTTTGTATGTCTGTCGATCACTCGATCAATTATTCTAATCCTAAGTAAATCTAATTTCAAGTAACCCAATCCAACCTGTTTACCAATCCAACCCAATCCATCGAAAACCGATGTGAGACCATGTAAAACCGGAAGCATCTGCTGCATGTATTCCCCTCATGATGATGCCACTTCTTTTGAAGATTCTTCGTGCACATAGGCTTCTTCAACACTCCTTAGTTTGCAAAATGAATCCGAGAGAATCCAGGCAAATGATTCCAATCCTGTCCAAAGAATATAAATCAAACAGAACTTCGCCAATGGCAAATCTATATAAATTAGTTGGTTTTTAATTGCATGGCCCATGGCAAAACATGCTATTGTTTTTAGTCAACAAAGTGTTCCAATCTGACATAGATCAGATATATATTTGTTTTGAATCCCCACGTTTGTTGCTTAAACCTCTATGTTTATAAGCTGCCCCCTGGTAAACATATAAACAACTATGGAAAATCACCATGTTTAATGGTTAAATCAACTATTTCTATGGCAATTTTCAATAGCTTTTTGTATGTTTACCAGGCCGGGTAAACCTCTATTTTTATAAGCTAAATCTACCACTACAACTACTGGTGCCCACCTGGAAAACCATCCCCTCTTGCACCTGTGGGGAGCTGAGCTTTCCCTTCCTGGGCGCCACTGGGACTGAAAATGGCTTTGATGAAAGCCATCGGAGAATGATGATTTTTTGCATCAAATTGTTGGGGTACCCTCTGGTAAACATACAAAAAGCTATTGAAAATGGCCCAGTCGAAATAGTGGATTTTCCCATGAAAAATGGTGATTTTCCATAGCTACAGTATGTTAAATTACCAGAGGGTACCCTATCTTAATCTTCACACAAACTCCCTATCATAGGAAACTGTTTTTCGCATTCGCGACCGTCCAACTGGCAGATTTGAGCAACCCTCTTGAAGATATGTATCTGCTACATAGAACACAAGATTCCAGTCGTGGCTTTGGGAATTGGTACAGGTCATATTCCGCAGACAGATCCATGGAATCTTCCATCAAGCTCAGGCTACTGGGCCATGGGATTAGCGAACCGGCTAGTAACTGGGTTAGAACCTCCTATACCCCAAATTACAAGCTGTATATAGTCATATATTATATATGTACATGATTCCATATATATAATTATATATATATATGCTCTCAATAATTATCATGTATATGTGTATATATATATATATCGATTCACTAACAAGTTGCAGTACCCAACTCCCTGGCCCATCTAAGTACTTCTTGCATTCGTAGAGTTGTGCGAACTCAGTAACAACATATCCTACTGGATGTTGCTGGGCAGAACCCTCAGTTCCAATACAATCATCCAAACCCTTCCTTCATGGGGAACTTCACCAGCCTTAAAAAAGGGGCCAACACAAACCAACAACGTATGGTTCCCACACCAGTTGCTTGTCCCAAACATTCAAAAACACCATCACTTCATTCTTCATCCAATATTGTTCACAGGAACTTGAAACCGTCAAGTATCCATACGTCGATACACCATACAACACCCCACAATTCAGCCAATGGCTATATCAAGTGATACCAAGTGGATAAAACATGGCAACACTCCATTGTTTGACGCTGTGAAATAAGGAAGTTCTCACCAATGACCTAATGTCAGGTGTTGATTGGTTGGTCAATCCGAAAACAGTTAGTTTATTGGTTAGCACATCGATTATACTAATACTGTAATCAATAGCTTATGATTATCATATAGCTATAACCTCAGATGGTAAATGTTATCTGACCATTACAGTAACATGATATAATGTAACCAATCCGAAAAAATATATTCTATAGTTTGGCGCAAGCCTCATTTTGATCAATAAGACAAAAACAGCCACACGTTCATCCGATCATAAAACCAATCCCATTACCCTGAGGTTCCACACGTCGCCATGGCCACACGTCCGACCGGTCAAAGATTCAGCAGGTAGGTCTCTATTCATCCAAACGTTGCTGGAAACCGTGAGTTTTCAAGATAGTTCGTCATTAATCACCTGTCTTTTTGCAGATCTTTTTATATTATATAGTTATTTCAGCTATTTCCCAAAATGTGTTGTCTTTCTTTGGTTTTTCTCTGTTGAAGTCTGGTGGATGAAAGTGGTGATGAAAAGAACGTCATCGGCGTTATCATTCTCTGGGCGGCATCGAAACTTTGTCTGAGCCACAAACTGGCAGGCCACAGATTGGCCATATGGCTATGGATCAATACCTATAAGTACCATTTTTAGGGTGATGAACATCCATTTACCAGCTATTTTGAGGTTCACCAGGGGTACAAGGTTTTGACCCATCCCCATATCAACAGCACCAAAAGATGGCCTTTTGAGCAGGTGGATTTCTGCAGTCCCTCTAGGCGTCCATCTGTTATTTAGACGCGCAGATCCCAGCGGCTCTCAAAAAAAACGACGAAAAACCCGACGATGGGTGTCATCAAACGTGACGATTCTTGGGAAACCAAATGGAGTTGGAGGAAAACAACATGGTAAATCTCATGAAATCAAACATGGCAGTGGGATGTGATGGGAAATTCCCTAAAGGATATGTTTCATGTTATAAGATTTTACAAAAGGCAATTGCTAAATAGGAAAATTAAACATGGATGTCATATAATAGGAAAATCGCCCATGGATTTCAGATGGTCATGGATTTTTCAGCAAACCAGGTTCGACGACCAGAGGGTAAAAGCCACGCATCCCAGTACTTGTTGCAGCTCCATGCTCACAATGAGCAACAACACATGGCCAAATAGAAGACTCACCAATTTTGAGGATGGATTTGGAGTTTCATCTATATAATTCGATATACATATATATATATATATGTTTTGTTTTTATCCATGACTTTCTAGCGGGTGACAAGACTGCGTCCAAATCATTCATGTTTGAAACCACCAAACAGGTGTGTGTGTGAGCCATTCTTGCAGGTCTTAATTGTCACACCCTACACATTCTGGATATTCTGGATCATATCAGAACTCAGCAAATCCCGAATTGGATGATCCAATGCCCTGAAATTCATAGTTTCCCATAAAATAAACCTGGTTGGTGGTTTCAGCCCCACTGAAAAATATTTGACAATGGGAAGGATTATCCCATATATTATGGAAAGTCATAAAATTCATGTTCCAAAGCACCAACCAGTTTTCCTGTCACTCGCAGTTCTGTCCTCAAACCCCACATTCATCCCCTAACATGGGAAGGAGATATCCAACCTTTTGGCCCTGAACCGCTTCGCAGTATTTTTTTGCTCCATGACGAGCCAAAGCAAAACCAATCTGAAGGCGCTGGCGATCGTAGACGGTGTAGTACTTCCTGCGTTCGTTGAGACCAGCGCAACTAAACCATGGAAGTTGATGCCGTGGATGAAAAATCCTGTGGTGGCGTGATAAAAAAATATTCAAGCTGTTAGAATCACAAAAGAGGATGGGATAAAGGCAACATGTGAATGTATGTATGCCCAGCAGTTGCTGGCTAATCTTGGATAACTTGCAACAAACACGTTTTCAGCAGCTAGAATTGGAAATCGTTGTCGCTTCTCCTTCCAGTTCGCCAAACAATCCTATCCCAAACCAACCAACCAGCCAATTCCCCTGTCTGGTCAATCACGATGCTTACTTGCCTAAGCCCACATGTTTCCTGCTTAAACCAACACGTCTAGTGATCAAACCGTACCTTTTCCTTCTTAACTCCCCAAATGTTTAATGCCAAAATACCCAAAAAAGACTCGAGTTCTCTTGTGTTTCCTGTTGATGACCCTTGGTGGTTAAATCATCAACTCATCCCATTACTCCCCAACTTTTCCCTTTGTTTCCCAAGTGTTTCCAAAGTGTTCCCCATGGTTCGAAATCTTTCCCCATGTTTCCCTATTTTTTTCAGCCTTAGGAAGAGATCTCCCTAATGTTTCCCCAGTGTTTCCTATTTCTTCCGAATGTTTACCAATGTTTTTTCCCATGTTTCCCTATTCCCCCAGTTTTCCCAGGCTTTTCCCCCATTTTTCCCTAGTTTTTAATATGTTTTGTCCAGGGCCTTAGGAAGAGATCTCCCAGTAACATCACCGGGCCATGCGGAGCCGGCACATCCACCGCCATCAGCTGCAAGGCGTCTGAAGCATCCAAGTCCAGCAGCAGATCTGACTCCTGGGAGGCACAAATGGTGGGTTCATATGGAGATATAACATGATACAACAAAACATGGTTAGAATAATCTAACTATAAACTAACTATATATATTAATTAGTAAACAATACAAAACATGGTTAGAATAATCTAACTATAAAATATAACTATATATTAGTTGTAAGTTATTAATTATAGTTATTAAACTACGGTTTATTGAACTATGAGTTATAACATGTTATAAACAATCGCATGTTACTTGCCATTTATCCCAAGGTTAAACGAGTTTAGTGAGATGATCAAGGAGATAACCAGTTCTAGTCATCTACAAATAGTCTTAACATTTCTTAAGCATCAATGGGATTTAATGGGATTGAATGGGATTTAATGGATAGTCTGAAGAGAGCTTTACTATGGGAAAAATCGTGATTTGGTAGACACATATATAATTATATATATAATGGGAAAAATATAGAACTGTAATAAGATAGAACTGTAATAAGCAAATGGGAAGACAACAAGGGTGCAAAGGGAGGGATATAATGGTGAAAATAATCATGGTGCAATTTTAACCAATTAACAAGATGAATTGATAATGGAGATAATGTGAGAAAAATAATGGGAATATAAGGATGTAATGGGAATGCACTTGTTGTGAAAACTCCAGGAATCGTGTTTGTGGGTTAGCTCACCTCAGTTGTAACTGGACTTATCCTACTTATCCTACTCAATCAACTGTGGTAAACTAAACCACTTGCTAACCACGTTAAACCGCCAAGTGGGAAAAGTTGTATCTAAGCATCAAAAAATGGCAGTGTGTCAAAACCTTGTACCCCTGGTGAACATCAAAATAGCTGGTAAATGGATGTTCATCCCCCTAAAAATGGTATTAATAGGTATTGATCCATACCCAAATGAAAAAACGCTGAATAAACAACACAATTGGGATTTAGATGTGATTTATGATAACTAAGCTGGCAAGGTGTGGGAGGCTTGCTGGGAGATTGGAAAACCACCAAACACAATTTAGATGTTGATGGAAGTTCATATGTTAATTGCTAAGAAAACCATTCCAAAATATGATGCCTTCAAAATATGATGCCTTCGTAGAATAATTTGATGATCTGCATTCGGCATCAACAACAGAGAGTTTACCAGTGAAAATTAGAGGTTCAATTTGGGAGTCGACCAATAAACATTCTGTGATCTGAGCCAGAAAATGGGGAGGATTGAACAAAAAATGTCGCGGTTGTTTGGTCCCCAAAAAAGTGTGCGAAGTGCCAAGGGAAATTGCGTTTTGACTCCGGAAAATTGAGTACGTAGTGTTTTTCTATCCTTGTGTCGGGGGTGTCCAATTGCATTCAAACTATGCGCAGGCCTACGTCATATGGCTATGCCTTTGCTCCAGGTAGCCTTTTCTCGGGGTTTTGGCATGTGCCTGCGTGCCCGCGGTGGAGGTTTTGCCTACGAGGCAATTTGAATGTCTAACCCATAGGATCCATGGTGCTGCTATATATGGTAACATTTACCATCAATATACCCCAAATGTTAGCATATATATACCAGCACCATGGATCCTATGGGTAATGGGAACTGAATGGATTAAACTGGTACCAAAGGGTGCGTTGGGCAGCGCCATCTGTATGTGTGCACTCGCCAGGACCTGTCGGAACAAGGAATCCGGCCTGGGCAAGGCCGTTTCTGCTGCTTCCACTTGGCAGCGCACGCTTTCCAGGTGGAGTAGATCATCCAGCAACATCAACACTGGTCGTTCGCCATGTAGATTGTACAAGGCTATTGAAAGAACAACTCTACAGCAGTGGTGGGACACGTTTTTCTTGCAGAGGTGGGAATTGTGGGTGCAAACGTGTTGTTTGGCTTAGATGGTGACATGGATATGTATATAATGATGATTAATGATGAAAATATGTGTATGCTGATGAACATGTTTGTATGGAAACAGAGGAGGAAAAAACTACGGTATTCATTGAGGAGTTCTACAAGATCCTAGCAACAAGAAAAGATATTTTAGAACATTTGATTGCATGTAATGTAATTGTCTGTAATTAAATATGATGTTGCAATTATATGTACTGTATATATATAATATATCATAAGATATACGTTATCTGCATGTAGATGTATGTATAATGTATATATATACACAGCATCAATCATCATCATATCATGTGCTTATTATACATGGAGGTTTCCTGAGTCATGGTGGTACCCCTATTCATCATCCATTTCAATGGGACTCTCCAATATAAAACATCATCATGTCATGTTGTTATAATTTATGATCTTCCCATTATATAGTTATAAGCGGTTATAAGATGTTACAAATATCATAAACCATAGTTTTGGAGGTATAAACATATATATATACACTATTGTATTATTATTATAAATATATATTATAAACCATATAAATATGATATAGATATATATTATATATACATGTTATATATATGATATATAAAATAATGATATATATTAAATAATAATAATAAATATAATATATGTTATATATATTCTATATATTATATATATTATATTATATATATATTATATATATAATATATAATATATATTATATATTATATATTATATATTATATATATATATATTATATTATATATATGTGTGTGTGTGATTAATCTATGTGACAAGGTTCCATTCTATTCGAATGCATTTGTGCACCCATGTGCGTGTGAAATGGCG
>Ga0126342_10001254_pt1 | contig 34719 bp, 36 predicted proteins | sample Cyp1metagenome_FD_92528 | JGI IMG/M metagenome (GOLD analysis project Ga0126342, IMG submission 92528) | Coral microbial communities from Lord Howe Island, Old Settlement Bay, Australia - Cyphastrea 1 metagenome | ecosystem: Host-associated > Invertebrates > Cnidaria > Coral ...
CATGTTCACAGTTTTGGCCATAAAAAAAGTTCTTCAAAGTAAGCAAATCAAACTTAATCAATGTCAAACAAAAAAGAAGAGTATGTATGTATGTATGCATGTGTGCATACATTACATTACATTACATTTACATTTACATTTACATTTACATTTACATTTACATTTACATTTACATGTATGGATGGATGGATGGATGTATGTATGGATGGATGGATGTATGTATGTATGGATGGATGGATGGATGTATGTATGTATGGATGGATGTATGTATGTATGGATGGATGGATGGAGGGATGGATGGATGTATGTATGGATGGATGGATGTATGTATGTATGGATGTATGTATGGATGGATGGATGTATGTATGGATGGATGTATGTATGGATGGATGTATGTATGGATGGATGTATGTATGGATGGATGTATGTATGGATGGATGGATGTATGTATGGATGGATGGATGTATGTATGGATGGATGGATGTATGTATGTATGGACGGACGGACGGATGGATGTATGTATGTATGGATGGATGGATGGATGGATGGATGTATGTGTGTATGTATGGATGGATGTATGTATGTATGTATGTATGTATGTATGTATGTATGTGTGTATGTGTGTATGTATGTATGTATGTATGTATGTATGTATGTATGTATGTATGTGTGTGTACATACATTACATTACATTACATTACATTACATTACATTACATTACATTACATTAATTACATTACATTGTGTGTGAACGCGGAGAAAAAAATCGAAAATTTTGACACGTGCTCTCATATCATCACTATCAAGGCTCTGGCAGCAGGTGGCCGTTCTCACTTTTTTGTCCAACGCGGCGAGCCATCCACAGGACCAAATAAACTTATATTTCTAACACGATCTTCGGATGTCAACTTAGCTGCTGGGAATTTGAAATCATCCAGCCAACTGTTAAACTCTCAACGCTGAAAACTGTCAGGTTGTCCAACAAAATGGGAGCTGAAGTTCTTGTCTTTAGCTGCCTTTTTTCAGCCTTTTTTCATCCTTTTTTCTCAAATGTCTTGGCCGTCTTGAACCAATTTGGGTGCCTCAGTTCCCCTCCTGGCCTCAGCTTCCGCCTTCATCTCTTGCGCCAACTGCACCGAGCGTGGCAGCTGGGTACCTCCAGGGCCGAAGCCGAAATCGGTGACCTCCAACCATCGATGACGCCACCAGTTCTCCTCTGGCACGCAGACCCACAAGTCATGCGGGGGAAGGACCAACAAACAGCGGTAGCCCCACAATAACAACAATTCGGGTGCCTGTTCCTCACCATGCTCACAAGCGATGATGGGCCGGCAACGCTGAATGGTCTCTTGGCCACCACGCAAAACTTTCTCCAAAGCACCTTCCACATCAATCTTCATAAAATGAACTTCCTCTAGATGAAAGGAATCGAAGGTTTCAACCTTCACATTTTCCTCTCCCTCATATTGCAGGACATGATTTTCTCCATAAACTTCTTTGGCTTGAAGAAACACGGCCGTGGCACCGATATTGCTGGACCTCTTTAACGCTGGACTCTTGGCTCTCAACACCTCCGATCTTTCGCCCAGCGCCACGTTGAAGGAATAGAAATTCTCCAGGCCATTGATCGCAGCGTTGCCGGTGAGTAATTGGAAAACCACCCGGAAGGGCTCGAAGGCATACACTCGCCCCGCGGGACCCACATGGAAGGCTAAGGGGATGGAGTAACTGCCCACATGAGAACCTAAATCACAGACCACCTCACCTTCACGCACTAAATTTCGGAAGACCTCCAGCTCTACAGGTTCATAGGTCCCTGCTTTGCGGATGTGATTGGAAACGACATAGTCATAGACCGGGGTGATCCAATATAAAGGTGGCGCCTGCACTGATGGAACCACCGAAACTGGATAATGTTCACCCGAGATCAAAGGAGGTCGATTGTTTCCAGTCCAATCTGGAAGATCTTTCCGACGTGCCAGGCAGGCGTGGAATCTGCGGTACAAAATTTCAGAGGTATTGTAAGTCCAATCAAAGCGGCGCACCATTTCAGCGCATGCCGCATGAGTGGCCCAGGGTTTATGCCAACTCGACGCGCCCAACGGCCACAGATGTGTCAGGAGCAATGCCAGCACTCCAGCCATGGCCGTCCCTTCAGGAAAGGGATTGATCCCTATGGAAAAAATGTGAAGCTTCAAGAGAAACTCTTTTTTCGGTGCCATTAAACAGCAAGATTCATCACTATTCTGGGGAAGTTTTGGGGTTAAGGCTGTTAAGGTCGCCATTGTTGCAAGCATTGGGTTGAGGATAGCTTGATTTATCTGCTACAGAGGTAGTGTGGCCTGATTTGCCTCATGATGCTTTCCGATTGAAACCCTGGCTGCGGAAGCTGTGTGAACTCAATTCATGATATAATTCATGGGCTGTCGGAGTGAGACAGCCTCAGGCAGCAAGCACTATCGTTATAAGTGCGGAAAGTGCAAATTATACGTAGAGTTATAGAGCAGTTGAGCAGGCTGCTATCATTCTGCAGACTGAACAGTTGTGTATGTCCCAATGCTTTTGCAGCAAATTCCATGCTTTTGTCACTTTTGTCATTTCAACTCGAAGACCTCAAAACCACTTGGACCATAAATGTGGAACTGCTATTTTTTTCACACCCGACTGGCTTTTTTTCGGGAATAAACGGAATAGGCTACTCAAAGATTCTTCATATTAAAACATATTGGAACCTTACCGGGTTGGACGTTGTGGTATAGGCCCAACCCTTTTTAAAACAAGAGGAGATCCCACGTAAATAGCATTTTTTCTTCCAAGCTCTAGCAGTCTTCATTGCACAAGCGGGCATTATGTTTTAAAAAAAGCTATCAATAAAAAAAGAAATACAGTAGATAGAAATAGCTATTGCTATTACATGTCATTACTAAATGTACCTTCTTGGTAATTTGTTACATAACTATGGAAAGATCCACCATAGAAATATAGTGGTTTTTCCCATGAATAGCATGGTGATGTTCTTTCCATAGTTTTTTGTTAAATTACCAGAGGGTAACAGCTAGATCACAACAACCATGGTAATGTCAACCCCGGATTAATAAACCATGGTTTGTTAATTGGGGGGGTATTCCCCCAATAGTCATTATTTGATACTTAAATGGTACCTTCCCAATTAAATAGCCGTTTGGGGTTTATTAATCCAGGGTTGACATTACCAATTGTTGAACAATGGCGCCATCTCACCGTTTCAGACAAGGTGCAGCGACTCGGGCGCCATCGCTGCGGTGTTTTTGCCCTGAAACAACCTGAAAGTGCCATGGCTCTTACTTTCTGGACATATCTGGAAGTGCCGATGTTCAGTGCAAATGTTCAGAAAACCTGAGTTGTTTTAAGCGTTTTTCTGGTTTCTTTGGAGAAACAACCATGAAACCGTGAGTTTCTGGCTGTTAGGAGGTTCGAGGAGAGAAATAAGCAGTTCAACGGCCCCTCCGCTGCTCTAATTCCGAGAGTTTCTTGAGCACATGCTGCGCGCGCAACCATGTTGCGGCTATAGCATCTCCAGGGCAATTTTTGGTGATGCAGAGGCATCTCACTAATGTTAGTTAAACAACAGTAAACCATGGTCTATGCCACCCATGTATGGTAAAATGTGGGGATGGTTTACTATTGCTTTACTAACATTAGTAACATCTTCCATGACTTCTATGATCTTTCCTTTCAATCAGCCAGCTCTAGCAGTTACCCTCTGGTAAACATACAAAAAACTATGGAAAGATCCACCATTTTCAATGGCTAAATCCACTATTTCTATGGGCCATTTTCAATAGCAAACTGTTGACATAACCAGAGGGTAATCCTAGGCTGGATCGCATCCATCTTTTTTCAGCGTTCGTGCGGCTCTGCGAAATGCACTCCATCGGCATTGGTTTGAGTGATCCATCCACTGGCTTTGTCTGTGAGGGCTACGACTTTCATTCGGGTTAAGCCAGACCTCAGGATCAACCACACCAAGGAATGCTTCTACCCTCTGGTAAACAGTCCCAAAAAACGATGGAAAGATCCACCATGCTATTAATGGGAAAATTCACGAAACTATAAATGGCCATTTTCAATAGCCATGTTAAATTACCAGAGGGTACTTCAAACAGCGTGACAGCGTACAGCCAAAAATATCAAAAAATCACATATACTCACACTGAACTTCAAGAAGACCAAATAATCGATGAACTACATATAGTTCAAACATCTACCGAGTGCGGAACTCCATGTGATTCGCAGGCCACTCCAGAACTTCCACAAGTTCTCCTGCTCTCAAGCGCCTGAAGCCCTGGCGCTAAATGGGCTTGTCATGCCGAGCAACGTGAGTGGCTGCCCCCAAAAACATCCAAAAACTATGCAGGGAAAGATCCTTCAGCATCTATACAGGATGCTTGGCATCTGCAATCATACTCTGCGACTCTTCATGTTCTATTCCTATTCCATCTATTCATATCTATTCCTCATTTGCACCCTTTTTTTCCATCAAGACCTGTGGGAATCATTTCACTGGGGATACTGGGGAGTGGGCCTCATCAGGGTCTTCATGTTCTGGAGAATCCACATGCTGCAGAAGTTGGTAGTGGGCCATCTCACTCTGCGGTTCGAAGTCCCCAGGTCCCTCAGGACTCTCTGGATCAAACAGATCATCTCCATCTCCCTCCGTGGCATCGCCATCGCCACCATCGCCACCATCGCCATCGGTGCTTCCCATGACGTCCACACCCTCCACGGCCACACCCTCCACAGCCTCCACGCCCTCCACGGCCTCGCCCGTGGCGCTGTTCGCGGTGGGCTCAGCCTTGGGCGCCACGGGCACCACGGGCTCCTCGAGGCCTTCCAAGACCTTGTCGGCAGGACGCTCGAAGTTGGCCGTCAGAGGCACATCACGGATGATGCGGAACAAGGCGTGCCAGTCCTGGCGACACCGTGTTACAATCAGTTTCAAACAAGCTGCTTCAGTTTCAAACAGTTTCAAACTGATTTGGCAGGCAGAAATGGGATGAAGCTCACATCACAAAACGGAGCAAGAGTCCTGAAGGTGAGCTATTCCATCATTGCCTGACAAGAGGTGGTTCGAAGACCTATCTGACCTATCTGCAGTCTGGGCCCTGAAATCCAACCCATCAGGTCTGCCAACCAAGAACGGCTGTGTCTTCACATTCCACGTCCCGGGCGGCCTCTGACAGTCAGCCACCCTTGCGCATCATCCGCAAGACATCTTGCTTTGATGCGGGGCACCTGCAGCCAATGGCCAGCGAAGGAGCTCTTGGTATCACTCCAAATTTCCAACACGCTAGATTTTTTCAGGCTACCAAATAGCAATATGTAGGGAAACTTCTGGCCCCAAACTAGACACAATCAGATAAGGAAACTCTAAAAAACATCCAACAAATCCTGGTCCTGGTCGTTTCTATCCCAATTTGGTGACCTTCATCTCCTCCTCCTCCATCGGGCCCTCAAGAACTTCGATCACCTGGTGTAGCTTGAGGTGAGGGCAACAAGCCTGGGTAGGTAGCTACCTACCCAGCTATCTACACATTTAACTTCATATGATTGTGTATGCAGTCTATATGCGTGTATATGTGTATATATATATATATATGTGTGTGTGTTTATGTATATATATATACACACTATATGTATATATATATATATATAGTTTATATCATCCATATCTATATGTATATAATGTGTACGTACAGTTGTAGAAGGGACAATGCTAGCACGACACTGAAAATATCAGCGCCGTGCTGGCCTCATCCGTCTTAAGCTGCCTCACTGCGTTGTCGCCAGACACCTTCGACTCCTTCGTCATGACCGTGTCCTTCACAACCTGCCGCGTTTTTTTTGCGCATTGGCATGAATCTGAAAAAACTGACATCTGATGTGGTTTTTCACTTTGAGCTTGGATCAAGATGGGGAAGAAGTTGAGTCTTCCCCATACACTGCCGGGAAGCCGAAGAAGTTGGAAACCTTTGGAAACCTCGAATCGCAAGAAATCGCAAAAGCGATGACCGAAGCCTTGCAGTAGGACCGCATCATCTGACAGAAGACATCCTCTGAGAGCTTTCCAGATTCTGCGACCTCGGCTCTGATGTCCAAAATCAGCAGAAACTCAGAGAAATCTCCCTGGAGGCTTTACCTGATTGAGACCTCACAGGATTTTTTTGGAGGGTATCAATAGATTCCAATAGATATCTCCACCAACTCCCAGACTTTCCAAGTTTGAGACCGACTTGAAGAGACGAGAAAGCAGATCTTCTGTGAAATCCACAGCTGTCATGACCTCACTTGGTCACCACTTGAGGGTAGCAATGGTGGGCAATGGTGGTTTGGGTCTTGAGATGTCTTGAGCACTTGCCATGACCCATACACCATACACCATGATGTTGTTGTGATGGTGACCCGATCGATTCACAAAGGTTTCTTTGTCGTTTAGATATATCTACCTCCAAACTTCAGTCCTTCTAAGCCGCTGACCCACCACAGATCCCCAAGGACATTGCCCATGTTCATACTTTAGTCCCAAAAACACTCTGAAAAATTTCGATTTCGGCCATTTTCCTCCATTTGTTCAATGATTTTCCCATGATGTTCCCCCCAAAAAAATCACCTGGGTCTCCGTGCCGACCTCGGTCGCGCCTTGGCCTTGGCCGTGGCCGCCGTGGCCGCCACGGCGGAGCTCTCCGCTTCTTCGCCGGGCAGCTGCTCCTTGGCAGAAGCCTCGGCAATCCCATGTGTTGAGAAAAGTTAGGACAAAAACCCCAGTGAAGCCATCAAACACCAACAAAAACCCATCAAAAAATCATCAAAAACCAACAAAAACCCTTGAAATCAGATGAAATCAGATGAAATCAGATGAAACTGCTGTGGGAAAATTCCACAGTTGTTTGAAAAGGGCCGTCAAAAAAACTAAACACTGTAGATGATCTTCGGCATTCCTATGCTCGATCTGCTCGATGTCCGGACCTCCTCCAGGATCTCCCGGTCCACTGACAAGAAAAAGAGGGAGAACTCCTGCTAGACATCAGAAACGCCACAAAAAACGACCAAAAACTTCCCCAAAAACCAGCAAGAACCAATGGTTCTTAGCGCCTTTGTGTTTTTTTTTACATCTTGATCATCTTGGCACATCAATTGGCTGTGGAAATTGGGAAATTGGATGGTTTCCAGGTATGTTTCCAGGTAGGCACTGACAGCCGATGGGGCGCAGATCCAGGTCCTGAGAGTCCATTTCCCCATCGCCATTGGCATCCATCTCTCTAAACCTCCAGCAGAAAAACTCGCAGATGCGTCCATTTTTTTCATACATGGAAAATCATGTTTAAAAAATTGCAGAAATCCCAAAGAGATTGCCATTTCAGTGATGAGTCTTCAAACTTGAAGGTACCCAGCTGGTTCATTGGTGCACCCCAAACATCTCCAGACGCTCAACAGCAGGGGCAGCTGGGGCAGCTGGGGCATGCGCAGTTGACGGATGCTTCGACCACGACGTGCAGCGTAAAGACGTGACACCTGGAGGCGTTTTGCCTGTTGGGGATCAAGCTGGCCTGACTCAAGGTTTACCCTCTGGTAAACATACAAAAAACTATGGAAAGATCCACCATTGTTAATGGGAAAATCCACTATTTCGACTGGGCCATTTTCAATAGCTATGTTTGTTTACCAGAGGGTACCTACAGTAACTATTTCAAGCTATGGTTCGAGTCGAAAAGGCAATTCAAACTGGTTTGGGAGGAAAAAAAAAAACACATGCCCTAAACTGCCTTGAACATGTTGATTTCCGTGACTTTCCCACTTTTCACCGCACCAAAGTCTACTCGTGTACTTTTTTTGACCCCATTTTTTTGGTGAGAATCAATGGATTGGTTTATATAGGGGAAAATTTACAGGAAAACCCCATATTTAATGGTAAAAACCATGGTTTCCTGAAAATTTTCCCTTAAACCAATCCATTTTGAGGGAAATCATGAAAAATCCACAGCTGCCATGCCTTCACAGCAAACAGCCGTGCTCCAAAAAGCTCGGACTTCTCACGTTTTTCCACCTGCGCCAATGGCGAAGTTTTGAAACCCGTTTTTTAACCACCGTTGATCGGCACCAACTGTCAATGGATACTTGAGATAGGGATAGGTGGAATACATTTATGTGATTGATGTATAGGTTGAATATATTAGTGATATGGAGTGTGTATATATATATATATATTATTCAACTATTCAGTGGATACTTGTGATTGATGTATATTTCTGTAGGTGGAATAGGTTGAGCAATACCTACTACTTAAAACTGCTACTTAAAACGTGCCTCGCTCTTGAAGCGGTGACACAAGTTTTCCACTCGCTGCAGTCGCAGTTCCAGCCGGCCCATCCTAGGTTGAGCTGTACCAAATGACCAAATGCCAAGGGAAGGTCACGAGAGACACGGTTGATCCCATGGATTTGTTTTTCTGGGAAAATCTTAACCGGAAACCAGGGTTTTTCCCGTAAATATTGTGTTTTCCTGTACATTTTCCCGTAAACCAATCCATTGATTGATCCCATAAACTAACATGGGGAATATATGTTTCTCCAAATGTGGAGCTGTACCCAGCCTGGTTTTATGATTTCTTGCGGGGATTTAACCATCAAAAATCGTGTTTTTCATGTGTGAAAAGGGGATTTACCCAAAATGACCAATTGTATATGATAAACATTGATAAACCATGATGCAAAATCTCCGAACAAGCCACTGCTTTGCCAAGACCCGAAAATCAGGGACCAGCAAGTCCTGCCAAAGAAACAGCACCTGTCCTAATCCCCATAGCATCCCATAGCCACATGGCCACATGGCCAGCGATGCTTTTGCTCAGCTCATCTCCTTGACATCTTCCTGGTCTTTCTCAGCAAAGCCATTGGGAAGCTCATCGATCTTTTTCAGGACAGACGATGCCACCAATCTGGCATCCTACCAAGGGATGCCAGGGATGCCAAACCACCACAGGTCTGACTTCCTGTTTCTTCGTGCGGGTCTCTCACATCCATTATATAGATATATATATATATAGAATCTGCCACAATCTCATCACCTGATTTTTCTTCGGCGGAAAAAACCTTCAAAGATTGCCCTGAAATCTTCCGCCATACTGTTATCGTTATTATATGAATGTTCGATCAATGATCATGATACTGTGGATGGAAGAAATCCTGCACCAGTTGATAGATGGTTTATCCGATTATCCCATTATTTATAGGGTTTCAACAATCCAAGATGGTGCAGGATTTCGCAACCATCCACAGTATCATGATCATGTTTCAGTAGAAAGCCTCCTGAAAAATCGTCAAGTTCTCGGGCCTCCACCATCGATCTGCAGCTACTACTTTTGGAGATCAGCTCAGCGTCTGTCATTGCACTTCGGTCCTGAGGAGACTCAGGACACCATTTGTTTTTTGCCATGGATTTCCCTTGCAGATTTTTGGACCTTTGCTGCAGATTTTCCCAAACATCAAGCCTGAGAAACACGACATTTAGGGTCAGTTAATAGCACTAGGGTTTCTACAATGGATTGTGATAAATCTGATAAATCCATTTTATATCTCATGGATAGTATAAGTACTGTATAACACTGTATAACCCATATTAAATGTGCCATGGTTTCAAAAAATGTCAACATGTAGATTGCATCTACATAACATGCCCATCCTGCAAACCTTGGCCGCGCAAATGGGATCAACCCCACGGAACGAGGTCGTTACGTCCACCGATGTCCACGAGTTCGTTATGTCTACAGTATCGGTGGATGGAAGTGGACATCGGTGGACAATGTTGTTGTTGTTGTTGTTGTTGCTATCTATTCGAGTTATTTTTGGGAATTGTTCCATTCCATTGAAGCAACGAATAGATAGCAACAACAACAACAAAAAAACATAACAGTCATAGTCATAACAACTATGAGTTCAAAAATCAAACTTCCCAATTTTTCCCCTTTGTTTTCCCACCGCGTTTCTCCCCAATCAGAGCACCCCACCTGCTCTGCCAAAGGCGGCAGCGACCGCTCCACGTTTCGCACCGCCTCGTCTGCCTTTCTGATCTCGTGGCCCAGCAGACCCACCTACGACTAAAAGATGGGAGGATTTCACCAAGAAAAGTGGGGATTTTATGTGATTTTTAGAACGTTTTTGCCAAGAAAAAATATGAAAATCCGAGATTTCACCAGCAAAAATGCAGATTTATCTTCAGATTTCACCAAGAGTAATGAGATTGTTTTGCCCATTTGGTTGTTTTGAACCTAATTGGGTTGAAATGTTCAGCTTGAGGTACCCTCTGGTTATGACTAACATAGCCATGGTATAGATGGCCCATAGAAATAGATGGTTTACCTATTAATAGCATGGGTGGATCTTTCCATGGCTATGTTAGTCATAACTAGATGGTATTCACAGATATTTCACATTTGTCTGATCTCAATGGATTGGTTGAGGTATCTGATGAGTTGATGGTTTGTTGTTTCACAGATCTCTCTCTCTTTAACTCCCTCTCGCCATCTGATCCATCTGTCATTCGCAGACTGACGGCATTGGGACAGCCATTCTCTTCACGGCGGCTGATTCAAAAGACATGGAAATTCCGGTGGAAGAAAGGGCGGGATTGATGATATTGATGAGGCTGTTGACGGATGTTACCCTCTGGTAAATTAACATAGACCCTAGCAGTCATCGGGGTTGGAAGATTAGTTTGACCATTAAAACTAAGCTATGTTCAGGGTCTATGTTAATTTACCAGAGGGTAATATTGATGGATGTTGAGCTACAGGTAGGTACAGCAAAGGACCCCAGCCCTCCAAACGCCCCGGCCGATACTTCGCCTTGGTATCCAGTTGCGCTCGCAGATTGGCTCGGACCTTGTCCCGAGCTTCTCGCAGCACCTTTCGATACCTGAAATGGGCCATGGACTATGGTGAACCACCATGAATGAAATAGCAATGTCAAAAACTTGCCATAAACTCATATAAATTCTACAATGGGTTGTATAAACCATGCAGGTTTTTGATACATAAACTATCATAAACTTACCTTCCAAAAACCGGGCCCCCATTTTTACATATATTTTTGGCATAACCCATGCCCAACGGGTAGGTTTATGGCATGGGGTTTACCACATTACAAATCAAACATGGCCATAAGAAATTCCCGATTGGTGGCGTTGTCCAGTGGAAACTATGTTTGATTGCCAAAGATATCATCCCATCACCCTAATATCAAACACCCAAAAATTGCATGGTCCTCATTTTTTTCTCTGGAAATTGCCTACTGGTTTCATGGTTTCATGGTCTCGTTTTGGGGTTGTTTTTTTTTCTCAACTGTGATGGGAAAAGGTCATGCCATGTCATGCCAAACCCAAAAAAAAACAAACCCAAACCGGATCGTCACTGGATCGTCCCTGGAGCAAGGAACCGGTCTCTTCGCAGCTCCTTCTCTGCACCCAATTTGGTCTTCAGTAATGGGAACCTGCCGACAGCATCAAATTCCCATGGACGATTCCCATTCAGATTCCCCAGCCGAAACGAACAGAAAGCCCCTTTTTTGAAAAAACAGCTGTAAAAAGCAATGGATTGGTTTGTTGGGGAAAATTTTAACCGGTAAAAACCCATATTTCGTGGGAAAATCCATGGTTTCCGGTTAAGATTTTCCCTTAAACCAATCCATTGAAAAAGCGAGCGCCATGACATCTGTTTGACCAACAGCTGACCTGGCGAAGGTCACACCCCTTTGTCCATCGTCCACGGTGGATTTCCAGATCTGCTTCATGACCTCAAAAAACGCGCAGGCGACTCGCACAAAAAGAGACTGCTGGATTTGCTGGATGACTCCACTTTTCAAAACTTCAGGATCTTTGAGAATCCTCATTCCAAACTCAGAATCCAGCAAAATGAAGGGCTATTTTGAAGTATTTTCATCCACCAAAATGGTGTTTTTTTGATAATCGATCAATCCCGGACGGAAAAATCGGACGCCTCTGGAGATATGTCCACGCCCAAATCCTTCGCAAAGGACAGGACCTGCCGCTGTTCATGTCACCCTGCAAGTCCCACAGTGATGCAGGTTCTTCCTCCTACCACCCTAACAACAAGCATAAAAATGTGTTGAATTGTATATGTGTATATGTATATGTATATGTATATGTGTATGTGTATACATTTTCATGTACATATTATGTGTATATATATATAGATGTGTGTGTATATAGAGTTGAGATATGTTGAGACTCCATACATCAAAAAATATGGCATGGTTGTTTGGCAAAGCAAAGGGTCATTTCTGGTTCCAAGCTCAAACTGACACCCAGAAATTGTTCAATTCCCAAAGAAACTGTTAGGGTTTGGGGATTTTTTGAGACCGGAAAAATGCGGTTCCAAACACTTTCCGCGGAAAGACCTCCTTCTCTGACAGCAACTGATCTCGATCTACATCGTATTTGGAAAAGAGCTCCTGTCACTGCGGGTGATGAAACTGATGAAACTGCAAATCCAAGAGACCTAAACTGAGATCCCAAGGTTTGCCCAAAACAAGGCGGGATCTTTTCTCATCATTTTCACACAAAAAACCACCAACAATGATCTTGGTTTTTCTCAAAATTTCAGCCAGTCCATCCATCAAAAATGGCCCTTCCATCCTTTTCCCCTTGGTTTTTCCCCCAGGGTCCTCCAGTTCCGTGGTCTTCTTGGTGGCCTCCACCCGCCGTGCCACGGCATCTTTCACGGCGCGCACCGCGAAGAGAACCCCATCGCTGAGCTTAGTGCACCTTGGATGGGGAACATTTGCGGTACCCAAAAAGATCAAAAGGAAATGATTAGATTAGATTAGATTAGATTAAGACTAAGATTAAGATTAAGATTTAGATTAAGATTTAGATTTAGATTTAGATTTAGATTAAGATTAAGATTAAGATTAAGATTAAGATTAAGAGTAAGATTAAGATTAAGATTAAGAGTAAGATTAAGATTAAGATTAAGAGTAAGATTAAGATTAAGATTGATAAGATTAAGATTAAGATTAAGATTGAGATTCAGATTCAGATTAAGATTAAGATTTAGATTTAGATTTAGATTTAGATTAGATTAGATTCGATTAGATTAGATTAGATTAGATTAAGATTAAGATTAAGATTAAGATTAAGATTAAGAGTAAGATTAAGATTAAGATTAAGAGTAAGAGTAAGATTAAGATTAAGATTGGTAAGATTAAGATTCAGATTCAGATTCAGATTCAGATTCAGATTTAGATTTAGATTTAGATTTAGATTTAGATTAGATTAGATTAAGATTAAGATTAAGAGTAAGATTAAGATTAAGACTAGTAAGATTAAGATCAAGATTAAGATGAAGATTAAGATTGAGATTCAGATTCAGATTAAGATTTAGATTTAGATTTAGATTAGATTAGATTAAGATTAAGATTGGTAAGATTAAGATTAAGATTGAGATTCAGATTCAGATTAAGATTTAGATTTAGATTTAGATTTAGATTAGATTAGATTCGATTAGATTAGATTAGATTAAGATTAAGATTAAGATTAAGAGTAAGATTAAGATTAAGAGTAAGATTAAGATTAAGATTGGTAAGATTAAGATTAAGATTAAGATTCAGATTCAGATTAAGATTAAGATTAAGATTCAGATTCAGATTAAGATTAAGATTAAGATTTAGATTTAGATTTAGATTAGATTCGATTAGATTAGATTAGATTAAGAGTAAGATTAAGATTAAGATTAAGAGTAAGATTAAGATTAAGATTGGTAAGATTAAGATTAAGATTAAGATTGAGATTCAGATTCAGATTAAGATTTAGATTTAGATTTAGATTAGATTAGATTCGATTAGATTAGATTAAGATTAAGGTTAAGATTAAGATTAAGAGTAAGATTAAGATTAAGACTGGTAAGATTAAGATCAAGATTAAGATTAAGATTAAGATTGAGATTCAGATTAAGATTTAGATTTAGATTTAGATTAGATTCGATTCGATTAGATTAGGATTAGATTTAGATTTAGATTTAGATTAGATTAGATTCGATTAGATTAGGATTAGATTAGGATTAGATTAGGATTAGATTAGGATTAGATTAGGATTAGATTAGGATTAGATTAGGATTAGATTAGGATTAGATTAGGATTAGATTAGATTAGATTAGATTAGATTTAGATTAGATTAGATTAGATTAGATAGATAGATAGACAGATAGATAGATAGATAGATAGTTTTATATATATATATATAATGGTATATGATATATACATAAATAGATATCCAACATCTATAGCTATTGAAAATAGCCATAGAAATAGTGTATTTACCCATTAAAAATATTAATAGCATGGTGATTTTCCACAGTTTTTTGTATGTTTACCAGAGGGTAATAAGTGAAAATCACAAGTATCCTCAGCATCCTCGGTATCATCATGTATCATCATGTATCATCCAGAAAACGCAAAGAAAAAAGAAAGAAAATCCGCACAAAAGTTCGTTGAAACATCATGAAACATCATGAAACATCCTCTGGTAATTTAACATAGCTATGGAAAATCACCATTTTCTAGCTAGGAAAATCCACTATAAATGGCCATTTTCAATAGCTATGTTGACATAACCAGAGGGTATCCCCAAGTTAGAGTCCCAGACACTCGTTGATCCTGGTTAGACATCTCGCCATAAGCTGCTTTAGCTCAGAAGGGCCCAACACCGCCACGCCTACGGGTCCCGGCGGCTCCTGACGTGTGATTTTTTGGGTCGTTTTACCAACTTTAATGGTGGTTTTACCAACTTTTAATGGTGGTTTTACCAATTTGTATGGTCGGTTTACCAATTTTATGGTGTTTTTAATGGTGGTTTTACCAATTTTATGGTGCAAATGTGGATTTACAATGATTTACATAGGCCTTGGGCCTCAAAGTTCATTCTTTTTTTGAGTTCATGAGGGTCTAGGTATACAAACATTTAGTGTCACGTATGAGTCTTCAATGATGTCCTCACAATTTTTCTGCAAATATGCCAATGTGTATGTGTATGTGTATGTGCATATATAGGTATGTAGTTTTATATATACACACCACATACGTTTTTTAAAAATTACCAAAATCAATGAACATCACATATCACTTCATCGGAACCATCGACATCGACATCCATCTGTCAAAAAATTGCCGTTCCTTCCATCAATCCATCAGTTCAACGAAAATCTGTTTCGGAAACACATTGTGTTCAACGAAAATCAGTTTTTCCCAAATTTCTGTCTTAGGGTTTTCCCATGGTTTCAAGGCGAAAAAAATTCACCTCCCAACCCCCTCAGTTGCTGAGATCTTTCCCATGGTCCTTCATCTCAGGGCCGTGGCTCACCAAAAAATCCATGCAGGTCTTGATCAGCGTCTTACAACTGGCTCCAGCTGCTTCCACGGCTTCTGCACAGGCTTCCACCTAGCGAAGTTCCAACGATTCGAAACCTACTGGGGATGGTAAATCTGTTGTTTCTCACGTAGAAACTCGATGTGAAATTGATGTGTTTGCGAATTGGTGATTCCAAGAAAATGTGATATGAAAGAAATGATATGAAATGATATGAAATGATATGAAATGAACATTTGATACCCTCTGGTAAACTAACATAACTATGGAAAATCACCATTTTTAATTGGAAAATCCACTATTTCTATGGCCATTTTCAATAATTAGCTATGTTTGTTTACCAGAGGGTACCTACAGTAACTATTTCAAGCTATGGTTCGAGTCGAAAAGGCAATTCAAACTGGTTTGGGAGAAAAAAAAAAACACAGAGTTTAGGTACGTTAAATTTCCAGAGGGTACCCCATGTCCCCATAGCCGAAGTCAGTGGAGACCCCGCTGGACCTCGGGCAAGCTTTGTTCATCGCTGGTCTCCAGTGGCGTCGCAGTCTCTCTGAGCTGTTCGACCTCGAATCCGCTCACTTGGGACAAACTGAAGGAGCCAACCTTTGGTTAAACAATGGTTAAACAATGGTTATTATGGTTAAACAATGGTTAAATAATGGCATTATCATTATCTGTTAATGGTTAAATTATGTTAAATTATTGTGGTTATCAATAGTTAATGGTTAAATAATGATTAAATAATGATTAATGTTTATTAATTATTAATGGTTATTGTGGTTATTATACTAAATTATTAATATATGATTATCCCAAACTGAGCTTCAAGGATCTTCAAGGCAATGTGCAACATTGTGCAAGCAAGCTACCCCCTTCTCAGCCATATCTAGCAGACCGCTGAGCTCTGCTAGAAGCTCCTAGCAGGAAACGATGGCAAACGGGAAAAATTGAAGGTTTCACGGTTTCCCATTACCCTCTGGTAATTTAACATAACTATGGAAAATCACCATTTTTAATAGGAAAACTCACTATTAATGGCCATTTTCAATAGCTATGTTGACATAACCAGAGGGTACCAGGTTGGAGAAGCCAAGCTCGCTTCGCGCGTACGAAAAAAATGGTGCCTTGGCTCGGGATTCCAGCTCTTGGCGGCGCTTCTCATCCGCTTCCTTCTTTTCCTGCGCTTTCCTTTTCGCCTGACGTGTCTGCCATGACGTGCCATGCAGCAAAATGCAGCAAAATGCAGCCCATTGCAGCCACTGTTGAGGTTCCAGGGCACCTCGTTGAGGAGTTCAATCCTCTTCTTGGTCTGTTCCAAGTATTTGTCCGCCTCGCCTTTCATGTAATCCTTCTGGCTGCCAGCTTCCTTGTCAAAAAAAAACAGCCAGTAACATGTAAGCGATATTTCAGGGCGTGCTGCAAGCTGGATAGAGTGCCTCCAAGTGCAGCTTCATGGTTTCCTCCAGCTCTTTTTGGACGGTCTCCATGCTCTCTGGGGTGGCAGCGTTCAACTTCTGAATGGCCTCCAGGGGTGTTACCATCGTTTTTCCAAATTGCACTGGTGAAAAACATATGGCGTAAAAAAAAAGCACCTTCCGTAGGAGGAAGACGGCTTTTCCTTCCTCCCAAAAAAAATGCAATGCCATCTGTCCGATTTTGAAGCAATCTGAGACCTTCCAAAGCTAATACCTGCAGTCACTCCAAAATAACCACATTGTGACTACATGTAACTACAGTGAAAGTCCTTGATTCGCTGCTCTGCCAGCTCCTTCTGCTTCTTCTGCTCCTCCTGCTTTGTTTAAGTGCCGCAGGCATAGGTAACACAGCCTGCAGACAACAAAATGACAACGAAGCCACACGGGTCCTCCCTCTTTTTCCTGATCTCTTCCTGTTTCTTTCTAGCTTCTTCCTTGCGTTTTCTTTCGGCTTCACGCCTGACATCAGTTTTCTGGTCTTCAGTTGTGTCTCAGTTTTCTGCCATTTCTCCATCCCATCCCGAAAGTGAAACTCCTCAAAGCTTCTTCTCGTTTCTGCCGGTGGAATTCCTCTTCCAGCCTTCAGAGGACTCCGCATATGGACTCCAGAGGATGTGTGACTTATTTTGCTCATGTATAGAAATGGATCCATTTATTAACTTTTCTAGTGTAATCTATATATATATATCTGTGTGTGTGTGTCTATATGTATGTGTATGTGCATATGGTCCCACACAAAAAATGTCAAGAGTAAATAGACGCGGATAATATATTCATACATCTATCTATCTATCTATCTATCTATCTACCTGATCTATCTACCTATCTACCTGATCTATCAATCAATCAACCAATCTATCTATCTATCATGTTCTATTGGAGACACTTTTGGTTATCGGGCTAGTTCTGGCCTTCTTTTTGCTCCTTCCTGCTGCAGCCGGGCATATTCCTGCATCTGGCGTTCCGCAGCATGCGGGTCCATGAATGCGGTCTGCATGCCCTGCATGCCGTAGTACATCCCGGGATAAGGCATCACCTGGGGTATCCAGAAATCCAGAAATCCCATGGTGCCATGATGTCGTCACCATTTTTTCAGAGTTTCTGCTGTGTGACAGCTGTGGATGTAAGCACAGCTAAGCTGTGACTGGGCTAAGCTGTGGGCCGTCTCTTTGTCTTTCTTTTCTTTCTTTTCTTTCTTGCGAGTGACCTTGAAGCTTTCATCCACAGGCCCATCATAGGGCACCTGGCGCTAGTCCAAAAACAAATCCGAAACCTATCCAAAAACCATCAAAAAAAGAATCAAGAAAAACATCAAGAGCCATCAAGAACCATCAGAACCCATCAAGAATCATCAAAAATCTTTACATAAACTATAAACATCTGTACTATACTATACACATCAAAAACCATCAAGTGTTGAAATCTGAAACTCCCAATGGATTCGCCTTCCACCCTGACTCGGGCGGTGTGGTGTCTCTGCCGGGCTGGTAGGCCCAAACCTGCCGGGGGTGAAATGAGTATGGGTCAAAACATGTGGAAAAACCATGAAAAAGCTTGGTGAAAGCTAAAATAGATGAAAATAAATGAAAATAAGTGATACCCTCTGGTAAACTAACATAGCTATTTAAAATGGCCATTGAAATAGTGGATTTACCCATTGAAAATGGTGATTTAACCCATAGTTATGTTAAATTACCAGAGGGTACATGCTGATACATCACTGCTATTTCGTGCCCTGGATCTTCATCATCCCATGTTTTTTTGGCCATCGAAGTTCACCACGGCATTCCTTTTTTATCCCTGCCTGGTCGCCACCAACCTTGGGGCCAAACCACCAACCTGAAAAGTCAGAGCCATCTCTGTCGTCCCAATAGTACAGCATCACCTCAGCGGAAAAATCTGAGGTTTCATCACTGGGTTTCATCCCTAATCAATGGAGGTTTATAGCTGGGAAATCATCTATAAATGGGAAAAACATCATTAACTGGCTGCTGGTTTTTGAGCAAAACTCTGAAAAATGATGGAGTGAGTTCGTCAGTTGGGATGATGAAATTCCCAATTTGTTTGGGAAAATAATCCAAATGTTCCAAACCACCAACCAGATCATGTTCCATAAGATTCTGGGTGAGGTGAAAATCTGATCATCAAATCTTATGGAACATGATGGCACATCATCAATTATTCCAATCAGATTCTGGCTGAATGATCATGTTCCATAATTAGATGGAAAAATCTCATGGGAACCCCAAATTCTTGGTGAATGATGAGGTGAATGATCATGTTCCATGTTCGATGACTTCGATGTTCCCGATGAAAATATGGATCATATGGCCATTTGGCGGAAGTATACACCGGGTATACCCCGTTGTCAAAGCCATTTGAGGTGGGTGCATCGAGATCGTTGTACTTCTCATCCCGCTTGTAGTATGGCCTCACAGGTGCTGGGTGAAAACTCACCCGTTTTCACCATTTTTCACCATGTTTTCAGCAGCACCTGCCATGATTTTCTCCGGCAAACTTGAAGTCGCCACGCACGATCTTCTTCACCGTCTTATCTTTGCAGCCGGACACCGCAACTCCTCACGATGCCACGAATTGAAAATCTTAAAACCAAAAAGGAAAACCTGATGCCATTCTCATCAACGGAGTTGAGCTCAGTCCTTTCGGCCAGTCCAAGGTATCTCGCGGCCCTTGAGCCTTTGGAAGCTTCTCGGCCTTTTCAGCCTTTGGTTTCTTTTCAGCTTTGCTTTTCAGCTTATCTTTGGAGACTTTGGCCTTTGCCTTATCTCCCTTGTCTCCTTTGGTTTTCGCAGCTTTCTCCGTCTTCACCTTCACTTTCGAGCTTTCAGCTGGCTCCTGACATGAAATCTTCAGCACCTCCCAGGACCTCAGGCCTCACCTCCCAGGCATCCCAGGCCCACACTGGGAGATCAGTACCTTGGACTCCTTGGATTTGGAATCTTTGGAATCTTTGGAATCTTTGGAAGCTCCATAGCCAAATCCCGGGTAGTCGTACCTTGATCATCTTGATCCAGAAATCAAAAAAGAAATAAAAATCGTTCCAATCCTCACCAAAGCCTAGAAAATTATCATTTTTTGCACAAAAAAATGCCATATGAGGTGGTCTGAAAATAGGCTACCTAAATACACTGGTCAATCATAATTACAATTAGGGGCGATGACCTATTTTCCGAAACCCGCCACAAAAAAAAAAAAAAACAGTGGTGAAATGTGGTGAATGATGAAGTTCAATCCCTATAATGTGGGTCAAACAATGCCATAAACCATCCCCAAATCACCATTTTTATAGGTGGTATAACCTGAAACCATGCCCAAATGGGTGGTTTATGGCATTGATTTACCCACCTTTAAAACCATAAAATGGTTAGATCTCCACTAAGACCTGTACGCGGAAGGCGTCAGCACGGCTCCCGGTGGGCCGAACAGGCCGGGATAGGCTCCGGGATAGGCAAAGGCGTACCTGAAAAGAGGCAAAACATGGCGAAATGCTCGACCAAACGCTGGAAAACACTGGTAAAACTCAGTAAAACACTGAAAATAGGACGAAAGTGGAAGCTCAAAGATCCAAAATCATCAAAACAACATTAAGTGTCATTAAGTCGACCTCAAAAATCATCCAAAATCATGAAAAATCACAGGCTCATTGGGCCCAATTAGCCAATTGGTTGTCCTCCAAACGCTCGGCGCACATGTGGATGTCGCCTGGCCGGACCCTGGCCGTTGGAAACAGCGATGCGCGGCTGTAAAGACAGCTGCAGCCAGAACAGCTGCGACGGATGTGACGGTCACGTGACGGATGTGAAAACAACCAAACCCCGGTTCTAAAAATGTGGAAAAACATGAAAAACAAACTGTGGCAAATGGGATTTTGGAATATTTTGGAGATTTATATAGATTTATGGGAAGAGATGCCAAACACTTTCGGTGAAACTGTTGGAAAGGTTGGTGAGGCTTCACTCGAAGTGGATAAATGATGATAAATGTTCAGCTTTGGCAAAGCTTCCGACCAAAGTGGCTGCACCTGAGAACCAAGTCGCAAGTCGAGTTTTGCAGTTAATATCATCCTGACTCTGGTTGTTTGGGGTGAGATGGAAAATCTCCGGGCGGTCCACGCTCAGATCGAGACTCCTGATGCCAAACATGGCTTTCAAGCCCATGGCAGCCTCAGCATGGCTGGCAGCATGGCAGCCAGCATGGCATTGCTGTGATGGCCAAATGACTCAAGAGGTAAGCCTGGTAAGCTATTTAAAAAAAAAAAAAACTGCTATCTGCACTTCAGGACAGCGCTCTGGCAAGGTGTTTTGCACCCGCCATTTCACACATACTTCGCCCCACAGGACTTCAAGTTTTGATCGGAGCTTGCCTGTCCTTTGTCACCTCCCTCCACCACCTCCACCTTGATCATCAGCTGATCATCAGGAGTCAGCTCCTTCAGCTTCTGTCGCGACGCTCGCTCTGAGGCATCCTCTCTCACCGGGAACGACGAAGACGAAGACGAGGAAGACGAAGAAGACCAGGAATGTGTTCAGCACTTGGAGCTTGGCAATCTTGGCAATCTTCAGCTTTACGAATCTTTACGAGCTGTGAATATCCGCCCTCACACAGCCTTCGGCAAAATAGACGTGCGGTACAGCACCAATCTCTGCAGCAGTCTCTCCGAAGAAACTGCGGGAGAGGACCACGGCTTTTGCCGAGGCCAACAGAAGATAAGCTACATAGGAATCAACAAAGCCTTGGAGACCTAGATTTGCATGTGAACGATCCACATGTGCCAGATGCCATGTACGCTCACCAGTTCCATCATCATCCAACACCACCAGTTTTCCACGCTCCTGCAGTTCTTTGACCTCTGGAAGTTCCAATGCTGAAAAGGTGTCAGAACTCAAAAACCATGGCGTAGAAGCAGGAAGTCCAACTTCCTTCTCCACCACTGCGGCGCAGCTCAGGAACTTTGGCAAAGTATCCAAGGTGTGTCTGGCGGGATCCCACCAGAGGCGCCCCGATTCGTTGCCCGCGCGGAAGTGCAGCGCCAGAAACCCCGGCGCCGCGTGGGCTTGGGAGGTCCAGGGTAGTAGCTGTGCCGACAGACCCAAGGTGTCCGTTGCCTCCGACAGCCGCCTCTGCAGCAGAGGAGTTGGTTGGAACAAGACGTCCCACAAGCGCGCCACCAGATGGGGCCAGCCGGGCAAACCATAGGCTTCAGCCTGGCTCTTCAACAAAGGATGCGCCTTAAAAATGCCACAGCTGGCCAGGTGTTGACACCCCACTTTGACCCTTCAAAAGCTCTACCAAGAAAAGGTGACTTTCACTACGGAATTAGATGGCATTGGTGCCATAGGATACCATAGGTATATCTGTGCGTATATGTATCTGTCTGTATACACCTCCGTGTGTGCGTGTGTGCACATCCAATTGGTTTACTTTTTGACTTTGCAAACCAACATGGTTCAAATGAGGGCAGGACTAGAACGGCCTGGAGCTCACGATGATTCATGGACAATTGCAGAATTTGACTGGAATCCTCCACCAGCCACGTGAGGTCTTCCTGGAAGGATACCCGGTCATCCAAGTAGAAGCTCTGACTGCCATGGCCCAGGGAGGCACCTTGTAACCTCCAATCCAGTACGAAATCTCCAGAAGCCTCCGCTCCTCTCAAGCGCGGTTGAAGTACCAATGACAACGGCAGTGGCGAGTCGAAATCGATGAAAAAGGCACGCGATGTTAACAAAGCAATCAGGAATGCTGAGAGAATGCCATTGGTTCGATCACCATGACCTCCACATAAAGTCAAGGGATTGCAGACATAGATCAAAGCACGGAACTGGTTCTTCTCGACTCGCGCTTTGGCAGAACCATCCACAGTCCTTCCCCAAGCTTCCACTGCGCGCCGATGGAATTCCAAATATGGGCCCAGGCTTTCTAGAGTTTCCTGAAAGCTTTGTCGCGCAGTATCCTGGACCCGACGCACAAAGTCCCCAGTCAAACCATGGACGTAGCCATTGTAGCTGACACCAAACTCAGATCTGTCGAAAATTCTCACAGCATCTGTCGAAAACTTTCCCATGAGCAAATCATCAAGGTCAGTCTGGAATGAACTCCTGGACTCTCGGGCATCAATCATCAACACCTTCACAGCCTTCACATCATTGGGATTTTGCTGGCCTCGGCCCAGATTCATTGCCACGACATCGGCATTGCTCAAGGTTGAGTGATGCCTGCGCCACACCATTCGTGCACCATTGCCATAAAAGCGACAACGGGCAGAAAGATCCACCGAGTGCGTTGGTCGGTAGATGGTTTCTGATGGCTGGCGGATGGCATCTTCAATCAACAAAAGTTGTAACCTCTCTGAGGCTTCCAACATCTGCACAGCTGCTGACCATAGCCTCTCCACCATTTCCCGTGGCGTTTGGTTCGAAATGATGAAGCTCAAAACGGAAAGATCGGAAATATCCAACAGGTGCTCGGTTGAATCTGTCTCATCTCCTCTCAAATGGTTGGGCCAGTGCCAGAAAGACCCCTCAGTTGATTGGACAGTTAGAAGGCGCTCATCTCCCCAGAAGAGAAGGGAACCTGAACCCTTCAAGAATGCGAAGTCCAAACTGGCAGATAGAATCTTCAATTGATACACCAGCTTGGCCAAAAGCCGTGAAAATACCATGGAAAATCGATCCACCCAAACATGCCAGGTCCGTACACTCCCTTGCGGCCTCTGAAATGGATATGCCACAGCATCTGCCCAGATTTTTTCGTGGCTTTTGGGCAATTTCACTCCAACAACTCCAGCCACCAGTGGAAGTTGGAAGCACTTCAGCAGCTCTTCCCGTCCCTGTCCCTGTCGTCCCTGGTGGATCGCCTGGGCATCACTCGCCATGAGTTCCTCCGCCGCAGCCTCCATGGCCCGCAGGATCCGGGCGAAGCGTCGCGCCAGGCCTCGGAGCTTCGCGGACCAGTGGGATCTCGCCACGATGCCACGGGGCTTCAGGCAGTGGGACCTGGGCAGTGGACGCAGTGGGACCATTGGATTCATATTGGGTTCATATTGGGTTCATATTGGATTCATTGGTGGTTGAAAAATGTTGAAAAACCCATGTTTCAAGCATCTTTCAAGCCATCAAAGACGAAAAACCACCGAGTAAATGAAGATCATCGTCTTCCAAAGTGGGTTATGTTAAAATCGGACCCCCATGGGCCCCACACAACTCCTCGCAGGGCCTCAGGGTCATAGCCATGGCTTTGCGTTGAAGTTCGATACCCTTCCGCCCCAAGGGAAGTGCAACTTCTTTCAAGGCTTTCAGTCGAGCATGAAAGCGTCCCCGCATCAATGGCTGGCAAGGGCTATCAGATCTGGACCGCCTCAAACCTTCTTCAACTTGGTTGGCGAATTCCAACTGTTGATCCATGGTTCTCACTTTGAAGCTCAGTACCAGCTCCGCATATTCCATGATCGACTTCACCTTATCCACACTGCAACAAGTCACATCAGCACGAGCAGTGGAAAATCCTTTAAGGCGTTGCCATACCTGGCCGGCTTCTGAGCTGGTCTGATGCCGACCCAACAGGTGACAGTGAAAATGTGCAGGGAGCAATGCCTGGACCAAGTGGAGGCCCAACAGCACGAAGAATAGCGCCATTGCTCAGTTTCTTTGGCTGTAGAATTAGCTCATTTTGCATTGTGGTTATATGTGGTTATATTGTTTTCTATGCAACTGGGCGAATATGAGGTTTCTTCAAACACACAACATCAACATCATAGTAAATGTCAAGAAATTGAATAATGTTCAAAAACCAACAGGTACCTCTTGAACAAAACGCATGTCATTGGTACCGTGCACCGTGCTGCAGCAGGGTCTCAAAAAATGGATGGTTTTTTAAGGCTTCCATTCTGAAAATCACCAGCCATTAATTTTCTTGGGTCCGCTACTCAACACTTTTTTTTCACCTATACCCAGGCCTTTTTTTTCACAAAAAAAACACGGCAGAGCTCCCAGGGTCCCAACGTCTCTCACCAGGGCTGGCATCTTCGCTAGAACCTGTGTCGGTCTCGTCCTGGATGCCTCGCCTCAAACAGCTGTGAAGCCATTGCTGGCGATGCGAAGATGCGAAAAAACATGGGATAGGTGAAACAACACATAAAACAGTCGCATTCATTAAATAGATCCGTTTAACTGTAGGTGATGTTTTTAATGATTTAGTATTAGATGATATTAAAGATGATATTAGATGATACTAGATGCAGCAATTCGCTGAAAAAGATGCTCCAGCCTGAGCTCACATTGGCTCGTACAACATTCAGTCGCAAGGGCCTCAACGACAAATTGTTGTTCCATGCTGTCTATGCATGTTTTTATGTCTGTGTTGCATATGTAGGTATAGGTCTGTATGATTTGCACATATTATTTATCTATACTATATATATATGTGTGTGTGTGCGTATGGTAATGTAATGCAATGTAATGTCATGTCATGTAATGTACTGTAATGTATGCCTGTATGTGTGTATCTGTGTATGGATGGATGGATGGATGGATGGATGGATGGATGTATGGATGGATGGATGGATGTATGGATGCATGGATGTATGGATGTATGGATGTATGATGTATGGATGTATGGATGTATGGGTGTATGGATGTATGGATGTATGGATGGATGGATGGATGTATGGATGGATGGATGGATGTATGGATGTATGGATGTATGGATGTATGGATGTATGTATGGATGGATGTATGGATGTATGGATGTATGTATGGATGGATGGATGGATGTACATACAATTGGTTCATTGTAGAGTTTGGGCAAATCAAATGAGATGACATCAACTAAAATGAAGCCATGGGAACTGAGCTTTGACTTCAGCCGCTTCAGCCCATGACGAGGCATTGCTACTCCGCTCTCTCAAAGCTCTCTTCAAATGGCGCTCAATTGGCAGAATCTGGGAAGCCTCGCAAATGCTCCATGCTTCGCAGCTTCGCATGCAAATGTAACGTATCACGTCTCACTTGAGAGACCAAATCCTCCCAAAGTGACCCTGCGATACACAACTGATGTACCCACATGCTGGTGGCCCCTCACAGTTGGCGATTCAAGGCTTTCAAGGCTCTGGCTGCAGAGTCCTGAAGATTCACATCCAAAACTCAACGATCTCAACGATCTCAATGTGTGGATGGTCAGCTTCTAGGCATGCGACTGCGATCAGCACGATCTTCTGCAAGCCTCGATACGGAGATAGAAAACGCGGTTGATGCGGATTCCTGTTGGTAGCTATTGGCAACTATGAAACACTATGAAACACTGGAACTAATGGAGTGATCATGGGATCATGGGATAAATCAACAAATCAACCCATCTACTGGAAGCAATCTCTCTTAGCTTCCCAGCTTTCAGGTGTACCCTCCAGCAGGGTGGAAAGACCAGCGCAAGCGCGTAACTTGGGATCCAAGGCCAGGTACATCAGTGATCATCAGTGATCATCGATGGCTATTTAGGCTACTTGAGAATGATTGGAGGTTTGGAGCTACCGATTCCATATATATATATATACATATAAGGCCTATATATGATATAAATTATTTTTTAGGCCTTAATTTCAGGGAATATCCCCAGAATTCATATGGCCAGAAATATGGTACTAACCTAACGTACCTCCATGTATTGGATCCTGACATTCCCAGTGACATCAGAAGTGAACTGTCCAAGCTGTCAACTTGAAGATCTTCACCTTCAGGGCAACAAACCTGGGTGAGTCCAACTCAAAGGGGCTTCCAAAAAAACAACAGCTTCAAGCAAAAAAAAAACAAGGGGCTGAGAAGTACCCTCTGGTAAACGTACAAAAAACTATGGCTTAAATCACCATTTTCTAGCTGGGAAAATCCACTATTTCTATGGTCATGTTCAATAGCTAACTGTTGACATAACCAGAGGGTAAACCTCCATTTTCCCATGGTTTTCCTATGTTTTTCCCATTAAAACCTCCATTTTTCGAGATGCGGCTTGAGATTCGAATCATGGCATCGTTGGTGAAACGGGGGGTGCAGCCCTTGAAGGCCACCCCCGACGCGACGCGACGCGACTCAGGGCTGGATGGGCAGTGGCTGATCCGACACGCCCGGGCCACCCGGGCCACCCGCTGTGCTTCGAAGATCCTGCAGGGCAGCCTTCATCTCGCCACCTGGAGGTTCCCATGTGAAAAAAACCCTGATGGCCCTGAAATTGCCAGGAAGGCCATTTTTTGGACTCATTAAGGTCAACAAAAAACTCAGAATCTCCAAATTCTGGTTCACCAGAAAGATGTGCTACTTTAAACCTCTCTCTTGATGCAAACTTGAAGATATCATAGTAAAAATACGTATACATACTAACCATAAGCGCAGGAAGTCTAATCATCTGCATGCCCCATAGTTTGGTGGCACTAAACTATCCATTGTGAAAATGTGTCATCAACAGCTGGTGTTGTCCAAAAAAATCACTGAGCATACGATGTCTAATTTCCGTTGGAATTAGGACATTTATATAATTTATGTCATTAACCTCAAGTCATGAGCTCTTTGTTTCAGGAAACAGCAGAAATGTTATGAAGAAAAATTGACTTCGATCCTTTCTGATGTTGGGCCATCAAAACATCCTCCCAAAACCCTTGCACCTTGACCTAAGGCCGGAGGTGCCAAGGTGTCAATGCCGCTAGCTGCCAACCTGAGACGGGGGCTCAGCGAAGAATATGGGGATCTCAGGGTTGATGTGTGGATATCATTTGATCATTTATAGATGGATAGCTAGCTAGATAGATAGATAGATAGAGCATCGGTATATGCATATGTACATATATATATAATATATTGTGATGTTGATATTGATATTGATATTGATATTGATATCCATTGACAAGCGATTGGCATGTATGGTTATAGATATATATCTCTCTCTGTGGATCTGTATACATATCATATGTGTTTATGTTTATATATATATATATACATTTTTTGTTTTCAAGAAAAATGTAAATTCTTACTTGCACCTGACTGATGAACATAATTCACAAGCCTGAAATAAGGTGTTTTTGGGATCCGCCTACTAACCCTCGTCGATGTAGCGACGTCGTTGTGACATTATAATTCATCCAGAGATTGTATGATATGATATGATCATATGGACAAAGGTATGGAAACGCTTCACCACTGACATTTTCAGGAGTTCATTATTGTGAGGGCATGGAGCCGTCACATGAGGCACGTTGTAGGGCGCCAATTGCAACTTGGCAACTCTTGAAAGCCATCGAAGGCCATCTGTACCGAGTCTTCTAAGCGGGTCAAGATGCGCTCCAACTCCTCCTGGTCCTCCACAATTCCATCCTCCATCTGTCCGCAGTGAGAGTTGAGTTCCTCTTTACTTTGCTGCAGCAGTTGCACAAAACTTCTCACTTGGTTCAGGACACCCAGATGGGCCGTGCTCTTTTCGGAGGCCACAAAGTCTTCACAGCCATCTAACAGGAACTGTGCAGTTGCTGCATCGCAGGCAATCTTTCGCAACTCCAAGTTCTTCACAATGCCAAAACCCGGATTTTTGTCGGCGGAGGGTGCTTCCACACTCAAATCCTCGATCTTCTTTCTGTTGAGCTTTAAGCCCAAGCAATTCTTGGCCGCGGCTCGTTCCATTTCTTCGGAGGCCTTTGCATTTTGCAACAGACCTTCCACCAAACCCTCGTAGGGATTTCCCATGAAAAAAGCCTTGTACTCACCCTCTCGAAACTGATCACGACGCCACTCCATTCGGAAACAGAAATCTTTCCAGGACAGCTTCAAATCCTTCACGAGTCCAGCTGTCTCCCCGCAAGTATTTCTGGTTTGGCAGAAATGTTCCACGATGATGACGGTCAAGAGGTTTAACATCAAGAACATCATAATCAAAATGAACAACCAGTACCAAATGGTTGCAGAGATTGGAGCCACCTCATAGAGTTGGTCAAACTTCGCTGCACCCATCATCAGCAGCACTGCACTGGCACAACATTGAGGATAGGTCGACCAATCTTCCAGCTCGGGGCCGAAGAGAATCTTACCACCCACTGCAAAGTTGTTGAAAACTACCAGGAAAATGAGCATGAGATGCATCACATCCCAAAAGCCATCAGCCAAAGTGATTTGAATCATAGCTAATTTGGCCTGGCCCAATGAGGCTTTCAACATCCTGGCAGTGATGATGGAGGAATACCAAAAGAGGGCCAGTTGGAACCAACCTCGCATCGTCACGATGAAGTGTGCATCATCAATATGCTGAGACCAGCTTTGCTGATAGGCCATGCCATCTAAGTTGGCTGCCTTGGGCTCACGAAAAATGGATCAAGTCTTAATGGAAAATGGCTCATGTCATTTTAGATGCCCTCTGGTTATTTAACATAGCCATGGAAAATCACCATTTCTAATAGGTAAAGCATCTATTTCTATGGACCATCTATACCATGGCTATGTTAGTCATAACCTGAGGGTAATTAATTTAACTCCTCATTCACATGGTAAGTTGGTGGTCGCCAACCCGTGTTCTTCCACCCTCGATCTGACCAAAATGGCAGGCATGTTGAAGCAGTCCTATAAAATAGCCATAAAATACAACAGAACTTTTGAAATTTAACCTGGGTACCTTAAAAACTTGGGACTCCATTTACAGTATAATTTAGATGACTCATGATGATTCACTTATCAAAAAAAATGTGATTTTACATAGCTATGTGAAATTACCAGAGAGACACTGGGAAAAGGTTTTAACTGGATGCCATGCCACCAACGGTGCGCGCGGAAGTTGCGATATGGACCGGGCCAAGGTTGAGGTGATTTCCTTCCCAAAATTGGTCGATGGGACCCTCAAGGCAAACATAGGCAAACTAACGGCCAGATGTGGGAGCCATGGCCCAGTTATAGATGATTCATGACATTTATAGATGATGAATTATGATTACCCATTTCAAAAAATGACAAATTTCCGCATAAGGGTGTTGCAAAGTACTTTGGAACATATGGTAATGCAGATGTTCTCAGCAAATGGTTTGCCTAGGGCTCGGATTTTGGCCATTCTTTGAAAATATGTTGAATTGTTCAATAATATTGTTAATCCTCTGGTAAACATACAAAAAAAATATGGAAAATCACCATTTTTTTTACGGACCACACCCTAGCTCATACCCTCTGGTAAACTAACATAACTATGGAAAATCACAATTTTTAATGGGAAAACTCACTATAAAATGTAAATTTTCAATAGCTATGTTTACCAGAGGGTAAATGTTGTTTCATGAACATTCAAATACCCATGGCAGCCATGCTGTTCGCATTTCCTTCGTTCCCCAGTCCTGTATCCACAGTGAGGACACGGTTATCGCCACCCCAACCTCAATGCAATTCAGTGTCCGAAGGATGGGAACAGTTTTTCTGACAAAAATGTGTATAACCCAAAAATAGATTAAGCATAAATAATCATATATATATAGATGGTATATTCTGCAAAAAAACAATGATATATATATATATGATATATTCTATTCATATTTAGTGTGTAGTATTCATAGTTTACGTCTTAATTCATGACTATTTCAGAAGCTCAATGGAGACCTGCTTGGAATCTCTGAGGACCCAGCTGCAATGGAGATCCAGTCAACCAAGTTCCAGAAGCTGGAGAAATACGTTCCTGAGCATCATGACATGCCTTTGCTTAATATGATATATAGTGTATACATATACACTATATATATACTATGTATATATATATATACTTTTTAATTATATTTATATATATTACTATTACTATTACTATGATTGTTGTTATTATTAATCATTACTATTATTATTATTATTTTGTTATTATATTATATACACAATGTATTCTATATACATATATGTTCTATTTTATATATATATATATATTATATTAAATTACATTATTTTATATATATATATATATACTGTATATATGTGTGTGTGCCATGGTCAAGTCACATAGGGATTTTCCATGGGATTGATGCTTTGATGGTCATCCAGTCATGGGAATCCTTTTTTTAAAGGGCTGTATAAATCCGTATGAATGGATTGCTGAGTATTGATGACCATCCCCCAAGATCAGAGACATAGTGACATATGGTATATCACAGTATATATCATGCCCCCAGGAAAACTCGACTGGTGCCTGCTTTTTTTTCCCCAATTAAATCATTGAGCAGGGGATTTTTTTAGGGAAAATAGATACCGGATCCCTCCTAATCACTGGATAGCAGATATATGGCAATAATATGCAATATGAATGGAAAAAATGGAAAATAGATACCCGATCCCTCCTAGTCACTGGATAGCTGATATATGGCAATAATATGCAATATGAATGGAAAAATATGGAAAATGATGATCATCCATCGGTTTTGCTCCGTCACCTTCTCAAATTTCTCAAGTTCAGCAAAGCTACTGCAGCTAGTCATCCCCCTGAGCTCCTCTACCCATTGGGTTTTGGATACCATACCTCCACCCCAGTCACAACCAAAAAAAAGCCTGGGACTAGCTGTAGATCGCTGTCACACAATGTGGAAGCCCCAAAATCCCGTGATTTCTTCCCTATTTTACAACAAAACCATATCTGATCATACCTCCTTCGCACCAAAAGTTTTTCAGCAAACCCAAATGCCAAGGGTGCCAAGTGTCTCAGCTCTCGTCTCATGGTTGCCTTCACGACTTCCCATAGCTCTTGTTGTAAGAGTATCAGGATCAAACCCAACCAGATGATTTCGGGGAGGTAGTCCATGACTAACTGTTCACCAGGTACAGCCCTGAAGACATGGCTTCGGACTCGCCGGGTAACACCACCATCATATAACCACTCAAAGGTGATACTCAGAATGGCAAAGGATGCACCTTCACCATTTAACATCAAGGCTTCTAGCTCTAACGAAGTGGTGGCTGAAGTTAGCCAATGATTTCTCCGCAGATAGGTTGCGGTTTCCAAGGCATCACGTAAAGGCCGTTCCACATCAAAAAGTGCATCGAAAAATCCTGATTTGCCTGCAGAATAGGCGTGCTTTGCACCCAGTGGCATCTCATCAACGACGCTGAGATTGACGCTGGTCAAGGGCCCAAAGTCTGCAGTGGAAAGCTCAGGCTGCCGACATTGGATGGTATACCAATCCTCTAAGGCTTCGAGCAAATTGCAGGAGCCAAGGTTGGCACGTCTTTGACGTGCACGTACTCCTCCCACGACCAGATTCCGGTTGAGCACTAGGCCAGCTCGTCGAATGACTCTTCCAGCCACTGTGCCCCAGACATTGGGCAAAAAGCCATGCTCCAACCACACCATGACATCATAACCTGAACGAATTCGATTCCAGGTCATGGCCTCCATATCTTGTGACCCTTCTGGGTAGAAGCCTCCAGTGGCGGCCACCAGCCGTTCAGCCGTAGCTGTCTGCAGCTGCCCGAGGAATTGGAACGCTTCAGTTTGTCCGTCATCGCTGCACGGCGAAGCTGGAAGACCACCAATGTGGCGGCAACCACAACGGCAGGGCCTTGGAAAATCTGCAGAATCCATGGCTGACCTATGGAGTTTAGCATAGTTTAGCTCTTAGTTTGACCATGTTTGACCTAAAAACCAACAGCCCCATGAATGAACAGTGATGAACAGTAATGAACTATTGATATAACAGTAAGGAACAGTAATGAACTATTGATATTATTGATACTATTGATATTATTGATGTAAAAGACAGAAAGTCCTGATCCAAAAAACAATGCTCAAAACAAGGCACATCCCTGTCTCGCCAGGGGTCCGTAGTCGAACCCCAGAGACGCCCGGATGCGAAATGATGGACTCAACCTGAATTGGTGGTATGAACCCTACCCCCTGGTTTACCAGAGGGTATTATGGAGATATGATGATTGTTGTGGAAATAAGTACCTTATATATCCTTATATCCATTTATATCCATTATCTACCTGGTGGAAAAACCTACCCCTCTGAAAAATGATGGAGTGAACGTCAGTTGGGATCATGAAATTCCATTCCCAACTGAATGGAAAGTCAAAAAAATTATATAAAAATTCATGTTCCAAACCACCAACCAGCAACATAATTCACCAGAGCCTCTTGGACTTCGTATTGTCTGGTCACACTGGATCTCACCACTGCGAGATACGCAAAGATGGCCCATAGGACTCCAGTGAAACAGAGCGTCTTTTGGCCTTTTCTCCACCTCAGTGCCCAAAATTTCACAACGGATAGCCATCAGTGAAGGGTGGCTGGTCAATAGCACACTGTTTTTTCCGCCAAGTGTTTTCAGAATCTCAAATTTCAACATTTTCAACATGTTCAACCAATCTATGTTTCAACATGTTTCAACTGGATGTGTTGGTTCAGTTTTTGATCTGAGAAGCCATTCCCGTTGGTTCATGTACTCGATCATCTGGAACCGGGTGGGGCCCTTTTCCTCCAGCTCCACATCAATCGGGACCGCATCGTCAAGATCTCCCGTGAGGGTCCCATCGGCATCGTCACCAAATTCACCCAGATCAAGGGACCCTCCTTCCGGCTCATCTTCGTCATCCATCTTGCATATCTTGCATATCTTACATATGCCCTGTCACTTGAACCAAAACATCCATTAAACATCCATAAAACGCCAAAGAATGACAAGTACAAACATGTATAAACAGCATCCAGAGTTCCTGTGCAGTTTTTGAAATACCACAACTTCAGACCATCAGGAAGCTGTGAATTTAGGTCAGCTGGTTTAGGTCCCCAGAAGCCATTCTGAACATCGAAAAAAATAAAGTCAACCTGTGACCCCGCTGACGCCCTCGTCATTGCCTACTTCCAAGGGCCACACTGCCACGGTGCGGCAGCCTGCAAGCCTCACAGGCGTGCAAAATCCGACCAGTTGGAATGACCAGCAGACATCAGCAGACCTAACTTCAGTGAACCTCACTGATCCTCAACCAACTCTGCGCCTCTCCCGCAAGTCCTGGAACTACGAACTGCTCCCTCTGGTCCCATGAATTCTTTCCATTTCTTTCCCCCAATTCAAACCACTTACCGGACTTACCGTGTCCTCCGCGGTGAGGGAGCGCCTGCCAAGATCTTCCAAGATCGAGGAGATCGAGGAAAGAAAATGCACATTTTTTTGTGCCGAAAAGGCGAGGCTCTGACAGACTCTCCAACTCAAAGAGTCGAACCTGACATCACAAGCATCGCGAAAAATCTTCGTTCAACATGTCGCACTCCGACAAAGCGCCTCCTCTAAGCCCAAGCACAAGGAAGCCAAGAGTGGCGCCTGGCCATGCTTAAAAAAACTCGGAAAATGTCAGATTCGCAATGCTCCCGGCCATTGCCATGCCATGCCATGCCTGCCACTCGCCTGGTGCCGTAGCCGGTGGCATGGGGATAGCAGGGCATGGTGACTGGAGATCTAGGTCACATGCTCGGCCAACAAAGCGCCACAGCCGCCTGGATGTCATGGATGCCATGGATACGCCCTTGGGCCATTGGGACTTTACTGGGATAGTGTATTGCTGGATGGGCTATCTAGACATAAATGTTGCTACAAATTGTATATCTATCTATCTATCTATCTATCTACCTATCTATCTATCTATCTATCTACCTATCTATCTATCTACCTATCTATCTACCTATCTATCTATCTATCTATCTATCTACCTATCTATCTATCTATCTATCTACCTATCTATCTATCTACCTATCTATCTATCTATCTACCTATCTATCTATCTACCTATCTATCTATCTACCTATCTATCTATCTATCTACCTATCTATCTATCTA
>Ga0126342_10001255_pt1 | contig 34717 bp, 33 predicted proteins | sample Cyp1metagenome_FD_92528 | JGI IMG/M metagenome (GOLD analysis project Ga0126342, IMG submission 92528) | Coral microbial communities from Lord Howe Island, Old Settlement Bay, Australia - Cyphastrea 1 metagenome | ecosystem: Host-associated > Invertebrates > Cnidaria > Coral ...
ATAATGTATATAATATATGATATATATATAACTTATAATATATATTATATATAGTATATATAATATAATATAATATAATATAATATAATATATATATATATTATATATATATGTATATATATTCTATTATATTACATATGTATATATATTATATTATATATATGTGGGTGTTTCCTAAAATGGGGTACACCAAAATGGATGATTTATAATGGAAACCCCTATTGAAATGGATGATTTAGGGGTAGCCCCATTTTGACAGGAAACCCCCATATATACAATCTTAACAAATGTTAGCAAAATCATCAAATTATCTTAGCTAATCCATGCTAAGATTTATATACAACTCCAAGAGATCCTTGGCACTGACAAAAAAAACTCGCCTGCAGTTCCGCAACTTTGTGCCAGGTGCCAACTGGAGAATCGCTGCCTCCAGGAGCAATTTCCATCTCAACATCACTCACATGCATCTGGGATAATCCTCGACCTGGAAACTCCATTTTTCGATGTATATGATACATGTATATACATGTCATATATCATCGCTTCATCATTAAATCATCATATATCATCATATTATATCATTATGTCAACTACTTCTGCCAAATATGGATTCAGACTTTTTTGACTGTTGATTCTTGACCCTTGGTCTTTGGCGAAACACCATCGATCCACTGGTTTCACCTCGGGGCATCGCAGCTCTGGTGGTAATTCTGCTTTCAGCTCCCGACAGCTGGTGGCCAAGACCTGGCCACCGAGGGACACCGAGATGAAAAATCTCACTGTGACCGTCTTTTCTGACATGATGTGCTTTTAGTTGTTTATATGGGTCCCCATATGATGTTATATGCATGTGCATGTATAATCATGTATACATTATACATATATATATTTGTAGAGTGTATGACAGAGCCGAATCTCTAATATCTCAATTTTTCGGAAATTCTTGAAGCAGCTGACTGCAACTTGACTGCCTCTGCGATGCCAGAGTTTTTCGAAGGAGCGGACCAACCTTCAAGCCTCCACTCCGCAAAGAAAACTGCAGAAAGGATAGTAGATGTATGGTCTGACTATAATTGAGGTAATGCTTCCGCACTGACTTTTGGCTATGTTTCTAACACCAAATGTGTTTTACAATGTTTTACATAAAACACCTCTATTTGAACGGACGGAAAATGCGGAAGGTCCGCCTAGCCGACAGCGGTCGCACCGCGGAAGATGTACGCTTTGACGCCTCAGCATCAAACCTCAGTGTAGTTCTCAAGCTTTGGTTTTTTACAGCTTTACCATGGATTTACCATGAATTTGCCATGAGTATATGACCTTTTATGACTTTAAGGGACCAGCCTGCGGACTTGTGCAGAGTACGGTCTCGCCTCAAAGTTACAGGTACGGAGCCGTCCACAGAATCGCCGTGGCATGGAGTAAGGCAATTTGTGCCCGATCATTTTGTGCTGAGGCCACCAACGCAGGGTTCCACCATCTCTCAGAGGAACTATTCTATGCGAACATAGAGACTGAAACATGAAACCAGATATATTATTTGTATTATATATTTTTACATACATACATACATACATATATATATATATATATATATTGTTGATTATTGTTATTATTGTTGTTGTTCTTATAATTAATTTGAAGTAGATTCAACGAAGTTGGATTCTCAGGGTACTCAAGGGTCGCAGGGAGGTCAAGCTGTTTGCTTTTGCATCTGTCACTTGCATCAAAACACATCAAGACACTGCATCTACTGAATTGGTATGATCTTGAGTGCTTGAGCCAAGCACCTTCTTGGAGGTGCTGATTGAGTCTGGAAATTACCAAAGATAAGGATACGATCAAGCACTGGTGAATGCAAGGGTTGATGCACTCCTCTCAATCCCAACACCAAACTGCATTCCAAACTGCTTTTATGGCAAGTACCCTCGAGCTAGCTCAAATTCAGGGCTCGCCTTTCACTAGTCGTCAGAAGTGCCATGAATGAAGGTGGCATATTTGTGAAATTATCGCTTATCTGATCAAGGAGCTTGCCGTAATCCCCCAAGAACTAAACTGGGTCTGGCTTGTAGCACAAATGAATATTGCCAACTTCGGCACTAGGTGCATCTTGATCCTTTCAGAGCTCTTTGGCCTTCTGCAAAGGATCATCGTCATTTTCAGGCGATGTCCAAGAGCAACACAATCTGCTTCGATGTGCACTAAAAAACCATGTGGATACCTGCGACAAAGATCCAAGACCAATACCAAAGACCAGAGCGTGATTGGAGTGTGCATAAAAAGCTGACTTGTTCAATTGAATACGGGGACATCCTGATTTCAGTGAATCATGTTTGAAGGGACAAATGTGGAGGGGAAAATGCATGACGAGCATCATGATATATCAAGATCTGGCTTTTGCTCACTCAGAATCTGCGATTCTTGGACATCGCAAGTCACTAAGCCCCGGATCCTTTTAATCCAGGCGTGTCCCGCGAGTTGACCATGGCCCGGACTGCCATTGCCATGTTTAAAACTGGCGATTCGCGCAGCTCAGAGAGGACTTGGCAGAAGTTGAAAATCTGGGAAACTGCTTTGATTCACTGAAATGAAATTATGATATTGTTGAATCAGATTGAATCCATTGGGCACAGATCAGACGAGTTTGCGCGATGAGGCAGATTGACTAATGCAAACAATACAGAGTCGTTTTGAGCACTCTCATGGTTTCTTCGAGCTCTATACCAAGTGCACAAAGACTGGAGCCAGCGTTGCCAGGATTTTTTCAACTGAGTTCCCTGCATGAACTACGTGAAGATGTCTGTCATTTTCTCTGACCTGCGGCACCATGATGAATCACCAGTGAGCAGCTGAGTAAAGCACGTCTGCCCCTTGGCCAGGAACATGGGTGTGTAAGCTGTGGCCCGCACAACCGCCGCTCTGGGCACGTGTGTCTGTGTTGTTCACAGCACCTTCCAACATGCGAAAGCGCAGCAGGGATGGACCAAATATGGTACTGAAGCGTAAAGGACATGGTGCCCTTAGCCCTTGACCAGGACTTCTTTTTTTCGGTCCAACCAAGAACCTCAGGTGCAAGCATTCAAAACAAAAGGAATATGGGCAAGTTGTTCTACCGTCTCTAGTGTTCGTGAGCAAGCTGGGATGTGCGAAGTGACTTGGATAGTGCTTTAATGCTTACTCCAGCATGCCCCGGCTATAGACAAAGCGACCATCCGTGAACAACAAAAAACGCATCAGAGAGTGCCCGGGAACATTCACAAGCAGTGTAGTAATAGACAGATGGAGACAGATATATTTGTTCATGAAACAGTTCTAAAATGACTATGCAGATCACCTGGAAAGTCAGGGGATTGGGATGATATCAGCTTCCTGCTTCCAGAATTTGAATGCTATGTACCAGACATCTGTGTAGCAGTTGAACGGCTCTGGACCACCCTTCTTTTCCCGTCTCCAACACCTCAAGCGGCAAATTGCACACAGCCACTCAGGCAGAATCGGGCCAAATCTGGAAAACATTGGAAAACCTTTTGGCCTGCACAAGGTGGTAGCTGCAGGACGACTATGCCCATGACAACATCAACAGAGATAGCTATTGGCGCTGTTCTGCTATGCTCCATGCTGTGTGGAACTGAGTTGAAGGCCATCCCTTTTTTGCCATACTCCAGGCATTTTCCTGTCTCGGACACCAGAAATGCCACGAGCATTTCGCCGTGTGAAAACTGGGTCACAGGCCCAGTTTCCAAGCGCTGCTTGGCAGTCGAAAAGGTGACCTCTGGCAAGTGGAGTCCAACTGTCAAAGAGTCATACTGTCGCATTTACAGATGAAGGCCACTGTTTTTTTAATCCTCGGTGCCCGATTGCCCATTTGCTTGGAACCCCTGCCGTGATGTGAACTGCGGCTACCCAAGTCACCACGAAAGCCCTCAGGGATACCAAAGCCCTCAGGGATCATGCCTGCAAAGAGAGGTGCAGCGTGGGCACTGTGGTGCTGACTCAGGCTCTGAGCCAGCAATTGAGACAAAAGACATATTCAAGAAAAAAACAAAAACTTTCTTCGAAGATCTTAAGACCTGCTCTTGCTGAAGCCAAATCTGGCCTCCAGCTCCCCATACATTTTCACCCGAAACTTCTGGCACTGCAGGTACTGCAGGTGCTGCCGTTGGTGCTGCCGTTGGTGCTGCTGGTGGTCCACCCTTCTGCTCGTTTTCCCAGCACCTGGCTTTGAGGGGGTTGGAATGGCGGAACCTTCCCTAAACAAATGTCGCGGAACTCGACTGCTCCCAAGAAGTGGAAACAAACATGAGACAATACATCAACTTTTAGCTCGTCGTACCTCTCTCAGGACTATTTCAACTGTCATGATGAGAGCCCTTGCCATGTTCCACACATCTACCCTGTCTATACCTGCCATCACCCAGACCACGGACACGACTGGAACTTAGATCCCAGGCCAAGTCTTCTTGCTTGGACTCCAGGCTTTTTCCTGTGTGTGTGTGTGAAATGCACCAGTTAGACTCAAAGGTCAGCCCCCTCAACAAAGCTACAACTGCATAGACTGCAGACAATGCTGCTTGAGACTGCATGATACTGCCAATTGGTTCAACATGTTTCAACAAACAGGTCAAGGCTTGTAAAGGCTTGTCAAGGACCAGACCCAATTGCCCAGGGCCTCAGCTACACTACGATTCTTAGATCTACATAGATGAGCTGCCACATAGAGCTGTGCTGTCGTCACAGTCCAGAAACAGCGTTCAACATGTGCAACTATCAACTACTGAGTGAGTATCTACCAGTACTGAGTAACTACTGCATTTGGTGCTAAAATGATGTGGATGGCCGATGGCCCTCAGGCGGAAGAGTTTGGGCAAAAAAAAATGGTGTATAAAAACCTATCCAAATTGTCCACTGATTCCAATGATTCCAATCCAATCCTTCCTTCAACTCCTTCAGCCTATCCAGGCCCTCCGACAGCGTTGCAGTCAAAGCGGAAGTGACGTTGATGGGTATGGCAAACGTTCATCTGTGAACAGCACCTGACAAACAAAGATGTTTCATGACATGGCAAACAGACTGTGGACGCAGAATCATTGTCGTGAGTCATGCTACCGTGTTACCTCTGAACCAGTATGATTCAGTATGATTAGCATCAAAACATTGTGCATTGCATATTTTGCGTTGATCATGATGAAACTTGAAAATCGGGCACATGGCACAACTGTGCTGAGGTCTCCATTTTCCACACGTTGAGACCTCGCCAGAGTCGCTGAGTTCGCAGCCAGTTGTTCTTGGCATCGCTCCAAGAGGAGGCCTGGAGGCCAATGTGGCCAATGTGGCTTATCTGTTTCTGTTCATTTTCCGATTTCTAAATGTGTCTACCGTCTGTCTACCCAGGTACTAAGATTTTGACCCAAGCCATTTCGAAAAAAACATGTGCAGGCGTTTTTTGCTCTACCGCCAGAGTCTCTTACGCAAAGGTGCAAAGTGACAGAAGCGACATGCTCAATGCAGCGTTGTTTGATTCTATAGCTCTGGAGTGCTTTCCAATGTTTGCGGTTCACTGTGAATGAATTCGTTCTGTACTTATGTACATTGTTGATTTGAACAGAGACTTTGCAATTTGCATATATTTACAGGTTGTTTCTTTAATCGTATCAGATTCAAATTTGTCTAATTACATAATTTCATGTTTGGGGTTAGCTGACTTCAGCTGGCCCACCTCTCCGATGTGACAGTTGTAGGCCAAGCGGTAACCAAGCTTATAGTGCTTCCAACACCTTAAACCGTTTTTAAACCACTTCGAATTCAGGCGGCAAAGTGACTTTTCTTTTGAAGTCTTGCTCTGAGGCCAGTGCCAAGTCTTTTTCGCTGGCGACCACGCATCTTCCTGAAGTCTCAAGCGTGGCTTGGAACAAAAGGCTGTTGCAGCTGTTGCAGCTGCAGTTGTCTCGACATGTCTCGACTGTCTCCACGAGGGCTGCACCCAATTTGTTAAGGCAGCGTGACAGTGGAAGCGCTGTCCCCTTAGATCGGACGGGTGACTACCCCCTCGAACCATACTGAACTTGATATTTGTATATCTGTGAACTCTGCTGCCCTTCCAGCTTTGGAACTCTAAAACTTCAGTAACTTCAGACTCAAGAAAATCAAGAGTTGACTAACCATAACTAAACTGAGGACACGGCAGGTCTTTCTGCTCAGTGTGAAATTCATGATGCTCGGTATGATGCGTGGTATGCTCTTCCACTGCCGGGTGATGCCCTTGATGCCATTCACCTCCGTGATGCCAGGAATTGCCAAAGCCCACATCCTTAGAGAGAGAGAGAGAGAGTGGACACAGGCACCCGTGCACGTCTACATTCCTGATCAACCAATGGAAAATCCGCATGTTTCGTTCTGTTTCACTCTGTTTCATTCTGAATGCGAGAACTAACTACAAATTAACTACACATGCAAATGTTCCATTGCCGGCTTTACCAGATTGGACAACCGTGACAACCAGATTAAATAAGATGAAAATTATTGAATTCGGATCAGGCCCAGCGGCCCAATGTCCACCATGATGCACATGATGCGTAGTGTAGGTGGTGTGGGTCACATGCACGACTCCTGGCGAGCTCCATCGGTGAACCAATCCCACCATCATCCACCATCCCTAGGTCCCTGGGCATTTCCAATGGCGGCCTTCTGGCATGCTGCTTGCAACGGGTATTGGTGGATGCCACTTCCATCCAGGACATCCTTTCTGCTCATGCCTAACATGGAGTCAAATGTTGGAAGTGTCAGTCAATGAGATGCCGTCAAATGTGGTTGGATTCTGCTTGATGTGAGAATTATTCGACGCAATCAGCTTGCTCTGAAACAGAAGCGTATCTCTATGACTATAAGCGGTGCTGCAGTGCGAAGGTGAGCTCAACAGTTGAGCGCTGTAACAAAAATCCTGGTTTCGAATCTAGAAAAAGTGCTGAATGATTTGGCACGGAACTCAGGAGTCAAACTGTAGACGCTCTTGCTGACTGTTTTAGATCATTTCCATGTTTCACAGCACAAAGGACCCAGCGCGCAACACCAAGTCTTCTTCTCAGGTTTCCAAACATGCTCCTTAGCCCAGTGGCTTCACACTTAGCGCCAAATCGTGTGCTGGCAGATTCGGGGTGCACATTGAGGGGTCAGATTTCAAAATCAGAAGATGCGTCCTGGTCTAAGTGTGGGACCCAATGCTCCGCCTGTTCAGTGCAGTCCTTGGGGCGCTGCACAACCAAAATGACCCTTCAAATTTGGGGCAACCAAAGTAACCAAAGTGACTCAAGTCTGGTCTCAATGGGCTGTTGAAAGGAACATTGACGGGCCCAATTAACATTATTTTGCAGTGACATGGTAGTCGAAGTTACATCAGGCAGGCTTTATGAACAAGCGAAATAGTTTTGGTGCTAACCGTGCACCTGTTGAAAGGATATTTGTGAAGATGAAAACTTCACATTCTAGGGAGAACAAGGGCTATTTAGAACACATGTGCAGCTTTTGCAAAGGTATTCAAGCTTGAGCGGGTGAACTTGGACATAGCTTGCTTGAAAGCCCAGTGGCAAACCACTGCAAGCCTGGTTCGCAGCCAAGGTGTTCGTGCCTCAGTGCAAAATGGGATTGAAAATGAGCAGAGGCTGCCACACTTTGGATGTCAAGAATTGTTTGCATCCACTATCGCTACCCAGCACTACCCTGTGATGTTTCACTCTGACCTGGCTCAAAGGATAGCACTGTAGAGCATTGTAATGCACTGTGAAGGATCCGTGACCCTCTTTCTTGGAGATGACAATTCATGGCCATATGCAAGGCAAAATGATCTGTGTGTCATTGATGCAATTGATGCACTTTCACTGTGGCTTCGGACTCGCAGCACCAGACCTTCTTTGGCGTTCCCCAATGAAGCTTGAAGTTCACCAAGTCTCAGCGCACAGTGTTTCCCACGAGGCGAATGGCGATGACTGGTCAAGATCCAATGCTCTTTGGTCTTGAAGCCACGTCCAATTTGTTTCATGTTTTTCATGTAAAGTGGCTAAAGTATTCAAAAGTGGGGAAAGATGACGAAAGACATGGTGGCACCGTGGCACCTGGGCTGATTCCGGCGCTGCTGCCAGGTCACCCAAGTCGCACTGATATCGAGCGCAAGCTTTCTTCTCGCGCCTCAGAGCTGAGAAACTCCCAAGAACATCGTCCGGGTGAAATTCGGTGTTCATGTGAAGCACTCCGAAATAAATATAATATATATATACTATACTATACTATAATACATATCATATTGTATCGGTTATATCCCAGTTATATCCCAGGTCAAATGACTCGTCGGAAACATCTGAGGCAAAGGTCGAAAGATCTTAGGCGCCAGCTTGCAGCATAATTCCTTCTTGCGCGCATCCCATTTCTCAGCCCAGGGTGATGGTCGAAGTCCAGAAGCCCAACGGGCAAAGAGAATAGGAAGACGGGAACAACGGGAACAACGGAGAGACTGAGACTGTATAGTCATTGTATAGTCATTGTATAGTCATTGTATAGTCGTTTTTCATGTGGCCTGTGTAAATGGAAAGTCTAAGCACACAGCGATCTCCCACTCTGTGAAATCAACGTTGCCTCAGTGTGGAGCTACTGCGCAGGTTTGTAGCTTCAAGCCGCAAGTGTTTGATGATTGCATTGGGTCAAAGAGGATATTACAGGAAAATCTGAAATTAATGTCATGGAAAGTATTCGATGATTTTGAAGCCACAATTGCCAGAGTCGTTCATTGCGGAGAGCTCCCAAAACGCATTACATGCTGCTTGTAAAGGAAAGTGCCAGTGACGAAACTTCGGTATCCATTCTTTGCTGTCTTACGTAGTGTTCTCACACAACATGGCTATCTAGCTTTATGGGAATTACCGAAAAACTATATAGATACATAAATTCCTGACGGCGAACAAGTAATTCAAACAGGCAGGTTGATCATACATGATGAAGACCGTGTAAACAATCAACGAAGCCCGACGCTTTCGTAGCCAGGGAGAAAGGTATTCTGCTGGAATGGGCTACCCCTTTGCGGAAATTAATGCCTAAGACTCTACGACTTTCATCGACTTTCCAGGTTCCAGAGAGGAACTTGACGGAACTTGGCATAATTTGGCCCAATCCATGACGCCAATCAGCTAATCCACGCTGCACATCTTGCAGGGTCCAAGGATCACTTCGGACGACTTTTTGGATCACTTAGCCCGACAATCTTTGATGTGGATTCAAACCTTTAGGGTTTATATTTAGGGGGGAAATGGGGACTGGGGACAGTGGGGACAACTAGAGGTACAGGACACGACCCACCTCATATTGGAGCCCTTTGGCTACACAAATATGTAGGATGATGATATTGATGGTGGATGTGAGGATGGTAATAATTGTGATGATTTTTGTGATGGACTTGATGTTTGATGTGAGAACGAATAGTAAAGTAGGTGATGGATTTGGTGCTGAACATGATGATAGGTGTGATTATGATGGAGAAGAAGACGATAAGGATGATGATCATGATGATGGTGATGGATGGTGATGGATGGTGATGGATGGTGATGGATGGTGATGGATGGTGATGGATGGTGATGGATGGTGATGCTGGTGTTGATGAGCTGGCGCCTGTTACTGACTAGTCAGTTCGGACGAATACTCTATATTTAATAGATAGATAGTGAGCATAGAATGCATTTGTAAGTATCAGTATATGACTTAATCAGAATGTCCCGATGATCATCTTTAAATCCACGTGTGCAAGTCTGTTGAAATCATGTTTGGATATAACGATATATTGTTCTATTGCAAATATACGCATGTATCTGTGACGTAGGCCTAAGCGAGCCAAAACGTAGGCCTAAGCGAGGTACTGGCCCAAGTCATCAAGCATCAGACTGGATGTCTTCGAATCAGCTCAGGCCCCAGCAGTCAAACTGAGAGACCCCATGCCTAGCACAGGCCAGGTCTGGACCTCTCACATCCTCTCACTCTTGATCTTTATTAAATTTTATTAAATGTTATTAATCTTCAATAATTTGTCGATAATCTTTATAAATCTCTATCTCCGGTCTCTTTCCATCAGAAACACAGCTGAACTTGGCGTCCACACACCACCGTTGTCTCTATGTGCTTCGTGATTTGGTGATGTGTTTCTCCGTGCCAAAAAACATAGCCTGAGACTTAGAGACACAAGCAGGCGAAGATGGTGGAGGGGCTGCCTATTGGGGTAAACTTTGGCAAAAAGAAAAACCGAACAGCCCTCAAACTCTGGCAACGCGCAATGCTGCTTAAACACCTACTTACCCTTGACATGCGAGAATTGGACCAATCGGCCTGCCGACTGAGCCTCCCGCAACCGGACATCTCCACAGTGCACTGCCCACCTGGCTGCAATCGCATTGGGTCCAGTCTTTGCTCGAAGCGAAACATGCCACGGCAGACAATGATCGCATTCACCAGCAACCAAGTGATGAGCGGCCACCTAAATCAAAGCTTTCAAAGCTTTCTATTGAAATTCTATTGCAAGCGACTGAAAGACCCGAGAGTGGTGGCAAGGGCAAGGCTCTTACATCGAAGAATTGATCTGGCTTGCAAGCTTGAGCTGAAGCAACGATGTTTCTTGAGCTGAAGCAACTTGGCAGCCCATGGCTATGCTGGCTATGCATCCCCGCACAAGCATGTTGTTGATTGGCAAATCGGTGTGACGCCGCCTTGGCTCAACCACAATAGCATTCTCGTCTGCTGCTGTCATGGCACGCACAAGGAATCCTTCAACATCTACCCTGTCTGAAGATACTCCAAACATCTTCACGCTATCCAGTTGGTCGTTCATTGACATAGCAAGCCAAGAGCAGAACATATTTGATGCGCTCAGCACATGTGAAGCTTTGGGAGTCCCAGTTGCAAGTAGCGCTGCAACCTCGGCACAGCAAATCTCGTCAGTCAACAGGGAGGGTGATGCTTACGATCACGGTGCGTGTACAGGCATAGTGACATTGTGCATGTGTCCCTGTGTGGGTGTGCAAATTGGTATTTCTCCAACATATCTGGCATGGTGTGTTGCCAGTACCAACCAAGCCGTTGTCAGATGCTAAGCTCAAAACCGCCCAAGCTACCACCGCCTTCAGGCCCTGGCCTGATCTGGAGACAACTCAAACACAAAAAGATACAAAAAGTATCAGCATCGATCAGCATATTGTCAGTGCCAAATTATTGCTTGGAAAAGTCTCAGTTTTATTCTGTAAGCTCTGTAAGCAGTTCTCAGCAACAGGCCCATGATCCTCACATCCGATGTCAATTTTTTTACCTGAGCAAAGGCCATAATGGACCTAGAGCTGGCTGACAGTTCAAAGCTAAACCATAAACGGCTAACCATTGCATGAAATGGAATGCACATACTGACAGGCTTTACATCAAAAACCACAGGAATCTAAACACCCCTTCTGGGAAAAGATGGTACGTGAGATTCCCAAGACATGGATAGGAATGAAGGGTACTCCCCAAAACATTTGCGGTTTGCGGCCGCTTGTTGGGGAGCTTGCAGTTTGTCAAAGATCTATGGAGAACAAGGCTGCGTTTCAGCTCCCGAGGGCCCGAGGCTGGCACAGCAGTACTCTTTCTTAGCATGGTGCCTTGGTTGAGAGAAGGGGGCTGAGACCCACAGCGTCTGATCAGGATAGTAATCCGTGCTTTTGCTCTCTTCCAATCCAAATCCAACTTGGGAAGCACAGGAAAAGAGGATATGGATGGATGTGGGTCATTTTTCGAAACCCTACGGAGCCTTTTGCCAGGGCTGTACTAAGCCACCTGCCAACGTTCGCGCCATCTGGAAACGTCTCTAAGGCAGTCATACCTGGAGCTGCACTGGTTGCTTTCTTGCACATCCCAAAAAAGGATGATTTAAAAGTAGAGATAAGATGATTGAAGTCATATTGTACACGCATTGCTGCATCACTTGACTGATCTCAAAGGATTTGTCTGCGTGTCAAAGCAAGGTTTGTATAGGCCCCAAGCGGGTAAAGTGGCTTCTTTTCTACCCTTGGCAGCATCAAGGTTCATCAAGTCGACTCAGGTGACTCAGGATCTGAGGCACAAACGGACAACCGATGTCTTCGTGCCTGTCAAGGCACACCAAATGTGCCAGCAACAGGTTCACCAGAAGTGCATGGGATCAAAACGATCAAAACATACCGGGTATCAAAACTAATCAAAACTAATCAAAACTATAAAGCCATGTAAAACATTGTAAAGCCAAGAATCTGTGCATCCAAGCCACATGCAGCACCAGTGCTGTCGCTCTGCCGACCAGGTGTGTGGCGAAGTCTTAGGGGTTTGAGCACCACATGAGGAAAAAAACAAAAAAGTGAGAGTTCCACTTCAAAACCATATCTGAAGATGTGTACAATATATGCAATCTATATTTACAATTCTTTACATACATATAATATACACAATGCTGGTACTTCAACTTTGAAGGCAATCTGAAAATTTGAACATGACTGAGATGAGCTGCTCCATCTCGGCAGTGGTAGAGATCGCAGCCAATGTGGTGCATTGTACCTGAGTGAAACCCGGCAAAGCTACGGCCTTAAACTGTCGAGCTACCACGGTCTCTTAAGTCAAACATGCAGGGTGTGTTGGATTTCCTTTGACGCTGCATGACGCTGCTCATGAAAACATATGAAAACCCTTCACCTGATAAGTCAAAGCTGGTTTCCAAATCAACAAATGCCGCCAGCCCTGGGTTCCCTGCAGCAATAGTGCCGTTTCTTAAGCGTCCATGAGGTTGGCGACTCAGCCAACTTCACACTGGCAACGTCTCAAACCCTTAAAAGACATACGGGTGCAAGTTGCCGGTGCAAGTGCATATGAAGGGTTGGTTTACCCTTTTTTCTGCCTGTTTCATCATGAAAAGTTCACATCATGAGGATCGTGGTCCAATTTGCTGAGCTAAGTACAGTATGGCAGTTGATGGGTGGAGGACAACCTTTTTTCTCCTCGTCGCAGCACCACTCCTCAAGGCAGCATGCGATTCATTGATTCATTCTGCAAAGCTTAATCAACATCTTGGAGTTAAATTGAAACAATCACCATTCCAGGCATTCTTTCTGTACTAGTCATACTTGGCTTTGTCTTTGTTCGGTCTGAACATGTCTGAACCCACTTTTTCATACTTTTCCAAGTACCTGGGAGAAGAAAAAAAAGGAAATGACAGGAAATTTCCTCACCTGCCCATCTCCCATTGTCTCAGGGCCTTCTTTTTTTCAGACCATGCCCACTCGTGATTCTTGAGGTCCTCATCACCTGGAAACTCGGCATTGGCCAACTGGTCCGACTGGTCCGACTGGTCCCACTGGTCCCAACTCACTGTCTTTCTATGTTTGGAAGGCCACTGCATGGCATCTAGGCTTACAAGAGAAGTGAGACCCCTGTCACTCCTGTCACTCTGCTGAGATGTGTGCAGTCAAATTTCTTGTCAGGACATCCTCTCTTGAAGTGTTTGCAGCAGAATTCCTTAGACGCTCGAAAGAAGTGCAGGTTTGAATCAATTAAGCTGTTGCCGCTGCAATGAGTTTGATCTAAATCAACCAGTTTTTACTCCTACTCTGTCGAATAGAGACCCTTGGTGAGACCTTTCCTGCCAAGAACTTCAGAAAGAAATTCAAATTAACTTTCAATTGGAGAGGCCTCCCAAATTGCCATACATTGCTTGGATATGACATTAAAGTTTAAAGTTATATTTATATTATATCTAAATGTCATATATGTATGTGTATAATATTTATATATATACATATAATGTGAATGATTCGTGTCAATGGTAGTTGCATGTAGTTGCCTTGGGCCCTGGCGCGCTTCTCTTCAGGCCAAGTGCCGATGGGTGTGTTCTAAGTGCCGCGGGTCACAAGGGCAACCGTCACCACGACGTCACGACGGCGTCACGTCACGGTCACGTTGGTCGGAAACCAGTCCTGCCCTGACTCCCGACGTGACCGTTGGGGTCCCGACGCAGTAGGCGGGGTCATCCCTGCACAACGGCTAAAAATGAGACTGCTCTAAGATGATTTGAGGAAGAATCTAAAGTCTACTGACTCTACAGCAAAAAACATCAAAACCCTGTGACTCCGGACGAATCAATGGCATCTGGGCAATTGGTGGTTGACGAAGTGGAGGAGAGTGTTAGCCTCAGATGGGATGAAAGGCGATTCGCCTCGGGTCTTGATGGAATCCACAAAAATGGTAGGCCAGGCTCCTTCTGCAAAGGCAGGGAAAAGGCAGAGAACAGGCAGGGAAGAGGCACGGAGTGCTGTTCACATTGGAACGAAGTTGACACTTCCAACTCAGCCTATCACTCAGGAGGGCAGCGTCCTTCGTTCTTGCAGCACCACTCCTGACGGAGAACATGTCCCAAGCCGTGCGGCTGTGCTGAGAACTTGTGCATTGTCTGTCACACGGATCAATGCAAGCTATCAATGGCTATCAGTCCCGCTTGTCACCGAGGAACAGTCTCACCTTAGCTAAGGCAAATGGTAGAACTCCCACAGAGTCACATTAGGAAAGTCGAAGCAAGGCTCTGTTGTGGCTAAGTCGACAGAGAAAATCAAAGAAGAGGTCAACTCAAATGTCCACTCATTGAGGCAAACACATCTCCAGTGCAATTGTGGCAGGCCACATTCTGCGTGCTGCAACAATACCTTCGCTCGTTAAACAAACCAACACTGCCTGGCTCAACAAGTCCCAAGACTGAAGGGATTGAATTCATCAGAACGTGGCAGCCTCATCTTCATATTCCTCGTCTATTTGGATCATTTCAACACAATTATATGCGCTTCCCAAACAAGACGGAAAGGAAAATGCTCTCGATCGGGCAAGAGCTTCTGAGAACATCCCTCTACTGGATACAGCAAAAAGAAATTGCAGAACATCCTCTTTCAAACAAAGGTGGGAATGAGTTGGAAACGTCTTGGGGTGATCGCTCTTCTGGCCAAAGATGGAAGAGTCTGTGCGGCATTGCATCAGTGTGCGATGTGCTGCCACTGAGTGCATCCTAGTGAACTACCTCTCTTGACAGTCCCTGGCAGTCCCTTCAATTTCATCAAGTCTCCGTTAGTCTCATGTCGTTCCATGTTTTTCCTTTCTCCAGGCCTTCATTGTCTCTCTGTGTTTCGCTTTGCTCGCAGTCCGCAGTCCTACTCAGACTCTCTCTTAATATCTCTCAATCATCTTTGTCAACTTTAGGGTCTTTAGTCTCACCTTTCCTCCTTTCTTTCCTACAGTCCTACTTGCCTTCCTTCCATGTATTCCTATACTGCACAATCACATTTCCCCAGCTTTGCAACCCAACAGCGAAAGGTTCCAGCACAGTTCCAGGACTGTTCTGGTTTTTCGGGGCGTGCATTTTCGTGTCACCAGTCTCCCGGCTCCAGAGATTGAAACCCAACAAATTGTCCCTTTGGATCCACTATGTTGACGCTTTACCTTTGGGAATGCTCCGGCGCTGTTCGCTTTCAAGGCAATAAGCCCTGAGCCAGGAAGGATTGTGACCCCGCTTACAAGCTGTTCACTGATCCAATATGAAAGCCCTTATAGAAACAGTCCACAACCTTCATCTCAGGCGACCCAGGGGCACCCTTTCTGTTCTGTTGACCACTTGGACATGCCAGAGACGTCCAAGCAAGAGTAGCATGCCTGCAATAGTGCTGCAAGGTCAATGCGTATAATCGGCGAACTTGTGCGATTCTGGATTCAATTGTCGCGAGGCCTTCTTCTCTTCTTTGCAGCAGTACGCCTTCTTCTTGTCCGACCAGCCCCTGCGAGTTTTCAATAAGCTATGCTGCTGAATCTCCAGCACTTGGGGTCGTCCTGGAGGATGTTGCCTTTCATGTATCAATCATTGGACAGGTGAAAAAAGGTAGAAGGATTTAGATGTGTGACCTACACACAAACACCAATCGGCCAGGCGTAGTTTTAGCGCCTGTCCCAGTTGGCAAGGCCAGCGTTGCAGTCATAGCCTTGAACAATCGAACAGAAAGTTGAAACATGCCTCGTTTCCCAGTTGCCTCAGTTCCAGTCTCTTAGATCTAAGTCTTGCACAGCCTTTGCCTTCTTTTTCGCAGCAATAGTGCTTCCTAGGTCCGGATCGCATTTGCACAAATGGCAAATCCGGCTAGTGCAGCTTATGCACAGATCAAGCAAGCGAGAATCCGGGGGAATGTGGTCCAATCAAGCACATTTGATAAGGCTGCCAGCACAAAGCACTCAATGTGACAGACCAGTTTGCTCTCTCAACATGTCTGATCTTAGGCACACTGACATGTCGTAGGTTGAGTCCGGCACTTTTCTGCCGTCCACTGCACTTGCCACGTGTCATAATTTTCCTCGTGGCTTCACGGCAGCGTCAAGTTGGAAGTGTTCGATTGTTGCATTTTTGGGGGGAATCGAGTCTATAGAAAATACAAAGTTTTCTTAATAATCTATAGACTCAAGCCCAGGCTTCATTTGGCTCACCTGTGTCTCCATGACATTATGACACCAGGCTAAAACAGAAGCAGGCGCACCTTGCAGTCGTAATTTCCCATGCAACCTTTGTGCATGTGCTGACAGCACCAGTCCTGCGGGGGATGCAAAAGGCCTCCTTCAATGTAGAGCCTCTGTTTCTCTGGCCGCTGATATCTCTAAGTACTCCTCTGCGAAAGTGAGTACACTATATTGCATAGTATATGTGCTATGATTGTATATGCATTGTGTCATACATGTGAATAAGTGTGTAACTCATATCTACATAATCTACATGTACGTACTGTAAATCATCTGCCAAAACTCTGGTCCTGCTTGGCCGATGGCCATTTCTCTTGATCAGCAAAGGTACCCTGGGCGTCGGGTTGGCTAACCCCCTGAGGTGACGTGACAGGAGGGTGACGCGGCCTCGCATCTGTAAGGATGAAGGTAGCCCTTTTGCTCATGGTCCCAACACCTTAGAGCATCTTCTGAGTCTTAGAGCTTCAGGTCGTGCAAACTTTCCGCAGGCCTTGCTCCACTGATCCCGACTGATCCCGACTGATCCCGACTGATCCCGACTGATCCCGACTGATCCCGACTCCGTCTACTTTCAATAATTTCCACGGTTTCCACCCACAAGATGCCACGCACAGCCTTTCTCGGCACCAAGCCATTTCTTCTTGGTGAGGTTCCAACTGGTTTCCTCAGCAAATCCATTAGCTTGCGAGCTTGAGATTGCACACTTTCACACTGGAAGAATTGAAAGAATAAACATTCAAACAAACGATCCCGTCTGGTCCAACTTTGTCGAAAACTAGATTGCAGGCGCTTGCTCGATAGTTCTCGTAAGGCAAAACATGTGCCGTTTCATGACGCAAATGAAGATTGTGGAGGTAGATGAAGGTACTGTCTCTTGGACAGGGTTCACCAGCTGGGTCCCCTACCCACGTCTCGAGGCCATTGTCACAATCGAAGTAGGGAGCACATCCCAACTGCTTGTTGCGACAGCACCTCCAAACGGAAGAGAAATCTCATTGGTGGACTTGCTTGAGCAACTGGAAGAAACTCCCCAAAGTCCTTAACACAGCAAGGGCATCCAACTGCAATAGCATCAGCGCACCAGTCTTGCTTGTCCGTGGACCAGCCGTTATCCTGGAGGTGTCTGTCTTGAGGGCTATGATTACAGTCATTCCCTGATGGTGTTGGACGAGGCTTGCAAAGCTCATAAATGCTTCAAAAACTTACAGTAGTTTTGGAGGAAGGATTTGCTCCAGCGACCAGTGGATTTAGTACAAGCTGAGTGGGAAGGCAAGTGATATCTGTTGCACTGAAGGGGAAAAAAGATGAAAAAAGTGAAAATAGTGACACCATGTGACACCATGTGACACCATGTGACACCATGTGACACCATGTGACACCATGTGACACCATGTGACACCATGTGACACCATGTGACACCACAGTCACCACTCCCCCCGCAGTCCGCGTTCTCAACGCCATCTGCGCAGTCGAAGAGGTCGTGATGTCCACCAGAGGTCCAGCACCTGGAGGAGACTGCGATCCCTGCCACGTCTGCTACACAAGTTTTGGGACCAACTTGGACCAACTCTGCAACACTCCAAGTGTTACCAAGTGTTGGCAAGTTGAAAGAGAAAGGCTTTTGATTGCATTTTGAGTACGCCACACATGTTGTCTGATTGACTCAACTTAAGGCTGTATGCTGCATTGCTGTTGGTGGCCCACATCCTTAAAAGCTAAGGACCCCGGCCATACTTTCTTTTCTAGGCTCCAATCAGTCTCCTTTCAAAAATCAGTCACATTAAGAAGCAAGCGAGCATATGATGCATATGAACATGCAAACAAGAGATGCTGCAGTGTGTGTTTGTGTGTGTGTGTTGTGGTGCACCCAAGGCCAAGGGTGAACACGGTAAAGACATGTCAAGACATGTCAAGACAGGGACTGTATCAAGATTGCAGCTGGGTATCCGCACCCATTGTGACAAACCAGCGAGGCAATCAAACTCCGTGACATTCACCGTGCAATTGGGGCTTACTTGACAGCACCTGCAAGTGATGTTTTTTGTAACACTGATGGAATAGGCGTATTTCAAGCAATTTTGCTTCTGGGATGTTTTGAGGTTGCACAAAGAAACAGTATCAGAAATGCTGGCTGCTCAGGGTCGTTGAAAACTTCCCCTGGAAGAGATGGTCATCCAAAGGCTTGACATTGGAAGTACCCTCGAGCAATGTCAGCATGCACGGCTGGAATGCTCAGCGACTGCTCATAAGGCCCCGACCATTGCTTCTTGGTCTGCGTCATATTCTGCTCCTGTAGTGTAGTGTGGGATCTCACATGGGGAAGCACCAGGCCTTTACCCAACCCCCTCCACGCCACCAACACCCTGTCCTTCTTCGAGCAGTTTATGGCAGTGTCGATGCCTTCCACCACTCCCTGTCGGACAATGCTACAGGTGCTGCTGCATGGTGAAAGTCGGCAAGCCCCAAGACAGTGCCATGGCAGAAAGATCAGAAAGATCACAAAGATCAGAAAGATCGACAAGACAAAGATGACAACAATGACAACAATGACAACAATGACAACAATGACAAAGCAAAGAGTCATAAAGAGTCACCTCGTGCCCCCATTCGTTCCCACCTGCGGTCTCCAGTGCATGTCCTCCTTTTCATCGAGGTGGCTGACGTCTGGAAATGTTTGGTGGACATGGGTCACATCGATGGAGATCCTCAGCTCAGCTCTCGCGAGATATGGCCTTTTCCACCTTTTCCATTGCCCCGGAAAAGCCAAGGAAGGCTCTCCGTTGCGGAATGCCCTAATAGTCATTACTGCAACAATTCTTGAGATAAACAGGCTTCTCTTTTGCTGGTGATGTCCTTACATCACTTGTTGCAAGTGACTCTTGAACAATGTATTGAATAGCATTGAAGTCCTTTGCTCGAACAGTGAAGCTAGCAACAGGTGTAGGTTTAGTCTGAATGACAGGTGTGCAGGACCCGGACACATGCGACCCGAAGCCCTGCAAGTCAAACAGGTGAAACACAGATCTCCACTGCTGTTCCCTCAACATATGGCTGCCAAGGTTGATAGTTAGAGAAGTATACATAGTGTTATCACCAACCAGTGAAACGATTTTGCAAAATTCACAAGCCTGAGCCTCAGTCTAATCTTCACGCTCTGCTGCACTGCTGCTATAAGCATGCACAGAATGGCATAAGTTGAAACAGTTTTGAAACCTGTTGAAATGTTGCTGAAATACAGCACACCAACTCCATTTGCAACGCACCTGGCAGTCGCAGTCTGCCCAAGTGCCGTCCACACGGCTACACCATGGCTGACCTGACGGGAGTGCCCTCTGAGCCGTTACAAATGGCGCGGCTGCGACCGGCCTCCCATTTGGACGTCATCAATGGTGCACCTGAGCTCTGTCAGAGCTACGGAACTATCAACCGACTGAAGAATGGCCTCACCATTCTGCCCTAAGGTCCAAACGAATAGTGCCTTGGAGACAGCATCCGTTCGATGCAAACAAAGTATGTACTGTATATGAAGTACTTCAGAAGCCAAAAGTCAAAAAGATCTTCAAGACTGGACACATTAAGCTGAACGAAAGACTCGGCTAGGAACCGAAGCGTGGCTAAACAATTCTAATTTACTTCTGCCGCGATCCCCATCCTCTGAGATCTCCCTGAACCTTGCTATCCGAGCAGCTTTTTGCCATTCCACTTGAAAGGAAAGTCACAAGGGATGCCCCCGGCTGTTTTTGCATCGCATGAGGTCACGAGCTTGTGACTCACCTTGACAATGTCACGGAGTCATCTGAGTCACCTCTGAAACAGAAACTAACAAGAAACCAACACACTGTTCCCAGCTGAAATCCCCAGTGGCAGAAATGTGGCCACATACTTCCCGCGCATATCTGTCATGGGTACAACACCAAAGTTGCTTCTCCTGCCAAATCCAACATATCCAATCTGAGGCAAACTCTGTGTCCAGTGACTCCAGTGTGTCAAAACATGAGCTCCTTGGACCAACTCGATTCCCAATGATCAAGGTGCCGCTGGCAGTCCCAAAGAACCTCAGAAAAACATCGACAAACCGCTGGCAAACCGACAGAATCCAATAGACCTGGTCGTCAGGTCGTCAGGCTGAGTCTGCCATCCAAGTTCTAGCTCGATGTTCTCGCATGGCTGTCCAAGTTGTCCAAGATGTCCAAATGGTTCTGTGCAATCTCGCTGGCTCAATTCTCTATTTTCCACATCTTTAGTTTTGAAAGTCGGCAAGTTTGAACATTTTGAACTAAGGAAAGCACTGGCTTTGGCAGGAAGCCTCCCAAGGCCAAACTTCGGTAGCTGTAATGGGGCGACATGTTAGCCCGGCACATTCACCAGAAGCCCGATAAAATAAAGCCTATGTACTGCCCAACTAGCGACGAAATGCATCATACTATTGGCCGGACTATACCCTATGCAGCCTATGCCTAAGATGCTTCAAGGCATGTGTAATCGTCGCAAAGAGGCACTTGAAGTGCACTCTGGTCCTAGTACACAACAGCACATACAGCACTTGATTCTCGTCTACAGTAAACTATTCGATATCTGTTTCTTCTGCATTTCACTTTCTCTGTCTGTCAGCCACCATCAACCATTCAAACTTCCAAAAGAGTCTGCCCAGCCTGAAATCCGCACATTGCCAATATAGCATTGCTCCTGAAGATGTTACAGTAGTCAAAAGAGTGAGTGAGAGCCCTGCGCACCACCAAAACTTGGATGGGCATGACATTGATAGACTGACTACACAGCAATCATCTGCCAACGGATTGTCACAGCGGCTACTTTAAATGAACATCTGTAGATGTCGTTGATCTCACACTGACCATATCTGACCATGGAGCCCTATTCGCATCTATTCGCCCCAATGCCTTGCAGTCCTTGCAGTCTTCCAAGGGAAATGGCCCATGTGTTTTCTCACGACAACCACCCTGGGTGGCCCCTTCACCGTGACCTCACGACTTGCACGACGCCAATCCCACCAATCCCTTTCCAATTGGGCATATGCGACATACCGGGATGCCCAAAATGCCCGAAATGGCCATGTCAGCATTATTTCAATGGGGAAAATATGGGAAAATGATGATAACATTATGTAACTACTGGAGTTTGGGGTTGCCAAGAGACAACCCTGCCAATCAATGCCAATCACATGGTTCCGTCTTTTCTTAAAGTGTGGCCAAGGCGAACGGCTTCTAAAGCTAAATGGATAAACCACGGTCACCTGCTAAAATCGCGGTTTCCTCCATGTTTTCTCAATGTCACCTGGCTTAATTCTGTTGTTCTTCCATGAGTTCTTTGGGTGAACCCTTTGCTCTTTCTCTTTCCCAGAAGTGTCCAACACGCCTAGCTCAGTCATCATGTTCGATTCCATGCTTCAGAAAAATCCCTTTCTCTCTCTCTCTCTCTCTCTCTAATTGTACTTTTCCAGTCAGCGAATCATTGGAGAATCACATCTTAACCTGCACTGATAAAGTCGTTGAAAGCAAAACAAAATATTTCGCCCTTCCACCGTTTGTCTCATTCATCAAAAATGCACTCCGTGTTGGTACCTAACCTGTAGTACGAATAAAACAGGTCCCGTATCCTGGCCAATCATTCTACTAACACTAGATCAATCCCTGTCTTCGAAGTCAATTACAGGTGTCGATGTTGACCATTTCGAATTTTCATGTCGCCAATTCTTTAACCAAATTTCACAATCCGTATGCAAAGATCACATATCGAGAAGTGGTGTGTTTTTGCATCGATATGAACATAGCAGAAGATGGCAGCACACATAAATATATTGAACCAAACATTCCAAAATAAAACATGAATCCCGCTGATTGCATGTAGTCGAGCATTTGCAAGAGAAAAGAACAAGTGATTCAAAATCAGATATCAATAGGTATCATCAAATTCTTCCAGTGTCCTGATAGTTGATTGAAAGATGCTTGGGTCAGAAGGTAGCTGACTGTGGCTGACTGGCTGACTGTGGCTGCCTATAGCAGTTTTCATCTTCAAGCGCTGCCAGGGCACAATAGAAGCCGCCTTCGTCAGAAATTGGGTCATGCCACGCATCTGGGCCTGGAAGAGCAAAGCTTCGTTGTGGAAATGTCACTACTGACACTCTTTCCTTGTAGGTAGGAAGGCTCAGAGTATAAGTTGCCGTACAACTACCACAGTAAAGTCAAGAGGCAGCAGGACCGAAAACGGAACTTTCAATATTCCCCATTGTGTGAAAACTGCTGAATACTGAGACTGTGCGAGTCAATCCGCTCGAGCCAGAAAACTATGAATCTGGCCCAGCAGATGGCATTGATCAGGGTGGTCATACTGAGCAATCACAACTTGACTGAGAGAAAGACATGAAGTCTTCAGATGCTTTGGACAGATGCGAAGGGAGCCAGACGAAACTGAACTCTCCTGTGAGAGGTGCTGTCTTGGCCAAGCAAATCAATACAAACAGATACGAACAGCAGGAATTCGCAATCAGTATTGACTTGTGGCTGCACTTCCAACCAACCCACATGCATCGTACTCAACAAATCTAAATCTCATCCGTATCATCCTACCAACAGCATCACCCACGTCATCTGAGCGTGTGCATCAACATAAAGGGCAGAAGCATCACAACAGCTGTAGCATCATGGGCAACAAATCATTGTCGGGCATTCACAATGGCAGTGTCAGAGCTATCGGCTGAGGGGTCATCTAAAAAGGCTGGGAAAATTAATCATGTCAATATGAATTGGATCGGCGCTAGCTACCAGCTCAGCATGGGTCACATGACAGTCCGTTCCATTTCCATCACTCCAGCTTATCAGACTGGAATCAAAGACATTTACAAATCAAAACCAATCCAACCCGCAAAAACTGAAAGCTGTCGGCTTCTGCGCTCCTCTGCTCCACAGGCAACTTGACCCTCCTCAGAGTGCTCACAGCACCAGCGCTTCTTTTCGTTGCTCCAGTGGCTCTTCCATCTTTCCACATGCAGCAGACAGTCGTAGGGCACCTGAGGCGAGGTGGTCCAGGAGAGCCAAGTTCTGCAGTGTATCCACTGAGATATCTGAGATATACTGTGCGTATACTGTATGTATTTAAACAGCCACATCAAGTCAGATAACTTGATGTGCATATCATCTATCTCTATTTACACTGTCTACACTGAGTCTACACATTTGATTCATTTGATCATAATCATACGACCTCCTTTTAAGATTTGAAAAATCTTAGAACACCTCGACCTTGATGAGATGAGATCCTGCTTTGCGGCCACGCTACAGCGACATCACCACCACCTGGTCCAGGAAACCACTTGGTGCTGGCTGCAAAAGTGGCTACATGATACCTATATATATAATTATTATATATATATATATGTATGTATTGATTGATATATTCAGATATACATATATATATAATGATATTGTCTGATGATATTATCAATTGCATTGACAATTGGGATAGAGTTAACTCGCGTTGCCTTTGACCATTTTGATAACGGGTAGATTTCTCTCTCAGCTGCTCATGACTAAACGTACACCCCGATGCAAAGTGATCTTCGCCTGGCACGTAGACACTGCCGATGGAGCACTGAGCCTAGAGGTGCCGAGATCCAGATTCCCAGAATGTAAAAAGGCGTTATAATCTATTATAACTATATTTATAATAGTATCATAATTAAAACTTTCATTAATGGATCTTTGATGATTTTCGCACAAATCCAAATCGAGGACCATCTTGTGTCCGACTGAAGCCGGTCAGCCCCTCAGAGCCCTGTCGGTCCTTGCAGTCTTCTACAGGGAATGGCCCTTGGTCAGCCGGTCTACAGCCCTTGTCAGAGTGACCTGAGAGTGGCGCCCACTGGGCTGTCGGATCACCGGAGGCGAATGATGTCGGTCTCCCTAAAATCGTAAAGTGAATCTATGTATATCATAGATTATATCATAGATTAATGGGGTTGACCCAGGTCTGTTTGGACACGTCCAACTTGAATCCGCAAACCAAGCTGCAGAAATAGCCACCAGAGTCTCCAGTCGACCATTCCTTTAGACCTTTGCTGTCTTTCAACTCTGGGCCTTTCTGAAGATCATCTGCAGATTTCGAACTCAGAGGTACCATCTCTCCAAGTTCAAGCACTTACTGGGGTGCCCTGCAGTGTGACTTCGCATGCTGACAAGGTTCGACAGCTTCTAAACCAGCGTGCAACGTGACCTTGCATCAGCAGGATCATATCTCTTGCACTTGTCATGATTGTTGTGGCTGTACCGGGCAAAACTGGTCCAACTCTTCAAACTCAGCCAAGTTGCTTTGGACACCGAAGTCGAAAGTTGGGCTCCAGGATTTTGGTCGGCCTTTCATCAGCCAAAGAACGCTTTGAACACAGCAGTTGCACAGTCCGGTCCGGCGCTCCTGGCGCTCCTGGCGCTCCTGGCAGTCGCATGCGGACCACCTGCCGTCCACCCGGGAGCACCAAGGTTTTCCTGGCACAGCACATGAAATCGGCTCAAAGACCCCGACGCAGAAAGCTGTCTGCGAAACAGTTCCTATGATGTGAGCAATGCTCAAAACCCTCAGTCATTTAAAAATGGTTGACACGGATTCCCATAATGGATCATGATAGTCGCCAAGAAACTGGAAAGTATATAACCCCCACAATCATCAACCAACAGCGATTTTGAACACTGCTCATGTTAATTGCAGCACATTGGATTTTAACTGGCCTGCCATCAAGCCCTTTTCCACAACGCACCTGCAAACCGGATCCAAGTGCAAGTCCGTTGCAAATATGATGCATCTGCTTGGAAGGAAACTGACAAAGCACGCGATTTGCTCCAAGTCTAAAGCCACTAGAGCAATGCATCTAGGCCCCAAACGAGTAGTGCCTTGCTTGGGCGATGTCACATTCAATGCAAGGTGGCAAGATGAAGGAATCGAAGGTGACCACTCCATGTTCAATCCACCATAGGTCAGGAAGTGCTGACTTAGCCATGACAGACTTAGCTGACAGACCGAACAAACCAATTAATTATTCAGAAAAAAAAACATCTTGACGTATCTTGGCATTCTCAGTGCAGAGTTTTGGTCCAAGTGGCTTCTGTCCTCCCCAATGGAAAGGGAAATTACAAGGAACACCTCCCGCTGTGTATGCGCCGCAGACCTTCACTTCATGAGTCACCTCGGTGGCAAATTCAAACCAAAAGAAAATCTAGCCCGAACAGCACCACCCATTTCTCCAAACCGAAAAGATTCAATGCAAGGTAATGCTTCAATGCCCAAATTTCTGCAAACAGGAAACCTTGATAGCAGCACACACGCTGTGAGCACCCTCAAAATGTTTGCAGCACCAACTCTGCTTCTCCTGAACAAATCAGTGCCATGTCTCACGTTGAGCTGGATTGCTTTACACGGGCTGCCAACCACTTCATGCAAAGCCTTGGTATACAAAGGTGTACATATATATGTATGTATATATATATATAAATATATGTAGATATAAGAATATATAAGGTATGTACATATATACTAGCTGATATAGTGACTGTTCTGCCGACACTGTCCTAAACTTGCTCGTATCAAAGCAAGGTTTGTTTGTAGGTTGTTTTTCCCCGAACAGCCCCAGCTCAGGTCTCAGTCCAGATAAAGGTTCCGTGCGGCTTCCGGCGCGGGGTCTCGGAGGTTGCCGAGATTCTGGTACAGATGTTCCGTAGGTTCCGACGAATAGGTCCGGATGGTTCCAAGGGTTCCAGTGTGGTGTTTGTGGTTTCTGGTAATGGTTTTGGTGTGGGTTTTGGGATGGTGCGGTTGGTGCGGTTGGTGCGGTTGGTGCGGTGCTTCCGTGGTTTTGGGCGATTGTGGAGATTTGGCTGCAGGGTTCGGGGCAATTTCATGTGCCGGTGTGGTTGCGGAGATTTACGGGATTGTTGGGTTGACACTTTCCTATAGCACCTTTGCTGTCGGGGATACGACCTAGGTTTATTCGTGTGTCTCCTGCGTTCAGAAATCTGGCGATACCATTACAAACAATCAGCTCATACTGTACGTGTTCGCTTGTTCTCAAGAGAGAGAGAGAGAGAGAGCTTGAGAGATGCTAGCCGGAAGCCAGCTCGACCATGTCTTGGCTGTCTTAGCTAAGGCAAACACAGCAATAGCCCCAAACCTGTGGGGTGAAACCTTAGCTCCCCTTCCTTCAAGGCCAAAGACACAGTCAGTCATCCGAGTCTCCTTCGACCATACGGAGTGCCAAGTCTGCAGGTGTAGATGACAGTCCCAGTAGACCTTTGAGATCGAAAAGAACCGAGCACTGAGAATTCATCATGACTTTCATCTTGATTTTATCACGAAATCAATAGACACTGTACGTTTCAGAAACACTCTGCTGCAACATCCTGTAGTCATTCATAGAACCTGACATAGGATGCATTTCACGGTCATATATGTCATATGGAGACTGGCTAAGCGGCTAAACACTGGCAATGCGAATCTCTAAATCATTCCTGGGTCGAGCACTGGCTTTGGAATCCAGCCTCACAAGGAACCCAAACGTGTTGGAAATGTCATGGACAGTTTTCCTGCACAAGTACAACAGTACATCGTTGCTACACGTTCACCATCTGCAACCAGGATACCTTCACGAGCTACCCTGCCAATGTAGCACTGCTCCTGGAAACATATTTTCCATCAAACAGCCTTGTTTCATTTACATTTCATTTACATTTCATTTACATTTCATTTACATTTCATTTACAGTTCATTTACAGTGTCGCATCAGACGCCGGCAGCTTTACATCGCCACAATGTGTCGAGTCGAGTCGAGCCTTGCAACTTTCCAATGGGAAGGGACCGTCCAAAGCGGCACGGCAGCCACTACTCTCATGACCTGAGCCCCAACGGAGACGAAATGAGACGACGGAGACGAACATGTGAATAAAACTCGTCTGAACGAGAGTGATCTCCTTTTGCTCTGGAGATGCAGGGCAAGAACCAGTTGAAGTTGGGGCGTGGAATCAATGAAAACTGTCGTCATACTCAGCCAGCGCACAGTAGAAGCCACCCTCACCAGAGTGGGGCTGGTACCAATCGTGTGGGCCTCGAAATTCAAAGGTTGTACAGATCTTCTGAAGGTGCAAGTGCTGCAAGACTCTTTGTTCTCATAGTAACATAGTATCTGAGTTGTCGGAAAATGCTGAGTTTGAGGCAGGAAGTTTTCAAATCTGTGTGGCATCTTCCAATCGTAGAGGCGGAGTTGTCCTGCGTGTTGGTCCCGAACATTGTGAAACGAGACACTCTGAGAGGCACAGGGGGCATCTGACAAGCAAAATACAATGATTATGTCAAATCTTCACATCATTCGCAGAGGGAAGAAGAACCCCAGAACATTCCTGTCAAAAGCCACCGGTGTTGCAACATGTTTCCATCATGTGTCAACCATATTTCAACCATGTTCACAGCCATCACAGGATTTCACAGGTCCTTTTCTTCACAGGGGCCATCCGAGTTTGCGCAGCACCAGCGCTTCTTGTGGTCGCTCCAGTCTTTGGAGTTCACCTTCTGGCAGTTGAAAGGCACCTGAGTCTCTGGAACCCCAGATTTCACCTTCACAAATAGGTGATGTCTGGTGGCTTTATGCGTAAAAAATCGTAAAAAGAACTATAAAGAACTTCAATAATTGCTGAGCTTGGCATAGCTTGGTTCGTGGAGTCATCTGCCAGATTAGTTCATCGGAAGCTGTGCCATTGCATCTGAGATTAGCCACAACTGACAGTTGTGTGAGGCAAACGTTTCAAGCCATCAGTTGCCACTGAGTAACTGCTACATCACCTCCTCCTGAAGTGAACACGAGGCGAGATATGTCCCCAATTAAACACTGTCGTTTCACTTCATCAAAGCAAGTGTGCCGCCTGCCACATCGACCTTGCCAATGGAGCACTGAGCCTGTAGACTGCAGGGTTCAAACTGAGATCAACCCCAAGCTTCCAACAAACACGATCATCGACGCATACCGAAGCTATCCAAGCTATCGAAGCATATCGAAGCAACAGCTTTGTGGTTTAGTCAGTTTAGTTTAGTCCTTTCAAACACTTATTTAGTCCAAGTCAGTCCAACTCTTGTCCCGGTCCTCACACTCCTCCGACGGGAAAGGTCCGTGGTCTGCAGGTCGGCAGCCAGAGTGAGAGTGACCTGCGCTGCTGGTTACGGAGTCACGGATCTAGGCAATTCCTTAACTTCACAACGGCCAACTTTAAATCCACTGATATCAATTGAACACTTGTAAAGTCCTGTAAAGTCCTGTAAAGTCATGCAAGATCCAAGTGGCAGAAATAGCCACCCGTAGCTTCATGCTCCCACGCTCTTGGACCTGTTCACCAAATCAAACTTGTTGAAACCAACGCACCCGTCTCACACCATACATCAGCGTGTTGTTGACACGTTCCATGTGTTGGTATCTCTTGTATTATGCGTTTGTCAGAAGACTGTGTACCCCAAATCCGTTGGTTCCCCATTAAATCACAATGATCACAATGTTGGGTTTTCTGGTGTATCCCTATTTTGATCTATTTTGGACAAACCCATGTCGGATCAGAAAGGAAATGAGCAAATGATCCACGGTGCAAGCTGACACCATCTGACACACATCTGGGACACCCTGCACTTGTGGTTCGTATCCGACGCACAAGGATGGACCTGGGCAAAGCCTCGCTCAAGCTGCTGATGGTCCTCAGCTTCGCCGAAAAGCTGAAAAGATCTACAAAGCAAAATCAAAAAAAAACATAAAAAATAACAATATCAATGATATCAATATATAATGAAAATATATGAAAATGTGCTCAGTCGGAGCACCTTCTTAGACTCATCTTGCAGGGCTTGTTCGGCAATGGCCTCCTGAAGCTCTCGTGACATCTCGTAAAATGGCACAGGTCTAGCACCTCTGATTCCCACAGGTTTCCCCTCTTACGTTACAACAGGACTTTGGCAGGCACAGAAACTGCCAGATTTTACTTCACCTTGACACCATCAGGCTCCTTTGTGTCCACTATGCCAATACCTCAAGGGTTCAACGATGTTCAAAGAGTCTAGTAATTCTAATGAGACAAATATGACATAAATGTGGATGGAATTTGCCTCATGATTTGGTACAAGTTTCTGCGGCAGATTTGCTTTGTATCACTGCGTCCAAATGTTGAAGCTGTCCAGCAAGCCAAACAGGAATCACGAGTCTTAGAATCAACAGGTGCAACAAACTTGTGCCAAACACTTGCGGAGTTTTCGTTGGAAGCGTAGTAACCTTTGAATAACCTTCATCATCGCTTACTAAAGCACTGAATCGATGCAACTAGCCAAGCTGCTGCACTGCGCCTGACCACGTGAGCGCTCACTAGGATACTAGGCAAGTGAAAATGCAAGTTCATCCAAGCTGTAAATTTGTAGACTGTTGTAGATTGTAGATTCGTCATGAGAGATTTCCTTACATCTAAGTGCCTGGTTTGCAAGAAGCATTCGGAAGGAGCTTCAACTCATGACCTTTTCTGATTTCTTTGAGCCTCGCAGTCGTTACTAGGGAAAGCTCCATGTGCTGCTTGACGACAGGCTCCCAAAGCGTCGCCTTTCAGACCTGACAAAGCTGGAAGCTGGAGTCCAAGATAGTCCAAGCAAGAAGCTATGCTGCAAGGAGAGCCACTTTCAATACCCATGCAGAACGTGTCACAACTTGCTCAACAAGAGACTGGGCGACGGTGGATATTAATGATATTACATGATTTTTGTTAGCCTCTCTGAGATTCCATCAAATGAATCAAATGTGTTCAAATGTTAGAATCCTATTAGAACACAATGCCAATGCCATATGACATATGTATATATATATATCATGATGTTCCTGGACAAATCTTGCCGAAGTCACAGAGGAAGCCGCCAAGTCCGGAAGACCAATGAGACGGGCCTCAGCTTCGCCGCTTCGCAGCTTCGCAGCTTCGCTGTCTCTGTGACAGTCGCTGTTTTGTCGCTGTCCTACCAAGTCCTACCAAGTCCTACCAAGTCCTACCAAGTCCTACCCCATTCTGGCCCTGGTTCTGGTGGTTCGCCTACCCGTCATGGCACTGTCATGGCCATGGACAAAAGATGACAAAAACTTGTGCATTGCCACGAGGACTTTCAAGGGAAAAGTGTGCTCCCATCTCCAACGGTGAACCATGGTGAACCATCACTGCCTAGTCACATTCATGTTTTGAATGACATTTGTGGATGACTTCGTCAATCTCCTGCAGCAGTGCTCGATGAAAAGTTTTGAAGGACAACATGGCAACACCCAGAATCATAGAACCAAATGACTTTGGCGACAACTGGGTATATGAAATACTTTGTAGGATTTCTAGATCTTTGGCAAAACATCATTTTGAAACCAAAACTATAGCAGTCAGGGAGAAATCAACTCTGTCACCGAAACCATGCAAGATATGAAATTTGATCTTCAAAAGGTTTGCTTAACACAGTCTCACGAATACAAGACATTCTTCTAATGTCGAACGTACAATCCCCGCCTTGCTGCAAACCTGGCCACTTTGCCAAGTGTGGAACCAGATCACATGCGAAAACAAATGCAGAAGGTCCAAACATCTTGGACTCAGAAAACTCAGCAAACATTTTCTAAAGCATCTTTCAAAAGGTCACGCAGGTTGTAAAGTTCTGAAACAGCTCGTCGCTCATTGAGCAAGACATGGCAGCCAGTGATATATTGACAGGCTGAGAAGTGAGATCGTCCAGATAGTCCTACCATCATATGATTGACATTTATAGCCGTGTATATATATATATAGCCGTCCCATGTCAAGCCTAAAGAGGTTCTGTGAGACTTCGATGGCCCATTCCATGCGGCATTCCGCACCTTACGACCGCTGATGACGCCTTCGCGTTTCTCGGCCTTGGCCTTTTGGCCCAAGAGCCAGCACTCACCTGCACCGGGCCTCAAGAAGCAGTGCCAGCACGAAGCACTACACGACCTCCATGCAGTGACCTGCCCTGAGTCACACCAGGTATGCGCACAAATTGCTGGGCACAAAGGAGAAGAAGACGCAAGTCCTTGGAAAAATGCCACGAAGTGCACAAGTTGGCACATCACCATTGAACCAACTGCAGCTGGAAATTCATGGGAAAACCAAGGATGCTCTTCATGAAAAGCCAAAGGTTTTGGCAAAAATGACTGTCGTTCGAATTCGATACTGTCCATGAAGAGGAAGATGTAAAAACGAGGTATCGCATGACCCAGTGGTGTGGTATCATCCACATCCCCTTCCAGCACTTTGGGGCAAGCACGGACTGGCAACACAGCTGCTTCGGCATTGAGGAGCGTCTAGAACCCAGGCACCATTTGGCGCAGCTCCGAGCACCTGCAGAAATCTATGTTACTCAGTCATGGCCTGATCGATGCATCGAATTGTCGAATCGTCACATCGTCACATCCTCACATCACATCGTCACTCGCCTCTGGATCTTTGTAAAAGATACCCTGCTCACTACAAGGGAGTTTTGCCGCTGCCTGACACCACAAGTCAAGTCAAAGTCAAGTCACATTGCACAAAGAACGTGAGCGTTTGCATTTTGAATAAGTGCACAGATTAACCAATTTGATGAGCCTGTAAAGCGAGAAGCAAGCAAAGGAAACCTGGAAAAACATTGGTGACTTAATGGACTTAGTGACAACAAATGTGAACAGTGAACACCACTCTGAAAACTAAGCACAACTGAGACACACACGTGACTCGGGGGCCATGGCTCAGGCAACCTCACACATGGCGCAACAGGTTGACGTTCAAACATGACTCATGACCAAGTCGGACAGCAACAAGAAACAAACAAACCAAACAAGAAAACAAACACACAACAATCAAAGAACATTCGCCGAAGAAACAGCAAAAATGCAAAGCAGTCATGGGGAAACAAGTGGCGAAAATTAAAAAAACATGATGTGACATTCTAAAGCATGAAACAAACAGGTTTTTTGAAATGTGCGTGATCCACATCAATTTTTTCATGGTATTTGGGAAGAAATGAGCAACCCGCTAATCAACTGTTGTCACGCAACCTGCTAGGGAAATATAAGGAGCAAACCGCATGCGCGGGTTGCATGACGCTGCAATGATCCAACCAAGCGCAATGAACCAAAAAAAACAGCAGCAATCGGTTCAAACAGAATACGTGCCAGTCTTAAATCGTGCATTGCGTTGTTTTCCCGAGGGGTGTTTCAACAACCTTCTCTGGTCTGGTTTAGCGTTTTGCCTCTTTTCAGCCAAAGAAGCAAACACCTTCACTCGTTTTGCATTGGGCATTCAAAAGATTTTTTGTACTGGACCCCATACATTTTTTTTTGCATTTTCAAATGTGTTTTGCAAAAATTACAAACGAAAATAAAACAAGGTGGCATCCCCAACAGGACAGGTGGCAAAAAAGGGTTACATCAACCAGTGCACGCCCATCTGACTGAAGTTGCTTTGTACACTGCAATCAAACCCACAACTTCCACTGAAACCTCCACCCCAAAAGCCTGACAGGAACCGCGAAACAAAAAAAAACGCACCAACACCCGAATTTCGAAGGGACGTTGTGGAACTACCCGGAACTTCTGAAACGATTTGGAACCGCCCCGGAACCTGCACCGCAAGAAATACCGCTCCCCAAACCACTGAAAAGTTCTCAATGAATAGCAATGATATGTATCTATTAAAATATTATGCAGATTGGCACGTGGACATGAAGACCTGAGAAGATAGACATGTGGAATAGATGTTCCGAGAACTGGAACCAAAATGTTGTTGGATGTGCCTACAAAGACCACTTGGAAACACCCCAAAGGGAGAGGATGAAATGAGATGAAATGCGCAAGGTCATGGAATCAAAGTCACAAACCAAGACTCCAAATCAAACAACGACGCTCAAACGTCGGGGTAGGACGTCATCCGAGCACATCAGCAACAGAACCATCATCATCATCATCATCTTCATCATCATCATCATTGTTATCATCATCAACAACAAAACCATCACCATCATCATCATCATCATAATCATCGCTGTCGTCGTCGTTGTCCTCATCGCCATCAGCAAATCAGCATCATCGCCATCGTCATCATCAATATCATCATCAACAGTTTCTCCATCGCTGAGTTCCCCCTGTCTTCAAAGTTACATGACGTTGCAAATGCGTAGCATCAAGAGCGTCTTTTAAGTTACGTTGAAATACATGAAATTGCAAGAGCGTAGCATCAAGAGCGTAGCATCAAGAGCGTAGCATCAAGAGCGTCTTCTAAGCTACGTTAAAATACATGTTATTTTCTCATGGTTGCACTCACGAACATGTCATATGAACAACAGTGCATGCATACGCACTTATTTTGACCACGGGGCTTTCAAGAGTTTGATTTGCCTCGCATCACGTACAGACGGGTAAGCTACGAGCCAACGGCTCGCATGAATTGGAAGTCTGGTTTTCAAGGTTCCACATCAGACGAGTCAATCTCATCAATGGCCGGAAATGATCCAAGTTGTTGGATGGAGCACTGCAGAGTTTGCGCGACTTGAATGACCAAACGTTTTTTTTTTCCTCCGGTATGGCCGATCACGCTCTGAGGCTCGGTCCTTACATGAGAAGAAACAGTTTAAAATAACATCTACATAGACACCTGTGGTCATGTAGGATGGCAAATCAAAAGCACAAACAAAACACAAACACAAACCACCAAGGGCGAAACGCAAATCCCCCAGCCAGATATGCGCTTCGCCATCCAGCAGAGAAACAAAGCAAAAGGCGAACGGGGCAGGGCCCAACAAAAACAACCACAACCAAGATTTGCCATGGACACAGTGGCGAAAAGCCACTGTGTCGCAACTCACAAAAAGATGCACAAACGAATTGGTTGCTACCCAGAAAAGTGAAACACGCTTCTTAATTAATTGTTGTTGCTGACAGACAACAAAGGAAAGCATTAGCTGTACACTATTGCATTCTAGCCTCTCAGAGTCCTCTCACAAGTTCTTGCTCAGGTGTTCAGTTCAAGACGAACTGTGCTTGCCGTGTACAGAACGGTGGGTTCAGGAGCAGGAAGAGTAAATTGTTGGCAGCCAAATTGCAATTGTACCGCCCCCCTTACGGGGA